>ERZ1023508.13-NODE-13-length-157565-cov-9.223211_pt1 | contig 157565 bp, 161 predicted proteins | sample MGYA00380548_ERZ1023508 | MGnify/ENA primary metagenome ERZ1023508 (study PRJEB33173, sample SAMEA4830311) | metagenome | study: EMG produced TPA metagenomics assembly of the PRJEB25223 data set...
CATGAAAATTGGACTGATGAATTTTGTCATCAGTCCAATTTATTATAGAACCAAATAAGTAATGTATGTAAATTCGAAATACAGTGCAATTTCATATCTTGACACTAACAAGTTAATAAACGTACAATTAATATGTATAATTATTATACATTTATAAAAATCATGAAGAGATTTTGATATACAAAGCAAATACCTAGAAAAAGGAGGTGTTTATGTGAATTTATTAAACCTCCTACTCATTTTGCTGGGGATTATTCTAGGGGTTGTTGTGGGGTATTTTGTAGCCCGAAATTTATTGCATCAAAAGCAATTACAAGCTAGACAAACTGCTGATGATATTATTAAGCAAGGTCAAAAAGAAGCAGATAATATCAAAAAGGAAAAATTATTAGAGGCAAAAGAAGAAAACCAAATCATAAGAGAACAAACTGAATCAGAACTACGTGAAAGACGTGGTGAGCTTCAAAGACAAGAAGCCCGACTTCTTCAAAAAGAGGAAAATTTAGATCGAAAATCTGATCTTCTCGATAAAAAAGATGAGATTTTAGAACAAAAAGAATCTAAACTTGAAGAAAGACAACAACAAGTAGATGCAAAAGAGAGTAGTGTTCAAACATTAATAATGAAGCATGAACAAGAATTAGAACGCATCTCCGGTCTCACTCAAGAAGAAGCTGTAAATGAACAACTTCAAAGGGTTGAAGAAGAACTGTCACAAGATATTGCAGTACTTGTTAAAGAAAAAGAGAAAGAAGCTAAAGAAAAAGTTGATAAAAAAGCAAAAGAATTATTAGCTACTACCGTTCAAAGATTAGCTGCTGACCATACAACTGAATCAACAGTTTCAGTAGTTAATTTACCAAATGATGAGATGAAAGGTCGTATCATTGGTAGAGAAGGTAGAAATATTAGAACTTTAGAAACATTAACAGGTATTGATTTAATCATTGATGATACACCAGAAGCGGTTATTTTATCTGGTTTTGATCCAATTAGACGTGAAATCGCGCGTACAGCATTAGTTAATTTAGTCTCAGATGGACGCATCCATCCAGGCAGAATTGAAGAAATGGTAGATAAAGCTAGAAAAGAAGTAGATGACATTATTAGAGATGCTGGTGAACAAGCAACATTCGAAATCAATGTTCATAATATGCACCCAGACTTAGTTAAAGTCTTAGGTCGTCTAAATTATAGAACTAGTTATGGTCAAAACGTCTTGAAACATTCTATTGAAGTGGCGCATTTATCTGGAATGCTAGCTGCTGAACTAGGAGAAGATGTTAGCTTGGCCAAACGTGCTGGATTACTTCACGATGTTGGTAAAGCGATAGATCATGAGGTTGAAGGTAGCCACGTAGAAATAGGTGTTGAATTAGCTAAAAAATATGCAGAAAATGAAACTGTAATTAATGCTATTCACTCTCATCATGGTGATGTTGAACCTACTTCTATTATTTCAATTCTGGTAGCAGCTGCTGACGCATTATCTGCGGCTAGACCAGGTGCTCGTAAAGAAACGCTTGAAAACTATATACGTAGATTAGAACGGTTAGAAACACTTTCTGAAGGTTATGATGGTGTAGAAAAAGCATTCGCTATTCAAGCAGGTCGAGAAATTAGAGTTATTGTTTCCCCTGATGAAATAGATGACTTGAAGTCATACAGACTGGCTAGAGACATCAAAACGCAAATAGAAGATGAATTACAATATCCTGGTCACATCAAAGTGACAGTTGTAAGAGAGACAAGAGCAGTAGAGTATGCGAAATAATTTTTAACAGATCCAAATTTTGGGTCTGTTTTTTCTTTTCAGTTAAAATTCAATTATTAATTGATAATAATAAAGTAGGTGAAATGTTGTCATTAAAAAAGAGTGAGATTGAATTCATTACGAATTCATAGTCTCACTCCAAATAGATGATTAGAACCAAAGTACAAACTAATTGAGGACATACTCAAAGTTCAATCATTTGATATAAATTTTCATTGTAAACTTAAACTATTTGATGTTTATGCTTATCCTTAATTGATAGTCTTATAAATTATTTAAGTTGTAAATCTGTTTTTCTTAATTCAGAAATTATTTCTGCTGTATCATAGCAATTAGTAGCAATATTTGAATATCTTTCAGCTAAACGATAAGCGTTGATGTATAATTCAAGACTTTCTTTAGCGATATCTTCTGCATCTTTAGATTTAGATGGATTAGATTTTACCACTAATTCTGCAAACTTCTCTGGATCAATATTAATTGACATGTAAATTTTACAACTCCTATTACTTTGATAAACATATCTTAACATATGTTGTATACATGCTAAAGCAAATAGATATCAAATTTAAAAAGAGTATGAATATCCTCTTTTAATATAGACCTATATGAATTAAACTATTTTTATGAGAGGATGAACATTCAATGAGGATATTATTTATTGGAGATATCGTGGGTAAAGTTGGAAGAAATGCAATTGCTGAATATTTACCTAAAATAAAACAATCATATAGACCTACTGTAAGTATAGTTAATGCTGAAAATGCAGCGCACGGTAAGGGTCTAACTGAAAAGTTATATAAACAATTATTAAGAGATGGCGTAGATTTCATGACGATGGGTAATCATACATACGGTCAACGTGAAATATATGACTTTATTGATGATGCGAACAGAATGGTAAGACCTGCTAATTTTCCAAGTGAAGCGCCTGGTGTAGGCATGAGATTTATTCAAATTAATGATATTAAATTAGCAATTATTAATTTGCAAGGCCGTTCATTTATGCAAGATATCGACGACCCTTTTAAAAAAGCTGATCAACTTATTGAAGAGGCTAAAAAAGAGACTAATTTTATATTTGTTGACTTTCATGCAGAAACGACATCAGAAAAAAATGCAATGGGATGGTATTTAGATGGTAGAGTAAGTGCGGTAGTTGGTACGCATACACACATTCAGACTTCAGATGAACGAGTACTACCGAATGGCACAGGGTATATTACTGATGTTGGTATGACAGGATATTACGATGGTATATTAGGTATTAATCGTGATGAAGTAATAGAGAGATTTATCACAAGCTTACCACAACGTCATGTTGTGCCGGATGATGGAAGAAGTGTTCTATCTGGTGTTATTATAGATTTAGATAAAGATGGAAAAACAAAACAAATTGAAAGAATTTTAATTAATGACGATCATCCATTTAATAAATAATTTAAAAGAAATTTGTAGAAGAACGAATATAGTCCATTAGTATGAATTTAAATAATTGCCACTGTTGTCATAGTAAGACGGTGGTTATTTTTGTTATGATTTATTATGAATTAATTCCACAGGAGGCATATGATATGAAATCACAAATATCATGGAAAGTGGGCGGACAACAAGGTGAAGGTATCGAATCGACTGGAGAAATCTTTGCCACAGCAATGAACCGTAAAGGTTATTATTTATATGGATATAGACATTTCTCAAGTCGTATAAAAGGTGGACATACTAATAACAAAATTAGAGTATCTACTGCGCCTGTACATGCAATCAGTGATGATTTAGACATTTTAGTGGCTTTTGATCAAGAAACGATTGAATTGAATCATCATGAAATGCGTGAAGATAGCATTATTATTGCTGATGCAAAAGCTAAACCGACAAAACCTGAACAATGTCGTGCTCAACTTATTGAATTACCTTTTACTAGCACAGCTAAAGAATTAGGTACTGCATTAATGAAAAATATGGTTGCTGTAGGAGCAACATGTGCAATCATGGATTTAGATACTGCAACATTTGAAACCCTTATAACTAATATGTTTACTAAAAAAGGTGAAAAAGTTGTAGAAATGAACATTGAAGCTCTAAATCAAGGTTATACATTGATGAAAGAACAATTAAATGATTTACAAGGAGACTTCAAACTACAAACGACTGAAGAGAATCCACATTTATATATGATTGGTAATGATGCTATTGGATTAGGTGCGATTTCAGCTGGTTCTCGTTTTATGGCTGCTTATCCAATTACACCGGCATCTGAAATTATGGAATATATGATTGCAAACGTCACAAAAGTAGGTGGCACAGTAGTACAAACTGAAGATGAAATTGCTGCAGCCAATATGGCAATTGGTGCTAATTATGCAGGTGTCAGAGCATTCACTGCTAGTGCTGGCCCAGGTTTATCACTTATGATGGAAGCCATAGGCCTATCAGGTATGACTGAAACACCTTTAGTCATTATTAATACTCAACGTGGTGGTCCATCTACAGGTTTACCAACCAAGCAAGAACAATCAGATTTAATGCAAATGATTTATGGTACGCATGGAGATATACCTAAAATAGTAGTTGCTCCTACAGATGCTGAAGATGCATTTTATTTAACTATTGAGGCTTTTAATTTAGCCGAAGAATATCAGTGCCCAGTAATTATATTGAGTGACTTACAATTATCGTTAGGTAAACAAACAGTTGAACGCTTAGATTATAATAAAATTCAAATACGCCGTGGCGAGTTATTACAATCTGATATTGAACGTGAAGAAGATGATAAACAATACTTTAGAAGATATGCATTAACAGGAAATGGAGTATCACCTAGACCAATTCCGGGCGTTAAAGGTGGCATACACCATGTAACTGGCGTTGAACATAATGAAGAAGGTAAACCGAGTGAAGCGGCTGAAAATAGACGTCAACAAATGGAAAAAAGAATGCGTAAAACATCAAATTTACTAATTGAAAAGCCTGTTGAGTTAGATGAGCATCATGAAGAAGCAGATATTCTATTTATAGGGTTCATATCTAGTAAAGGTGCTATTCAAGAAGGTGCTGAAAGATTAAACGCTCAAGGTATAAAAGTAAATACAATGCAGATTCGACAACTACATCCTATGCCGAAAGATGTCATTCAAGCAGCTATCGATAAAGCATCTAGAGTTATTATTGTTGAACATAATTATCAAGGTCAACTTTCAAATATCCTTAAAATGAATACAACTATTCAAGATAAATTGATTAATCAAACTAAGTATGATGGAAAACCTTTCTTACCTCATGAAATTGAATCTAAAGGACAAAAAGTAGTAAGCGAAAGTAAGGAGTTGGTATAATTGGCTACATTTAAAGATTTTCGAAATAATGTGAAGCCAAATTGGTGCCCCGGTTGTGGTGATTTCTCAGTTCAAGCAGCTATTCAAAAGGCGGCAGCTAATGTAGGGTTAGAGCCAGAGGAAGTAGCAATCATTACTGGTATTGGCTGTTCAGGCCGATTATCTGGTTATATTAATTCATACGGCGTACATGGTATACATGGACGCGCATTACCACTAGCACAAGGGGTTAAAATGGCGAACAAGGATTTAACTGTCATTGCCTCTGGTGGTGATGGTGATGGATACGCTATTGGTATGGGTCATACCATACACGCATTAAGACGAAATATGAATATGACTTATATTGTTATGGATAATCAAATTTATGGCTTAACTAAAGGTCAAACGTCGCCTTCATCTGCGGTTGGTTTTGTTACTAAATCTACCCCTAAAGGTAATATCGAGAAGAATGTTGCACCACTCGAATTAGCTTTATCATCAGGCGCTACTTTTGTAGCACAAGGCTTTTCTAGTGATATTAAAGCATTAACTAAACTAATTGAGGATGCGATTAACCATGATGGTTTTTCTTTTGTAAATGTCTTTTCACCATGTGTAACATACAACAAAGTAAACACATATGATTGGTTTAAAGAACATTTAACTAGTTTAGAAGATATCGAAGGCTATGATACTTCAGATAAACAATTAGCAATGAAGACTGTTCTAGATTATGAATCACTAGTTAAAGGTATTGTATATCAAGATACTGAAACACCATCATATGAGTCTCAAATTGAAGAATTAAATGAAAGTGCATTATCTAAACGCGATATTCATATAACAGAAGAAGATTTTAATAACTTAACTGCTCAATTTGTATAGAAATTGTAGGAGCTCACTTTAAAACGCTTTAAGTTTTGAAGTGAGTTTTTTTTATAACTTAAGAGTTTTTTTATTGAAAATAATAACACCATTGCTTAATGATGTATAGAAAATATTAAAATATTTTAGTTTAAGTAATCATTGTTAAAAATCATTTAAATACTTTTTAGAACCTATAAAATGGGAAAGAATAATAATAACACTATACCTAAGAGAGGTTTTTAAAATGGATAAATATCATTCTATGAAAGAATTACAAAATGAGACAATTGAGAATGAGGATTGGGAGATAATTACTGAAGATAGAGATAGTAACGTAACGATTTTGGCAATACATGGTGGTGGAATTGAACCTGCTACTACTGAACTTGCGCGTGTTATTGCTAATGATGGACAATTTAATTATTTTGCATTTAATGGTATGCGAACAAAAGGAAACAATGAGTTGCACGTAACATCTATTAATTATGATAATGACATTGCTATGGATTTAGTAAAAACAAGTGAAAGTGCAATCACAATTCATGGATGTCTTGGTGAAGATGAAATTGCTTATATCGGTGGTAAAGATAACCTTTTAAAAGAGCGTATTGTTGAAGAATTAAGTCAAATTGGTATAGAAGTAAAAGAAGCACCTAGTCATATGTCTGGTACTCAAGATAATAATATCGTGAATTGTACAAAAAATGGTGTAGGTGTGCAAATAGAGTTAACGTCTAGTTTAAGAAAGTCTTTATTTAAAAATAATAAGTTTAATCGTAAAAGTAGAATGGATGAATCAAATTGGGATGATAAAATGTATGATTTTGGCCAAGCAATTAATTCGGCAATTAATTAAGGCAAGTTAAATAAGGGCGTGGTAAAATTAAGGTAATAATATTGAATGAGGTGATTGTTAATGCAAGACACATTAATGAGTATTCAAATCGTTCCGAAAACGCCAAACAATGAAGACGTTATACCTTATGTAGATGAGGCAATAAAAATTATTGATGATTCTGGTCTTCATTTTAGAGTGGGTCCTCTTGAAACGACAGTTCAAGGCGATATGAGTGAATGTTTAATCCTAATTCAGAAATTACATGAACGAATGGTTGAATTAGAATGTCCAAGTATTATTAGTCAAGTTAAGTTTTATCATGTACCAGCTGGTATCACAATTGAAACGTTAACAGGAAAATATGATAACGAGTAAGTAAAGTTTAAATGAGATAAGTCTGGGACATAAATCTGTGTCTTAGGCTATATTTTTTATAATGGCAGTAGTTGACTGATCTAAAAATATACTTATAACAAGCTTTTATAATGCTAGTCAATCTTTCTTTGCTGGCATTACATCTAAATAAATATTGTAAAAATATTATTTCTATCCCACCCCATTCCATTTTTTTAATGACAAATTTATTAACTATTTCAACTCTTTTTGCACTTTATTATTAATTTTAATATAATGAACTAATGATATAAGGGCATATAGAAAGGAATTTTTTAAAGTGAACGAAGAACAAAGAAAAGCTGGTACGATAAATATCCTTGATGAACGCGATAGAAAAGTAGAAAAAGATTATAGTAAATATTTCGAAAATATTTATCAACCACCTAGTTTAAAAGAAGCACGCAAACGTGGGAAACAAGATATAAATTATAATCGTGACTTTCATATAGAAGACAAGTTTGAAGGGATGGGCAAAGGTCGCACATTCTTAATAAAAACATATGGCTGCCAAATGAATGCACATGATACTGAGGTAATGGCTGGAATATTACAGGCCTTAGGATATACTGCAACAGAAGATATTAATGAAGCGGACGTTATTTTGATAAATACATGTGCGATTCGTGAGAATGCTGAAAATAAAGTGTTTAGTGAAATCGGTAACTTAAAACATTTAAAAAAGAATAGACCAGAAGCATTAATTGGCGTATGTGGATGTATGTCACAAGAAGAGTCAGTAGTAAATAAAATACTTAAATCATACCAAAATGTGGATATGATTTTTGGAACTCATAATATTCACAAATTACCTGAAATTTTAGAAGAAGCATACCTTTCTAAAGCAATGGTTGTCGAAGTTTGGTCTAAAGAAGGCGACATCATTGAAAATCTTCCTAAAGTACGTGAAGGCAGTACAAAAGCATGGGTTAACATTATGTATGGCTGTGATAAATTCTGTACATATTGCATTGTACCCTTTACTAGGGGTAAAGAACGTAGTCGTAGACCAGAAGATATTATTGAAGAAGTTCGCGGTTTAGCGAGAGATGGTTATAAAGAAATAACTTTACTTGGTCAAAATGTAAATTCATATGGTAAAGATATTAAAGATTTAGAATATGGATTAGGAGATTTATTAGAAGACATTTCCAAAATTGATATTCCAAGAGTACGTTTTACAACTAGTCACCCATGGGACTTTACAGATAGAATGATTGAAGTAATAGCTAAAGGTGGCAATATTGTACCTCATATCCATCTACCCGTACAATCAGGAAATAATGCTGTATTGAAAATTATGGGACGTAAATATACTAGAGAAAGTTATTTAGATCTAGTTAATAGAATAAAAAAATCAATACCTAATGTAGCTTTAACTACTGATATTATTGTTGGATATCCAAATGAAACTGAAGAACAATTTGAAGAGACATTATCACTATATGACGAAGTTCAATTTGAGCATGCTTATACGTATTTATACTCTCAAAGGGATGGTACACCTGCCGCAAAAATGAAAGATAATGTACCTGAAGACGTTAAAAAAGCACGATTACAACGTTTAAATAAAAAAGTAGGACATTATTCAGAAAAAGCCATGAATCAATATGAAGGCAAAACTGTAACTGTTTTATGTGAAGGTTCAAGTAAAAAAGATGATACGGTTTTAGCAGGTTATACCGAAAAGAATAAGTTAGTTAACTTTAAAGGTCCACGTGAGGCAATCGGTAAGTTAGTAAATGTTGAAATTGATGAAACAAAACAATATTCATTAAATGGTACATTCAAAGAATTTAACGATGCACCATTGGTGACAAATTAAATGTATAGTAAAGATGATATTTTAAAACAAGCCGATCAACTCACGAGTAAAATTCAAGATTTAGATCTTATAAAATCTTATCAAAATATAGAGAAACAAATTCATGAAAATCGTAATATTGAAAGTAAAATGAATCGCTTGAAAAAACAACAAAAGCAATCTGTTAATTTTCAAAATTATGGGAAACAACATGCTTATCAACAATCAGAAGATGAAATTGAAGCGCTAGAAGATGAAATTAATGAATTACCAATAGTTGAAGAATTTCGTTCTGCTCAGTATGAAGCAAATGATTTATTACAACTAATGATAAGCACAATGGAAGATCGTTTAAATGAACATAATGAAGAAGAACATAAGGATTAATGGAAGAAAGGGATAAGCACTATGAACAATAGAAAATTGACACTTACTGCACTGTTAATTGCCACTAATGTTGTATTAAGCAGTATCATTATCATACCATTAGGTCCTGTCAAAGCAGCACCTGTTCAACATTTCATCAATGTGTTATGTGCAGTATTTGTAGGACCATGGTACGGTTTAGCCCAAGCATTAATTTCATCAATCATAAGAAATTTATTTGGTACTGGTAGTTTTTTTGCATTTCCTGGAAGTATGATTGGCGTGCTATTGGCTAGTGTGTTCTATATGTATAGAAAACATATCTTTATGGCTGCTGTTGGTGAAGTGATTGGTACAGGCATTATAGGAAGTCTTTTATGTATACCAATGGCCTGGGTTTTAGGTATGCAAGATTTCTTCGTCAAACCCTTAATGATAGCGTTTATTATTTCAAGTTTTATCGGAGCTGCAATTAGTTATTTCTTACTTATAATGTTGAAAAAGAGAGGATTACTAGATAGATTTAAAAAATAATAGTTTGGAAATAAGAGATTGTTTTAGTTGATTTGAGGTTATCATTGTAAAATAAAGTTCAGTCGTTTATGAAACGTATGTGTTCTTTATTTTGTTGTGATAATCTTTTTTATTTGTAAATTAAGATGAATCATTTTTTAACTTAACTCTAAAAAATAAATAAAATCAATAAAATGAACTCACGAGCGTTGTAACATTTCATATGTTAAAATATATGAGTTAAAAGCATGTAATAAATCGGAAAAAATTAGTAAGGTTGTGAAAATATGTCTAACACGACACCGATGATGCAACAATATTTAAAAATTAAATCGCAATATCAAGATTGCTTATTATTCTTCAGATTAGGCGATTTTTATGAAATGTTTTTTGAAGATGCTAAAGAAGCTTCAAGGGTATTAGAAATTACATTAACTAAAAGAGATGCTAAAAAAGAGAATCCAATACCTATGTGTGGCGTTCCGTATCATTCCGCTAATAGCTATATTGAGACATTGATAAATAATGGTTATAAAGTAGCAATTTGTGAACAAATGGAAGATCCTAAACAAACTAAAGGTATGGTAAAACGTGAAGTAGTTAGAGTTGTAACACCTGGAACAGTTATGGAACAAGGTGGTATGGATGAAAATCAAAATAACTACATTTTAAGTTTTATTAAACAAGATAGTAACTACGCCCTTAGTTATTGTGATATTTCTACAGGAGAGTTAAAAGCCACTCAAATTGAAGATGAAGATACATTGATTAATGAAATTGTAACTATTAATCCTAATGAAATCGTTGTTAACCAAGAAATTGATGAAAATCTTAAAAAGCAAATCTATTTAACTACAGAAACTATAACAATTAGAGAATCTATTTCCGATGCAAGCTATGAAGTGAATCAATTAACTAATAATCATATGTATCTAGCAACACAACTATTACTCGATTATGTTTATCATACTCAAAAACGAGATTTGTCTCACTTAGAAACTGCAATAACGTATGCTGCAGTGGATTTTATGAAGATGGACTACTATGCTAAAAGAAATTTAGAATTAACCGAAAGTATTAGACTAAAATCTAAAAAAGGAACACTTTTATGGTTAATGGATGAAACTAAAACGCCGATGGGAGCACGTCGCCTTAAGCAATGGATAGACAGACCATTAATCAATAAAGAAAGAATTGAAGAAAGACTAAGTATAGTAGAATCATTCATGAATCACTTTATTGAGAGAGACACATTACGAGGATATTTAAATCAAGTATATGATATAGAAAGACTTGTTGGCCGTGTCAGTTATGGCAATGTCAATGCGCGTGATTTAATTCAACTTAAACATTCAATTTCAGAGATACCTAATATTAAATCTTTACTTGAAAGTATGAATGACGTAGCATCAAATCAATTTAGTTCCCTTGAACCATTAGAAGACTTATTACAAGTGTTAGAAGATAGTTTAATCGAAGAACCGCCTATTTCCATTAAAGATGGTGGTCTATTTAAACAAGGCTTTAGTAAACAATTAGATGAATACCTAGAAGCTTCTAAAAATGGAAAAGATTGGTTAGCACAATTACAAGCTAAAGAAAGAGAACGTACAGGTATTAAATCTCTTAAAATTAGTTTTAACAAAGTGTTTGGTTATTTTATAGAAATTACAAGAGCAAATTTACAAGGATTTGAACCTAGTAAATTTGGCTATCACCGTAAACAAACATTGTCCAATGCCGAACGCTTCATTACAGATGAATTGAAAGAAAAAGAAGATATTATTTTAGGTGCAGAAGATAAAGCGGTAGATCTTGAATATCAACTGTTTGTTCGACTAAGAGAACACATTAAAACATATACTGAAAGACTACAAAAACAGGCTAAAATCATTTCTGAACTTGACTGCCTACAAAGTTTTGCTGAAATTGCACAAAAATACAACTATGTTAAACCTGAATTTAGTGATAATAAAACGCTAAGCTTAGAGAACTCTCGCCATCCTGTTGTTGAACGTGTGATGGACTACAATGACTATGTACCTAATGACTGTAAATTAGATAAAGATAACTTTATATATCTAATAACTGGTCCTAACATGTCTGGTAAGTCAACTTACATGAGGCAAGTAGCAATCATAAGCATCATGGCTCAAATGGGGGCTTATGTTCCTTGTAATAAAGCAGAATTACCAATATTTGATCAAATATTCACTCGTATAGGTGCTGCAGATGATTTAGTATCAGGAAAAAGTACATTTATGGTAGAGATGTTAGAAGCACAAAAAGCATTAACTTACGCAACAGAAGATAGTTTAATAATCTTCGATGAAATTGGTAGAGGAACTTCAACATATGATGGGCTAGCGTTAGCTCAAGCAATGATTGAATATGTTGCTCAAACATCTCATGCGAAAACTTTATTCTCAACACACTATCATGAACTTACGACTTTAGATCAAGAACTACCAAGTCTTAAAAATGTTCATGTGGCTGCAGATGAATATCAAGGTGAATTAATCTTTTTACATAAAGTAAAAGATGGCGCTGTAGATGATAGTTATGGTATTCAAGTAGCGAAACTAGCTAATTTGCCAGATGAAGTTATTAACCGTGCACAAGTTATATTAGATGCTTTTGAACAAAGTCAAAATACTTCCGATAATGAAGAGCATTCTAACATTACTGTTCTTAAAGATTCAGCCTCAGTCGAAGGGTTTACAGATGATGACGCACAAAATGCAAACAACTCTGATAAAAAGTCTCAAACAACAAAGAATGCAATTGAGAATGAATTTGAGCAAGCGTCTTTCAATTTATTTGATTCTGAAGCAATGACTAGTGAAATTGAGGAACAGATTAAAAATCTTAATATATCAAACATGACGCCTATTGAAGCATTACTTAAGCTAAGTGAATTACAAAATCAATTGAGATAGAGGTGATTGAAAATGGGCAAAATTAAAGAACTACAAACCTCTTTAGCTAATAAAATAGCAGCAGGTGAAGTAGTAGAGCGTCCAAGCTCAGTTGTGAAAGAATTACTAGAAAATGCAATCGATGCTAAATCGACAGAAATTAATATTGAGGTAGAACAATCAGGTATATCCTCAATTAGAGTAGTAGATAACGGTACTGGAATAGAACAAGATGATTTAGATTTAGTGTTTCATAGACATGCCACGAGTAAATTGGATGCCGATGACGATTTATTTCATATCAGAACGTTAGGATTTCGTGGTGAGGCATTAGCAAGTATATCTTCAGTTGCTAAAGTCACACTTAAAACTTGCACTGATAGTGAAAATGGACATGAAATCTATGCAGAAAACGGAGAGATTTTAAGTCGTAAACCTGCTAAAGCTAAAAAAGGTACAGATATAACTGTTTCATCACTTTTCTACAATACACCAGCTCGCTTAAAATATATTAAAAGCTTATACACAGAGTTAGGTAAAATTACAGATATTGTGAATCGAATGGCAATGAGTCATCCTTATATACGAATTTCTTTAATATCTGATGGTAAAACGTTATTAAAAACTAATGGTTCAGGTAAAACAAATGAAGTTATGTCAGAGATTTATGGTATAAAAGTAGCAAAAGATTTAGTGCATATTCAAGGTGATACAAGTGATTATCACCTTGAAGGCTTTGTGGCTAAGCCAGAACACTCAAGAAGTAATAAACATTATATTTCAATTTTTATCAATGGACGATATATTAAGAATTTTGTACTTAATAAAGCTATTATTGAAGGGTATCATACATTACTGACAATAGGACGCTACCCGATATGCTATTTAAACATAGAAATGGATCCTATATTAGTAGATGTGAATGTCCATCCAACTAAACTAGAAGTAAGATTATCTAAAGAAGAGCAATTATATCAATTAATCGTTGAGAAAATTCGATATGCTTTCAAGGATAGAATTTTAATTCCTCAGAACGATTTGGATAGAACACCTAAAAAAAATAAAGTCTTAAATCAATTTGAACAACAAAAATTAGACTTTGAAAGAAGACAACAGAATTCAAATCAAGACAAAACAAATTCTCATTATTATGGTATGAGTGAATCTAAATTACAAAATCCAAATTTAGAAAAAAACGATTTAGATAATAATGAGTTAATTAATGAAAGTACGGAAAATTTCGTACATAATAATAAACGTTCAGATGACAAAGATTACTTCCAAATTCAAAAAGAAATTTTGAATGACTTAGACAATGGTGATGCATCATTATTAAATGACGAATCTACAAACGATTCAGAAGAAGTTGTAACTGAACAAAGCAATAATGATGAAGCGTCATCAAAAACTTATCAAACATTATACAGTAAGCAAGATAATAATGATATTAAAGGTAAAGTAAGTAACACACCATCTCGACGAGTTCCATATATGGAAGTCGTAGGACAAGTGCATGGCACTTATATCATTGCTCAAAATGAGAATGGCATGTTTATGATAGATCAGCATGCTGCACAAGAACGTATCAAATATGAATATTTTAGAGAAAAAATTGGCGAAGTGACTAATGAAGTTCAAGATTTATTAATACCACTGACATTCCACTTTTCAAAAGATGAACAAATGATTATTGATCAATATCAAGATGAATTAGATAAAGTGGGTGTTCATTTAGAGCACTTTGGCGGTCATGATTATATCGTTAATAGTTACCCAGTTTGGTTCCCAAAAGCTGAAGCTGAAGAAATTATTCAAGATATGGTTGAGTTAGTATTAAACGATAAAAAAGTAAATGTTAAAAAATTGCGTGAAGATGCTGCCATCATGATGAGTTGCAAAAAATCTATAAAGGCAAATCACTATTTAAAAAATAATGAAATGGCGGATTTGATTGATCAGTTACGTGAAGCAGAAGATCCATTCACTTGTCCTCATGGCAGACCTATAATCATCAATTTCTCAAATTATGAACTTGAAAAACTATTTAAACGTGTAATGTAGAGAGGAAAATGACGTATGAAGGAATATGTTTTACCAGCGATACGCAACATGAAAGATTTAGAGAAATTAATAAAAACAGATTATAAGATATGCGTATTATTAGATATGCATATCGGCCATTTAAAAAGTGTTATGGCATTACTTAAAGCGAATCAAATTGAAACTTATATTCATATTGATTTAATTAAAGGGATGGCTGTTGATGAATTTGCTTGTGAGTATATAATTCAAACTTATAAACCTAAAGGGATCGTTTCTACCAAATCTAAAGTAATTCAGAAGGCTAAATCGTTAAATAAGTTAACGATTTTTAGGGTGTTTATTATAGATAGCCAAGCATTAAGTAGAAGCATCAACTTAATTAAGAAGGTTGAACCAGATTTCGTTGAAGTATTACCTGGGATTGCACATAAAGTAGTTAAAATTATTGATGAAGAGACTCCTTCAAAAGTTATAGCAGGTGGTTTAATTAATGAAGAAAGTGAAATTGTACAAGCACTTGATAGCGGTGCTAGTTACGTTACAACAAGCAATCGCTTGTTATGGTAGTTAGCATCCTTAACAATTTTGCTATAATTAAAAAGCATAAAAAAAGATCAAAACAATTTTTCAAACAATTTAAATGTGACAATTTTTTAACGAAAGTATTGACAACGCTTACAAACTTTCTGTATGATTTAAATAAGTTAATATTAGATTAAGAGACGAAGAGATTTCTGCAATGCCTTTATTAGCGCTTTTGTAGGAATCTTTTTGTCTTATAGGAGGATTCGTCATGAATGTATATTTAGCAGAATTTATTGGTACTGCTATTCTAATCCTTTTCGGTGGTGGCGTTTGTGCTAACGTCAATTTAAAGCGAAGTGCTGGACAGGATTCTGATTGGATAGTAATTGCAGCAGGTTGGGGATTAGCCGTGTCAATGGGCGCATACGCAGTTGGTAAGTTTTCAGGCGCACATTTAAATCCAGCGGTTTCAATTGCTTTAGCGATGGATGGAAGTTTTAGTTGGGCTCAAGTACCTGGCTATATTATCTGTCAAATGCTTGGAGGTATCTTTGGCGGTGTATTAGTTTGGTTAATGTATTTACCACATTGGAAGGCAACTGAAGATCAGGGGGCAAAGTTAGGTGTATTCTCTACAGCACCTGCAATTAAGAATTATTTTGCAAACTTTTTAAGTGAGATTATTGGGACAGCAATCTTATGTTTAGGTATCTTATTTATTGGCGTAAATAAAATTGCGGATGGAATGAATCCACTTATTGTTGGTGGTTTAATCGTAGCTATTGGATTGAGTTTAGGTGGTCCGACTGGATATGCAATTAATCCAGCACGTGATTTAGGACCAAGAATCGCTCATGCAATATTACCAATTGCAGGCAAAGGTGGTTCTAATTGGGGATACGCGATCGTACCTGTATTAGGACCTATTGCTGGAGGTATGCTCGGAGCAGTTATATATAAAGTCTTTTATAAAGGACAATTTGATTTAATTTGTGCTGTAGGTATTTTACTAGTAATAGCAACATTAGTATTAGGTTTAGTATTAAACAAATCTAATAAATCAAATGATATTGAGTCTATATATTAATTAATTTAATAAATATCTTAAATTTGTGGTTAATTTTTTTGGAAAAGTGCTATACATATAGTACGCTTTCTTATTATTCAAAATTAAAAAATAAATGTTTTTATTCACATAGCAGAAAGGGAGAAAATTTATGGAAAAATACATCATGTCGATTGACCAAGGAACAACAAGTTCAAGAGCCATTCTATTTGATAAAGAAGGCGATATTAAAGGTGTTGCACAAAGAGAATTTAAGCAATATTTCCCTAAATCAGGTTGGGTAGAGCACGATGCTAATGAAATTTGGACTTCGGTATTAGCAGTTATGACTGAAGTATTAAATGAAAATGAAATTAACGCTGACCAAATTGAGGGTATTGGAATTACCAACCAACGTGAAACGACAGTCATTTGGGATAAAAATACTGGACGTCCAATATACCATGCAATTGTTTGGCAATCCCGTCAAACACAATCAATTTGTCATGAATTGAAGGAACAAGGTCATGAAGAAACATTCCGTAATAAAACTGGATTATTGTTAGATCCTTACTTCGCTGGTACAAAAGTTAAATGGATTCTTGATAATGTTGATGGAGCTAGAGAAAAAGCTGAAAATGGTGATTTATTATTCGGTACAATTGATACATGGCTAGTTTGGAAGTTATCTGGTGGAGAAGCACATATTACAGATTATTCAAATGCTAGTCGTACTTTAATGTATAATATTTACGATTTACAATGGGATGATGAGCTACTTGATTTATTAAATGTACCTAAACAATTATTACCGGAAGTTAAAGAATCTAGTGAAATTTACGCTCACACTAAAGATTATCATTTCTTTGGTCAAGAGGTACCGATTTCAGGTATCGCTGGTGACCAACAAGCTGCACTATTTGGACAAGCTTGTTTCGAACGTGGAGATGTTAAAAATACTTACGGTACAGGCGGCTTTATGTTAATGAATACTGGTGAAGAACCAGTTAAATCTGAAAGTGGATTGTTAACTACTATTGCATACGGCTTAGACGGTAAAGTCAATTATGCACTTGAGGGTTCTATCTTTGTTTCAGGTTCAGCAATTCAATGGTTACGTGATGGACTAAGAATTATAAATTCTGCACCTCAATCAGAGAATTATGCTACACGTGTTGATTCTACAGATAATGTTTACTTCGTACCAGCATTTGTAGGATTAGGTACACCTTATTGGGATTCAGAGGCCAGAGGTGCTATATTTGGTCTAAGTCGCGGTACTGAAAAAGAACACTTTATTCGTGCGACTTTAGAATCTTTATGCTACCAAACTCGTGATGTTATGGAAGCTATGTCTAAGGACTCTAAGATTGAAGTGAACAATTTACGTGTTGACGGTGGCGCAGTTAAAAATAACTTTATCATGCAATTCCAAGCTGATATTGTAAATACTGCTGTAGAACGCCCTGAAATACAAGAAACAACAGCATTAGGTGCAGCTTATTTAGCAGGATTAGCTGTCGGTTTCTGGGATAGTAAAGATGAAATAGCAAATAGATGGCAATTAGAAACAGAATTTACACCACAGATGTCTGAAGAAGACAGAACTAAGTTATATAAAGGTTGGAAAAAAGCAGTTGAAGCTACTCAGGTCTTTAAATTGGAAGATTAATCTCTAAACATGGCTTAGTTTATTGAAGTGTGATATGATTAAATTAAGTTAATACATCAGTCGAGATTTGAGAGACCTGTTACATACAGTTTGATTCTGTATGGATAGGTCTCTCTTTTTTCGCATAAATAAAATATCGGAGGGGTATATTTATGGCTTTATCAACATTAAACAGAGAAGTAATTAAGAAAAATTTACAAAATGAAGAATACGATGTCGTTATTATCGGTGGTGGTATTACAGGTGCAGGTATTGCATTAGATGCGTCTCAACGAGGAATGAAAGTAGCTTTAGTAGAAATGCAAGATTTTGCTCAAGGTACAAGTTCCCGTTCTACTAAACTTGTTCACGGTGGTTTAAGATATTTAAAACAAGCTCAAATCAAAGTTGTAGCTGAAACGGGTAAAGAACGTGCGATTGTTTATGAAAATGGCCCTCATGTAACTACTCCTGAATGGATGTTATTACCAATGCACAAAGGCGGAACGTTTGGTAAATTCACAACTAACTTAGGTTTAACTGCTTATGACCGTTTAGCAGGCGTAAAAAAATATGAACGCAAGAAAATGTTAAGCAAAAAACAAACATTAAACAAAGAGCCATTGGTTAAAAAAGATGGACTTAAAGGTGGCGGTTATTACGTTGAATACCGTACTGATGATGCACGTTTAACAATTGAAGTTATGAAACGTGCTGAAGAAAATGGTGCAGAAATTTTAAATCACACGAAATCTACAGATTTCATTTACGATTCTAAATCAAAAGTAAGAGGTATTGAAGTTCAAGATCTACTTACTGGTGAAATGTATGAAATTAACGCTAAAAAAGTTATTAATGCAGCAGGCCCTTGGGTAGATGAAGTTCGTAAAAAAGATTATACACGTAACAATAAACAATTACGTTTAACTAAAGGTGTCCATGTAGTCATTGATCAATCTAAGTTTCCATTAAGACAAGCTGTTTATTTTGACACTGAAAAAGATGGTAGAATGATCTTTGCAATTCCACGTGAAGGTAAAGCATACGTTGGAACTACAGATACTTTCTATGATAATGACAAAACAAAACCTTTAACAACACAGGAAGATAGAGATTATCTAATTGATGCGATTAACTATATGTTCCCAGATGTTAATGTGAAAGATGAAGATATCGAATCAACTTGGGCAGGAGTCAGACCTTTAATTTTAGAAGATGGAAAAGACCCTTCTGAAATTTCACGTAAAGATGAAATTTGGGAAGGTAAATCAGGCTTATTAACAATCGCTGGTGGTAAATTAACAGGTTATCGTCATATGGCGCTTGAAATCGTAGATTTATTAGCTAAGCGCTTGAAACAAGAATATAAATTGACATTTGCTGAATGTAAAACAAAACATACACCAATTTCTGGTGGTGATGTAGGTGGTAGCGCTAACTTTGAAAGTTTCGTGGAACGCAAAGTTGAAGAAGGTAAAGCGATCGGACTTCAAGCCGATGTTGCCAAACGTTTAGCTTCTAAATATGGTTCTAACGTAGATAAACTATATAACATCGCACAAATTGCACAAGATAAAGATTTAAAATTACCTTTAGAATTGTACGTTGAGTTAGTATATAGTGTACAAAATGAAATGGTGTTTAAACCAACTGATTTCTTAATTCGTAGATCTGGTAAACTTTATTTCAATATCAATGAAGTTAAACAATATAAAGATGCAGTCGTTGAAGAACTTGCTAAATTACTAAACTATACACAAAGTCAACAAAACGAATTCACTAAAGAAATTAATATTGCAATTGAAGAAGCGACTCGTGGAAATGAACAACTTGCAGTATTAAAATAAAATTAGTATTTATGTTTTGAAATTTAACATTTTTGATTAAATTCAAATATGACACTGATAACTAACTAGTAAATTAATTTTAAACTTCAAATTCGCAGTTAATATCTGAACTGAGAGAGCTTTAATATGAAGCTCATCTCAGTTCATTTTTTATAAAATAAAGTAATTTTATGTTATAAAGCATTAGTTGTTAAAATGAGTCTAACAATTTGATAACATTAAGAATGAAAGGTATATTTAAAGGAATATAAGCTTTATTGATTAAGTTATAATTTCACAAGGAGGCATATGCGTGAGTCAACAATCATTCAAAATTACCGTTGAAGACGGCACTATGATTGAAGTAAAAGTAGATAAGGCTAAGATTGCAACATTTGGTGTCGTCCATATCTTTCACGGGATGGCTGAGCATATGGATCGATATGAAGCACTTGTGCAAGCTTTAACACATCAAGGATATGATGTTATTCGACATAATCATCGAGGGCATGGTATTGATATTGATGAAAATGAAAGAGGTCATTACGATGATATGAATATCATTGCACAAGATGCATATGAAATAGCTCAAACACTTCACGGTTCAAATAACAATATTCCATATATCGTTTTGGGACATTCAATGGGCTCAATTATTGCGCGTTTATTTGTAGAGAAATATCCAGACATTGCGCAAGGTTTGATTCTCACTGGTACTGGTCAATATCCAAAATATAAAGGGATACCAGCCATCATCGTTTTAAAATTAATAACTTTAATTTTTGGGAAGCGTAGTCGCCTAGAATGGGTAAATCAATTTGTTTATAAATCGTTTAATAAAAAGATAGACCAACCTGAAACAAGTAGTGATTGGCTATCATCTAAACGCGATGAAATTAATAAATTTGTTAAGGATGATTACACTGGTTTCTTAGTGTCAAATCAATTAATTTACCAAACCGTTAAGAATATGATACGTACGGCAAATAATAATCAACTAAAAAAAATGAATGAACAATTACCAATACTTCTTATTTCTGGTAAGGATGATCCATTTGGAGATTATGGTAAAGGTATACGTAAATTAGGAAAGAAATTCAAACGTGCTGGAATAAATCATATAACAGTCCAACTTTATGCAAATAGAAGACATGAAATTTTATTTGAAGATGAAAAAGAAATGATTTGGAGTCATATGTTTGAATGGATCCAAAAACAAGTGTTAAAGAAAAAATAAAGTGAGGGATAACTATTGAGTGACATCAATAAACCGTTTTTGGTAGTTATAGTAGGTCCAACTGCATCAGGTAAAACAGAGTTAAGTATTGAACTTGCTAAACAAATTAACGGTGAAATCATTAGTGGGGATTCCATGCAAGTTTATAAACAAATGGACATTGGTACAGCTAAAGTTACTAATGAAGAGATGGATGGAATTCCTCATTATATGATTGATATTTTAAATCCAGATGACTCATTTTCTGTGTACGATTTCAAATTACGAGCTCAAGCACTAATAGAAGATATAACTTCAAGAAGAAAGATACCGATCATAGCAGGAGGAACAGGGTTATATATACAATCGTTAATATATGATTATCCTTTTGATGATGAGACAGTTTCAAAAGAAGTCGAACAGAAAACACAGTTACAATTACAAAAATTAGAACCATTAACTAATCAAGAAGTGCATGACTATTTAGCTACATTTGATCCACAATCTGCTAAAGACATACATCCAAATAATAGAAAAAGAGTGCTTAGAGCTATTGAATATTACTTAAATACAAAAAAACTTATAAGTTCTCGCAAGAAAGTACAACAATTTACAGAAAATTATGATACATTATTAATAGGGATTGAAATGTCGCGCAAAACATTATATTCAAGAATAAATAAACGTGTAGATATTATGTTGGGCCACGGATTATTTAATGAAGTGAAGAACCTAGTAGAACAGGGTTATGAATCTACTCAAAGTATGCAAGCAATTGGTTATAAAGAGCTGGTACCTGTTGTGAATGGTGAGTTATCAATAGACCAAGCAGTTGAAACGTTAAAACAACATTCTAGACAATATGCTAAGCGACAATTGACATGGTTCAAGAATAAATTGACTGTTCAATGGTTTAATAGAGAGACAATGTCACTTCAAATGATGTTAGATGAGATTACAACCCAAATAAATAAAAGGAGTTCTAAACATGATTGCAAACCACAACATCCAAGATCAAGCACTAGAGAACTTTAAATCACAACAAACAGAAGTTACAGTTTTCTTTTTAAATGGCTTTCAAATGAAAGGTGTTATTGAAGACTTTGACAAATATGTTGTAAGTTTAGTTTCTCAAGGTAAACAACATTTGATATACAAACATGCGATCAGCACATTTACTGTAGAGACTGAAGTTTCAGATTCTGAAGAATCAGTAAATAGTGAAGAATAAGTTGTAATTAAAGTGCAACGTTGCAAGTTCTTAAGAGCGTAGACAACGGTCTTAATGACAGTGTAACTTGTAATAAACTCATCAAATTTTAGCACTTTTGACAAATAGAGGAATGTTTGTAATATAAAAAGCTTCATTATAGAGTTGCTATTTCACTCTATAATGAAGCTTTTTATTGTATTAAAACAATATCTATAATAATTTTTCAATATCTTTTTCGATTTGAGCTGGTTTCTTTTGAGGTGAGAAACGACTTACAACGTTACCATCACGATCAACTAAGAATTTAGTGAAGTTCCATTTGATTTTTTCACTTAACATTCCTTTAGCTGCATCAGTTAAGTAGCGGAATAAAGGATGTTGATTTTCACCTTTGACATCTACTTTTTCATGGATAGGGAAAGTCACACCGTAATTAATTTTACAGTTTTGATTAGCTTCTGCACCTGAACCAGGTTCTTGGCCACCAAATTGATTACATGGAAAACCTAATATCACAAAACCTTGGTCTTTGTATTTTTCATACAATGCTTGTAAGCCTTCAAATTGTGGCGTGAAACCACATTCACTAGCAGTATTAACGATTAGCATTACTTTGCCTTTGTATTCTTCTAATTTATAATCTTCACCATTGGACTTTTGTACAACAAAATCATATATATTTTCCATAGTATCACCCTTTCGATATAAGTTTAATGTAACATAATTTTAGTGGATAGTCTTTGCATAGACACTATGATAGAATATTTGAGAAACATATAAGAAGGAGATGTATAACATGACTCAGCAAATTACTCATGAAACAAAGAAAAAATTGGAAACTGCTGTATTAGTCGGTGTACATGCTCAAAATGATAACGAATTTAATTTTGATTCAACAATGGAAGAATTAAAAGCCCTATCTTTGACTTGTCAGCTAGATGTTAAAGGACAAGTTACTCAAAATAGAGAACAAGTCGATCATAAATATTACGTTGGTAAAGGTAAGATTGATGAACTTAAAGCTTTTATTGAATTCCATGATATAGACGTCGTAGTAACGAATGATGAGTTAACTACCGCTCAATCAAAAACATTAAATGATAATTTGGGCATTAAAATTATCGATAGAACACAATTGATTTTAGAAATATTTGCCTTAAGAGCTAGCAGTCGCGAAGGTAAATTACAAGTCGAATTAGCGCAATTAGATTATTTATTGCCAAGACTTCAAGGACATGGTAAGAGTTTATCAAGACTAGGTGGTGGCATAGGTACACGTGGTCCTGGTGAAACGAAGTTAGAAATGGACAGACGTCACATTCGAACACGTATGAATGAAATTAAACATCAATTAAAAACTGTAGTGGAACACAGGGAACGTTATCGTAGCAAACGTGAACAAAATCAAGTCTTTCAGATTGCACTCGTAGGCTATACAAATGCGGGGAAATCGTCATGGTTCAATGTATTATCTGGCGAAGAAACCTTTGAAAAGGATTTACTTTTTGCAACATTAGATCCTAAAACACGTCAAATTCAAATAAATGAAGGATTTAATTTAATTATTTCAGATACTGTAGGTTTCATTCAAAAGTTACCAACGACCTTGATTGCAGCCTTTAAATCAACTTTAGAAGAAGCAAAAGGTGCAGATTTATTATTACATGTTGTTGATGCGAGTCATCCAGAATATCGTTCTCAATATGATACAGTAAATCAATTGATTAATGATTTAGATATGAATCAAATACCACAAGAGGTTATATTTAATAAGAAGGATCAATGTGGTGATAGTGATGATAAACCATTATCTGCGTCTCCATCCATCTTTGTCTCTAGCCGTGATGAAGAAGATAAATTAAAAGTAAAGGCACTTTTAATAGATCAAGTTAAATCAACACTAAGTTTCTATGAAGAGATTGTCCCTAGTACAAACGCAGATAGACTTTATTTCTTAAAGCAGCATACACTCATTGAAGAAATGAATTTTAATCCTGAAAATGAAACTTACATCATTACTGGATATAAAAAATGATAAAAGGAAGTATATGAAAATGTCAGATATTACATCAATGGTTAAAGACGTAGAGAAGACGTTGGCACCATATTTTAAAGAAATAGAAGAAATTGCATATAGTAATCAAGAAAAAGTTCTGAATGCTTTTCATTACGTTAAAGCTACTGAGAGTGATTTAGTTGGAAGTACAGGATATGGATATGATGATTTTGGTCGGGACCATTTGGAAGAAATCTATGCACATACATTTAAAGCTGAAGATGCTATTGTGCGCCCGCAAATCATTTCTGGTACACATGCGATTACTCTAGCACTTCAAAGTACACTTAAATACGGAGATGAACTATTATATATTACTGGAAGTCCATATGATACGTTGCTTGAAGTTATAGGGGTAAATGGAAATGGCATTGAAAGCTTGAAAGAACACGGTGTCGAATTTAAAGAGGTCCCTTTAAAAGATGGACAAATAGATATTCAATCCTCAATTGAAGCCATTTCAGAAAAGACGAAAGTAGTAGCCATTCAACGTTCAAAAGGGTATGACCAAAGACCTTCAATTACTATCGATGAAATTGAATCTGCTATCCATGCAATTAAATCACAATACCCCAATGTCATTGTCTTTGTGGATAATTGTTATGGAGAATTTGTAGAGCAACGTGAACCTATTGAAGTTGGTGCAGATTTGATAGCAGGTTCATTAATTAAGAACCCAGGTGGCGGCCTAGCTAAAATTGGTGGCTATATCGCTGGACGTAAAGATTTAATCGAACGTTGTGGCTATCGATTAACAGCGCCTGGAATTGGTAAAGAGGCAGGCGCATCATTGTATTCGTTACAAGAGATGTATCAAGGCTTCTTCTTAGCACCACATGTAGTTAGTCAGAGTTTGAAAGGTGCATTATTTACAAGCTTACTCCTTGAAAAAATGAAAATGAAAACAGTTCCTAAATACAATGTTAAACGTACCGATTTAATACAGACTGTTCAATTTGATGCAAAAGAACAAATGATAGCATTTTGCCAAAGTATTCAACATGCTTCACCAATTAATGCTCATTTTAGTCCAGAACCAAGCTATATGCCTGGTTATGAAGATGATGTCATTATGGCAGCCGGTACTTTTGTTCAAGGGTCTTCAATTGAATTGTCTGCAGATGGACCTATTAGACCACCGTATGAAGCTTATGTACAAGGCGGATTAACATATGAACATGTTAAATTAGCTGTTACACGTGCAGTTACTTATTTAAAAGAACAAAATTTGATATAGAAAATGTATCCCTACTTGAGTTGAGTAGGGATTTTTTGAAAAAAGTTATAATTCAATATAAATTACTTGTTATAAAAGACATTGTAATTACTATCAAATATAGCTTTTATAAATCTATGTAAGAAAACCTAACATATTTTTGTAATACGCTTTAAACTATGCTAAATTAGTATCAAGTTCAAAAGTAGAGGTGAGGTTATTAATGTCTAACGATAAAATCAGACGTAATATGGCCGTGTTCTCTATGAGTGTTGTTTGTAAATTAACAGAACTCACTGCAAGACAAATCCGCTACTATGAAACACATGAACTTGTCATGCCCGAGCGTACAGAAGGAAATAAGCGATTATTCTCGTTAAATGATTTAGAAAGACTCCTTGAAATTAAATCTTTGATTGAAAAGGGATTTAACCTTAAAGGAATTAAACAAATCATAACTAATAATCAAGGGCATTTAACATCAGATGAACAAGAGATTAGAAAAAGAATGATTGTAGACGCAACGCAGAAACCACCTGGTGAAGCTTTGCCAATAAATCGTGGGGATTTATCACGGTTTATTAAATAAATTTTTGGAGGATTTCTACCATGCCTAAACGTACATTTAGTAAAGATGACATTCGTAAGTTTGCAAAAGAAGAAAACGTTAGATACTTAAGATTACAATTCACAGATATCTTAGGAACAATCAAGAACGTTGAAGTACCAGTTAGCCAATTAGAAAAAGTATTAGATAACGAAATGATGTTTGATGGTTCATCAATCGAAGGTTTCGTACGTATCGAAGAATCTGACATGTATTTATGCCCAGATTTAGATACTTGGGTTATCTTCCCATGGACTGCCGGTCAAGGTAAAGTAGCTCGTTTAATTTGTGATGTTTATACTACTGACGGTGAACCATTTGCTGGTGACCCACGTAACAACTTAAAACGTGTGTTGAAAGAAATGGAAGATATGGGCTATACAGATTTCAACTTAGGGCCTGAACCAGAATTCTTCTTATTCAAATTAGATGAAAAAGGTGAACCAACATTAGAATTAAATGACAATGGTGGTTACTTCGATTTAGCACCAACAGACTTAGGTGAAAATTGCCGTCGTGACATTGTGTTAGAACTTGAAGATATGGGATTTGATATCGAAGCAAGTCACCACGAAGTTGCGCCAGGACAACATGAAATTGACTTTAAATACGCAGATGCGATTACTGCTTGTGATAACATCCAAACATTTAAATTAGTTGTTAAAACAATTGCACGTAAGCATAATTTACATGCAACATTCATGCCAAAACCATTATTCGGTGTTAACGGAAGCGGAATGCACTTCAACGTATCATTATTTAAAGGTAAAGAAAATGCATTCTTCGATCCAAATGGTGAAATGCAATTAACTGAAGATGCTTATCACTTTACTGCAGGTATCTTAAATAATGCACGTGGATTCACAGCTGTGTGTAACCCATTAGTAAACTCTTATAAACGTTTAGTTCCTGGTTACGAAGCACCTTGTTATATCGCTTGGAGTGGTAAAAACCGTTCACCATTAGTACGTGTGCCATCTTCAAGAGGATTATCAACTCGTATTGAAGTACGTTCAGTAGACCCAGCTGCTAACCCTTACATGGCATTAGCAACAATCCTACAAGCTGGTTTAGATGGTATTAAGAACAAAACTAAAGTTCCAGAACCAGTCAACCAAAATATTTATGAAATGAACCGTGAAGAACGTGAAGCTGTAGGTATCCAAGACTTACCTTCAACACTTTACACTGCTTTAAAAGCTATGCGTGAAAATGACACAGTTAAAAAAGCGTTAGGTAATCACATTTACAATCAATTTATAAACTCTAAATCAATTGAATGGGATTATTATAGAACTCAAGTGTCTGAATGGGAACGCGATCAATATATGAAACAATACTAATCGCTAAGCAAAAAGGGGAAAGACTTAGGGATATAAGGAGTTAAGGCATTTGCCTTAGCTTCTTTTTTATTTAATTTAGGTGGACAATATTATTAAATTACACTATAGCATTTTTACTTGTCCACTTACTGTTCACCAAATTAGTGAAAAATTTTATCAAAATATTTTTGGTATTTTTCTTTTTGTCTATTTCTCATTTTATCAGTCATATGTGCATATACTTCCGTAGTGATTCTATCGGAGGAGTGTCCTAATCGTTGTTGTATATATTTCATTTCTGCACCAGCTTCTAAAAGTAAAGAAGCATGTGTATGACGTAGTTTATGCATAGATAAACTTTTATTAAAATATTTTTTTCCTATGTACGTTAAACTATTATATAAAGAAGACAAAGAAATAATTTTCCCATATTCATCAACATGTATACTATTATATTTATTATTATATAAATCATTATTAATCAATTTATTATTATTATGTAAGCTTAGTAAATTTAAGATAGATTTTTTATACTGATTACTAAAATCAACTATTCTATCTTCTTTATTTTTAGTTAAGCCAAACACATCAGTTTTTTGATTATAAGATTTATTAATTATTACCGTTTGATTTTTGAAATCAAAGTCAGTTACTTTTAAAGCTAATGCTTCTCCAACGCGACATCCTAATTCAATCGCTGTATAACAAACATAATATTGATAAACATTTCTTTTCTTCATATATTGTAAAAATAATGGTACTTCACTTGCTTCTAACCATTGTATTTTTTTTGGTGGTTTATAGTATGGGAGCATACAGTCCATAGATGGATTAGTTTCTATTGCTCCTTGCATATAAGCTTTTTTAAGAACATTATTTAAAAGTAATCTTGATTGATTAGCAGTACTGCGTGCATAATTCTCTTCTTTTAACCAATTTAAAAATTGTTGGTACATAATTGGAGTAATATCTTTAATAAGTACTTTGCCAAAATATCTCAGTATTCTCTTTTTTATAAATAATTCATTTTGATAAGTACTATTTGAAATTTTATCTTTTCTATATACTTCTAAATATTTATCAATCCACGAAGCTAAAGACGATTCATTCTTTAAAAGCACATAAGAATTAGTATCTGATTCAACTTTAGCAGCCCATCTTTTAGCTTCTGCTTTAGTATTGAATGTTTTAGTTATAGGTTTACGTTTTTGTGTTAAAGTATCGTAATAATTAACTCGCGCTTGATACTTATTACCTCTTTTTCTAAATGATGCCATGTAAATCATCTCCTAGTTGTTAATTCTTGTTGTATAAAAATAGGGTAGACAAGCTACCCACTTTTTATTGATTGTTATTAATATAATTATTAATGTCTTCAACATTCATGCCAGTTTCTTGTGATAATTTTATTATTTTATCGAGAGTTTTATTTTTTTCTTTGATTATAACTTCCTCATGTCTATTGTTTTCTTTGATTATAGTTTCCTCATGTCTGTTATGTTCTTTAATAAGTTCAGTAATTTCTTTTAAACTGCCATTCGATTCAATACTATAACTTCCATAAGGATTTTCAGCTGAAATCTTTCCACCTGAAGAAATTAGGGATATAATTAATAAAATTTCTCCAATTATTTTAGTACCTGCTGCATCTTTACTTTTAAACGTAATAAATCCTGGAGATTGAATGCAAATTGTACTTCTTAGTTCTGATAAATCAATATTTGAATTTTTAAATAATTCTTTAGTTAACCATGGTAAATTCACTAAATTAGCGAGATTTTCAGTTCTCAAGCTTTCTTTTTGAGTAACTCTTATAGTTAAAACAACTTCATTATTTTTTATATATAAACTATGAATTATCGAATCAATTATGGAACTATGTTTAGAAACATCGATAAAGTAACTTCTTTTATTATCAATATAATTCTTTAATTTTAAATTTAATTCTGACTTTCTTATTTTTTTTATAAAAGTTACTTTAATTTCATTTTGAGATTCGTTGTTGAGATTTGAAGACTCTAAGGTACTATTTACTCTCAAAAAATATATATTCTTTTTATGAGGATCAAAATATAATAAAATATCCTCTTTATTAAGTTGTAGGAAATCGTGATAATAATTTTTTTTATTTCTATTATTTGATCTATCTGTATCATATGCAACTGATTCTAATTGAGGTATATTAACATATATTATTTCTTTATCAATATCTAATGTATAACGAGGGGTTTCATGTTCTCTTATATACCAGTATTTAACTTTTGAAGAAAGTGTTGGGACGTTTAAATCTAATTTTTGGAACTCTTCTATGATTTCTTTATTTGTATTCATATTTTTCCTCCAATATATTTTATTTTTTTAAAAGCTATATAGGTAAATCATAAATATAGTTAAATTCATTAATGTAATCCATATGACTGTCTAAACTTTCTTTTAAGAAAAGTAGGTAGTTTTTGGGATGAAGATTTTCATTACTAGACATATAATCATCTAAACCGCTATCCATATGAGTTTTGATTACTTTCAAAGCAATTTCTGAAGCTTGCACACTAATTTGGAATATTTCAGACGTTTTGTATGTGTTTAAGCAATTGAAATATTTATATCTGATATGTAAAGGAAACAATAAGCATGATGCAAAACTATTTGCTTCATACTCTTCAGCTTTTCTTCTGTAAAAGTCCTCGTAGGTAAAATGTTCATTTAAATTAATTCCAGTATGTCCCATAACAAAGTGTCCATACTCGTGAGCCAATGTAAACCTTAATCGATTCATTGGTAGAGAATTATTATAAATGATTAAAGCTTTGTTACCTTTTCTGATATGAAATGCATCTTCTGAACCAAAGATACTGGATATTTGAAAATGAGGAGTATGAGTTTTATTTGAGAATTCATTAAAAGTCATTAGTTTGATACGTTGATCTTGCGAAATGATTTCTAAAATATCTAATGGAAAAGACAAGTTATCTAGACCATTAGATATTTTATAAACTGCCTTTGCAGCTTTGTAAAAAGATTTTTGGTAATTCACTCTCATTTAAAAGCCCCTTTACTTTGTTAATTCATCCCAATCGTCAAACATGGTTTCAAGTATAGTTAAGGCTTTTTTTCTCTGTGCCTCCGTCATATTTTCTGTTGCTCGGTGCATGATAAGAATATCTTCATCTTTCTTTTCTCCAGCATACTCATCTTTTTCTCTGCCTAGTAGATAGTCAACAGATACATCAAAATAATCGGCTATTAAAGTTAAGCCTTTTGAACTAGGAGCAGATTTTTTCCAACGTGCAATAGAGCCATTTGAAAGGTTAAGCGTTCTTTCTAATTCAGCTATAGAAATACCTTTTTTATTAGCCAAATTTTGAATTATTTGGAAAGTGTTCATTTAAATATTCTCCTATTCCGAACCAAATTAGATTAAAAATTAAATTTTTGTTGACAATTAGATTTAAATCTAATATACTTTGGTTACGCTATTGAATTAGCCAAAATCAAAATACTAAAAATATCGTTGGGGAACGAGAATATTAGCATTAAATATTTAGTATTTTTATGTCTTTTGATAAGGCTTATTTAACTATGCTTATATATTAGCTTATTAATTAAATTAAATCAATAGTTAGATTTTAAATTTAGATTAAAATCTAAATAAAATGATATTTGGAGGTGTAATTATGGCAACAACAGAATTTGGATTAAGAGTTAGAACGGAGTTATTAAAGCGTAATATCACAAATAAGCAATTAGCAGATATGTTAGGAATTTCAGGTGCTTATCTTTCAGATATTTTACGTGGTCGTAGAGACGCATTCGAACAAAAGAAACGTATTGCTAAAATTCTTGAAATCAAAGAAGAAGTAAAAAATTAGAACGTAACGATTAGGAGGTCTAAATGAGCAATATATCTATTGAGATTGACAATGACTTTATTAATCAACTAGTGCAAGAAAAAGTAGAAAGTATTTTAAGCAACTACAAAAGAGAAGTTGCTGCAGTGGATATTAAAGATTTAGTGACTATCACAGGTCTTAGTAAATCAACTCTAGTTAACAAAATTGTAGTTGAACCTGAAATTGTTGAAATAACAAGACGAGTTGGCACAAGAGTTTTGTATCTATATCCGCAAGTGTTAGATGCATATCAAAAAATACTTAATCGCATAAATAACTAAGGAGGTGATGATATGACTAAGGAAACTAAAGTAACGCTCATTACTGGATTTACATTTATAGCTATATTCTTTTCATTAATGATTGCAGAAGTTTTTATTACACGAGCAACAGCGTATGCACTATTTGCATCATTATTTGTGTATTTATTTTTTGATGTGTATTTCTTTGAACAAAAAAAAGACTGAGTGCTAACGGCAATTAGCAAACAGTCAAACACTAAATAAATTTTACTAATTTTATTTAATCAAAATAAAAAGGAGGAGTCAATAATGCATAAAGTGAATGAAATTTTTGAAACAACTGAATATGACATTTTCAAATTTCTTAAAACCAATAGAGATGTTAAAGAAAGAGAAGATTTATTAAAAGAAACAAAAAGGGCTTTATAGCACCAATAGTTGTTGATAAAAACATGACTATTATTGACGGACAAAACAGACTCTACCACTCTAAAAAAGCTAAGGTACCGATTAAATTTTTTTATTGATCCTAATGCGACAACAGATGATATTGTGAGAATGAACACAACTGCTGTTTCATGGGAAATAATTGACTATATTAAAAGTTATGCAAAAAGCGGAAATGAACACTATCAAAAACTACTCGGCCTTATTAATCAAAAATACACAGGTTTAACAATTACTGTTACAACTGCATGTGATAACTACCACCATGGTAAAAACATTAGAAAAATAATTGAAAGTGAAAAATTTTAGTTTGTTAATTATGACAGATCGCTCGAATTTTTAAAATTTTATAAAAGATTAGTTAGTGAAGCAAAACTACCTAAATGTATTAAATTAGGCTTAGCATTATATCAATTATACAAAGTTAAAAATTTTGAAAAAGAAAGATTCATTCAGAAGTTAAAACAATCACCTAAAAAAGAAAACTTTCTAAAAGTAAATACTTAGAGTTATTGCTAGAAATTTATAATGCTAAAGCTAAAAAGAATAGTAAATTTGAAATTGATTATTATTTTGAGCGATTAGGTGAATTAATTATTAAGAAGATATGGAAGATTAATCATGGAAAATATAACAATACCTTTAAAAGAATGGCAAAACTTAATTAAAAATTCTATTGAACTAACTTTGATTTCGAGAGATTTAGAGTTTGCTAAAAAACAAAATAAATTACTTAAGGAACAAAGAGAAGAACTAAGAGATGATGTTAGATTTTATATGAATTTATGGAAAAGTGCAGATGCTAGAGCAGATAAAATTGCACGTTCGATATATGTACAAAACAGAAAATAGTAACTTTCAGAAAAATATAAAGATGAAATAAGCAAATTGAAAATGATGGACGTAAATATTTTAGACAAATAACAATTTATTAAAATTAGAAACTTAATCCGAGGATAGTTAGGAGAAAATGAATCATGATTAATAAAGTAGTTTTATTAGGAAGATTGACTAAAAATCCTGAATATAGAACAACGCTTAATGGTGTTAGTGTATCGATTTTTACTTTAGCAGTAAATAGAACGTTTACTAATTCAAATGGAGAACGTGAAGCGGATTTTATCAATGTAGTTACATTCAAAAAACAAGCAGATCACGTAAATAATTATTTAATCAAAGGTTCACTTGTTGGAGTAGAAGGGCGTATTCAGACACGTAATTATGAAAATAATGAAGGACAAAGACTATATGTAACTGAAGTTGTAGCTGAAAAAGTTCATTTTTTAGATAGTAAAGGTAATAATCAGCAAAATAACTCATCTCAATAACAAAGACAAGCACTAACAGGGAATAATCTTTTTACCAATGCTAATGGTGCAATAGATATTGATGACTCAATGTTGTCTTTCTAGGAAATGGCTAAATGAGTGGAATTTGGAAAGATGTTGTAGGTTATAAAAGTATTTATGAAGTTAACAATTTATGAAGAATAAAAAGACTAAAAGGTAAATATGTGCCAAACGATAAAATATTAAAATCTAAAAAGATCTAACGATTATATTTGTTTGACGTTATCTGAAAATAAAGAAGTTACTAAATCAATGCATAGGTTAGTCTTGTTTTTATTTGTTAGATATTCTGTTTTAGAAGTTAATCATATAGATAGCAATAAAAAGAACAATCAACTTAGTAATTTTAAGTACTGTTCTTCTTGAAATAACAGGTTTATCAAATATGTCGGTAATTAGAATTCTAAAAATGATAATTAAACATCATGTTGAAAGGAGAGAAAACGAATGCGATCAATAATATTAAGACTTGAAGATAGAATACAGATTTCTGAAAGAATTAGAGATATAAGAGTAAATGCTGAACTACTGCAATATGAGTTTGGTGAATGTTTAGGTGTAGAGCGCATGACTGTGTATAACTGGGAAAACTGGGCTCAATTACCCTCAATGAAAATAATCAGAAAAATGGCACAGGAGTTCCACACTACACCTCAATGGATATTGTACGGGAGTGATGAAAAATGAATGAACAACCTAGTTACTACTCAATTATCACAGCTAACGTAAGATATGATAATCGTTTAACTGATAGTGAAAAACTACTGTTTGCTGAAATCACTTCATTAAGTAACAAGTATGGTTACTGCACAGCAACAAACAGCTACTTTGCAAGATTATATGAAGTAGTAAAAGAAACAATATCAAGAAGAATATCAAATCTTAATAAGTATGGATATTTAAAAATAGAAATAATCAAAAATCGTAATCAAGTAAAACAAAGAAAGATATACCCATTGACGCAATCGTCAATACCTATTGACGTGAAAATCAATACCCCTATTGATAATTCTGTCAATACCCCTATTGATAATTCTGTCAATACCCCTATTGACGCAAATGTTAAAGAGAATAATACAAGAAAGAATAATACAAGAAAAAATAATACAAGTATAAATAGTGACAGTGACATCTCAAAAATTTTTCAATTAATAACTAAAGAAATAGAGATGATACAAAGTCCATTAAAACTACAAGAGTTAGAAGATGAACTTAATCTTATTAAAGATAATAAGTTAGAAATAACTAAAGTAGCTATCAAATATTGTAAAGAAAACAACAAAGATATTAACTATTTAATTAAAGTATTAAAAAATTGGAATAATCAAGGTGTAGATACTAAAGAAAAAGCATTAGCTAAAGTAACACCTAAGAAAAAGAAATCTAACGAAACTGATGATGTATTTGCAACTATGAAAGAGAAACTAGGTGCTAACTAATGAGTATGACGAAACAACAAGCATTTGAAATTATAGATAAAGTTAGACGTATTTATAACATGGAATTTGATACACCTAAATTGGAAACCTGGATAGATGTGTTAAGTGAAAATGGCGATTATGAACCAACATTGAAAGAAATGAATAACTATATTAAAAATAGTAATCCATATCCACCTACATTGCCTAAGATTATGAGAAAAATACCTAAAAAATTAAAGTATGAAGAAGTATCTAAAGATGTAAAAGAGCATCGCTGGAAGATGAAGAACGATCCTGAATATGTAGCTAAAAGAAAAAAGATATTAGATGAGTTTAAAGAGAAACTGCGTGAATTCGAGGTGAACGAATATGAATGAACGTAGAGATATCGAAAGTACAATTATTGCGAGTTTACTCAAGAAACCTGAACTTGTCGAAAAAATACGTGTAAAACCATATATGTTTAGCTATGGAGATTTTAGAGTTTTTATGAAATATATATTTGAAAATGGCAAGGTAGATCATAATGAAATATTTCTTGAGACAACAAAGAATAGAAATTTTTTAGATTTTGATACGATACAAAAACTTTATAATTCAGACTTCATAGGTTATGGCGTATTTGAAAGATACCAACAATATCTTTTAGAGCTTTTTCAAATTTCAGAAGCTAACGAAGTTATTAATGAATTTAAACTTTCACCTAGCATAAAAACATTTGAAACAATGCTTACAGAATTAAATGAAGTTTCAATGATTAGTACTTCAGATGAAACGAGTACAAAACAAATTGTAGATGAATTCGTATTAGAACTTTATAGTGATGAACCTAAAAAAATAATTAAAACTGGCTTTCCTTTAATGGATTACAAAATAGGTGGTTTAGAGCCAACACAACTTATTGTGATTGCAGCACGACCTTCAGTAGGTAAAACAGGATTTGCACTTCAAATGATGTTGAATATAGCTAAACAAGGTTATAAAACATCACTCTTTAGTTTAGAAACAACGGGCGTCAGAATACTTGAAAGAATGTTATCAACATTAACTGGAATCGAACTTACACGTATTAAAGAAAAAGTAGATTTAAGCGCAAATGACTTAACAAAGCTAACGAGTGCTGCAAGTGAAATATTAAAACTTGATATTGATATACATAAACAAAGTAATATAACCACTCAAGAAATACGTAGACAAGCAATGAAGAACAAAGATAGACAACAGGTTATATTTATTGATTATCTTCAATTAATGCAAACAGATAGTAATTTAGACCGCAGAAACGGTATTGAAAAAATTAGTCGTGAATTAAAAATTATAGCAAATGATACTGGAGCAATTATTGTATTACTTTCTCAACTTAGTCGTGGTGTGGAAAATCGAAATAATAAACGACCTATGTTATCAGATATGAAAGAAGCAGGTGGTATCGAAGCGGATGCCAGTTTAGCAATACTTTTATACCGAGATGATTATTACAACCAAGAAGAAGATGATGATTTTGGTAAATCTATAGTTGAATGTAATATTGCTAAAAATAAAGATGGCGAAACAGGAATGATTGAATTTGAATATTATAAAAAGACACAAAGGTTTATAACATGACAGTGATTGAATATAAAAAGCTACTGGGTGTTATGTATCGACAAACTTATTACAACGATAAATTAATAGGAATGTTACTTATAGAAGTAGGTAGAGCAATTAATCGTTTATTAGAAGATAAAAAGATATCGCCATTTGATGATTATAAAAAAGTTTTGAATGTTATTGAAAAACAAACGAAATGGAGAGGGAAGGATGGGAATTATAGAAGGTTCTAAGAAAAAATATTATCTCTATGAAAGTGACGGTTGGAAAATGTGCAGTGTCATTCCACTAGGTAACGACTTATATAACTTAGGTAATTACGGTGGTATACACACTAGAAAAGTTTTTAAAGGAAACGTAACTAAAGCTGAACTAGATAAATTAAAAAAGAAATATAAATTATACAGAAAAGAAGAATTAACACAACAAACAACGATAGATGAATTTCTGTTGTAGGAAGTGAACAACTTGAGAATAGAGATTAAATTTAATGAAAGTTTTAAAGCACCTATTGGATCACCTAGGCCACGATTTAAAAACGCTGGAAGATTTGTACAAGCCTATATGCCAACTTCCTATATGAATCATAAAGATTATATTAGAAAACAAATGCCTAAATTATTACTCACTAGCAGTTTAAAAGTATCGTTATTTTTCTACTTTATCCCTCCGAAAAGTTGGAGTAAAAATCAAAAATTACTATCGATAGGTCAGTATAAAAGGACAAAGCCTGATATAGATAATTTAATAAAAACTGTACTAGATGCAGCGAACAATAGATTGTGGAAAGACGATAATCAAATTGTAGAAATTTATAATTTTAAACAATACGCAGAACAACCAAAAATCATCTTAGAATTGGAGGAATTATAAATGACAAAAGAAAAAATAAAGTCGATACCTAGAGTGTATTTGAATGGTAAAAGCTACCGATTATGTGATGTATATAAATATTTCCCAGTATCAGATACGGCGGTAAGACGACGATATAAAAAAGGATTACGTGGTTCAGAGCTAATTTATGGTAAGGGAGTCCATAAATATGACACAAACCTATGAACGTAATGAAGGTAGATTATCTGATGAAGAATATATGCAACTCATAAGAATAAGAGCAGCACATGAAAGAGCGTTAAGGAACGAACGTAGGCAACAAAGAATAAATCATCGTATTAGATGCGAACGGTTACTTAAAGAACATAGAGTCAGTAGCAAATGGTTTAGGTATCTAGTAGAGAATGATATTTTCCCGAAAGTTAAAAGGTAATGAAAATGCAGAATATTAGAATAATTGATTTAAATACAAATGACATTGTCAAATTTCAACTCACTGCAAAAGAGTACAAAACATCACATACTGGAATAGTCAAACGTGTATATGCAAAGAATGAAGGTATGCAAACAAAGTGGTATGCAGATGTAGAAAATGCTAATGGTAAAAAGTTTACCATTAATGATAATTACGACTTTATGAAAATGAATGAACCTTTTATTCGTAAAGTTGACATGGTAGACCAGCCACCACACTATCAATTCGATAAGTTTAACGCACATACCATTATTGAAGCAGTTGGAAAAACATATAAATCCGCTTCAGTTTTTTATCACGTAGGTAATGCACTTAAATACTTAATGCGCTCACCTAGAAAAAATGGTTTAGAAGATTTAAAGAAAGCAAAAAAAAGTATCGAATTTGCTATCAAAAGTTGGGAGGAGTAAGCATGGTGTATATGTACGAGCCATTTACTCATACCGTAACAAAAACAACATTAAAACATTTGCACCATATTACTGATATCCTACTTAATACATTGTGTTACCAAAAAGAGAATGGCGTGTATAACGAGAAGCTAAGATGCTTTTTTACTGACTCATTACCTAGATTGAAAAAGAAACAAGAGTTTAATGAAAAAGTAAATCCAAAACATGAAATATGGAAGTATAGTGACAAGTACGATCTATACGTAAGCAATCTAGGAAGAATGAGATTACCGAATGACAAATTTAAATTTGGTAATGGATGTAAAGGTGTATTAACAGTGATTTATAAAAATAAGAAATACCGTGCTGCAGATATCGTATTTGAAACATTTATCAAAAATTTAAAGAGTAGCTACCATGCTTATCCGAAAGATAGTAAATACAACAATATTACTGCAGATAATTTATTCTCAACGACCTTCAAAAAATATAGATTATATCGCAAGAATGACGGTAGAGCCAAAACACTCTATCTCATTGATAGTAATAACGAAATCGTAGAAGAATTTGCTAGTACGGTAGAAGCATCTAGCATGTTATTTATTGATAGACGTCATATTGCGAGAAGGTGCAATAATCGTTGTGTGAATAAAGGACTGATGTATATGTGGGCAGATGAATATGAGGAATTGAACGCATGAGTAGTGTCCTAAAGTTAAATGAAACAGTAAAACAGACATACAAGTATCAAACAAAAGGTAAATCGCCTACTGAAGTTCAGCACGAACTAAAGGCTATGGGCATTGAAGGGTTTGTTATTCGTATGACAAATATACATGTAACAATACGAGTGTCCAAAGAAAATAAAATTATAAATAGGAAGTGTTTAAGGGATGGAAGCAGTAGAAAATAAGTTTTTATCTAATAAGAACTACATTAGACATCAAAGACTTTATGATGGAATGCAATATCTATTTAAAACAGATGATACAGATAATTATTTCAGTGTAGTGAAACATCAAATTTCTTACGGATATAAAGAAGGTTTATATGAACTTGCAAAATGTAAACAAATCAATGGAATAAATCATCTTATAAGTGAACCAATCGGATATCTTTCAGTAGAACAAGTATTAGAAATTATTAATGGAGGAGAAAAGAATGAATAACACATTAGATCAATTAGTAGAACAAGTTGAAGCATGGAGTGTAGATAAAAACTTACACAATGGTAATTCAGATAGACAAACACTTAAATTCTATGAAGAAGCGGGTGAAATAGCTGCAGCATTATCTCGTGGACAAATGGACGCATTAAAAGATGGAATAGGCGATACTGTAGTGACATTAATTATTCTTGCCCAACAACAAGGCTGGACTTTAGAAGAATGTTTACAGTATGCCTATGATGAAATCAAAAATAGAAAAGGTAAAACTATTAATGGAACGTTTGTTAAAGAAAGTGATTTATAATTTTTTAAGAGTTATTTTGTAATTTTAGTGAGAAACTTTACAGATGTATAAACCATAGTAATTAATCCTCCTATAAGGGTAATAATATTGGCAATTTTGTCGTTATCTGCAGATAAAATAAATATGTAGGCAACTGAATAGATTAAAGCAAAACCAATTACTAATTTAATTAATGATTTAATATTTGAGTATATTATTGAATCATCATTAGGCTTAAAGAATTTAATAATAAAAATAAAGGTCAATAGGGAAAGAATATTTTCTACTGTAAAATATAGTATATCGTCAAAGTGAATATATAAAATATTAATTACATAGTTAAAAGTTTTGCTTTTAAAGATTAATGTATATGGATTTTTAAAATAACTAATCGTTAAATTAACTATTAAGAAAGTAATACTTAATATTAAATAAAAAAGTCTTTTTCTCAAAATATATTCTCCTTCTCAAAAATTAATATTAGTATAACAAAATATTTTTAAGGAATGATAAAATGACAGAATTAACAATTATAATTTTAACAACAATTTTTACATTATTGCCTTTTTACTTATATAGCTATTTAAGTAATAAAATATTAAAAATTTGTTTATTCTTAATCGCAGAAGTAAGTTTAACCATAGCAATTACATATGCTAGTTCATATCATTATTTAGAAATGTTAATCACATTATTATTTTTGGTAACTTTATTCGAAATAGCTGAATTAAAGATAAAGAACAGAAAATTACAAGTAAATATGATTAGTACGCAAAATACAGTACGTGCTATTAAGACAGTAGATTTAGGCGTTAAAGAAGGTGTAGTTAAAGATTATATTATTAGAGTAATAGATAATAATGATGAATTTATCGAAGTGATGAAGCAACGCATTAATGAAAAGTTTTATGTGATTGAAGCAGGGAGTAGAGAAGAAGCAATCGAAAGATATAAACAGTTAAAAAAACATTCTAGTTAAATATTTAATTGTAGTTTACAATTAAATAAAAAAGGAGTAAATCGCAGTGGAGAATGATAAAGAGATAAAATATCAGAAAGTTAAATTACGTTTTTTGTACGTTTCCATTATCTTAGTATTAATAATTATTAGTTTAATTTCATTATTCTTTTATAGAAACGTAAACGCATGGTTATTCCTATCGTTTGCGGGTACGGCTATATCAATTGTTTTATCAGTAATTGCTATCTTAATTACATTAATTGATGTAGCAGGACAAAGACAACAAATTTCTGATATTTCAGAAAGTGCAAAGGCATTAGCTAAAAGTTCTGAAACATTAAAGCAATCAATAAAAGATTATCAAAACGATAAAGATGAAATAAGACATATTATTAATTCTACTTTAAAGGAATCAATTGGAGATAAATTAGAAGAACAAGCTAAAGTGTTCATAAATATGTTAGAAGGATTGAAAACAGAATCTAACGGTAACGAGAAACTTGAAGAAAGTATAAAAGATATTAAAAATATGCTGATTAAATCTACTGAGATAGGAAAAACAAAAGTAACAAACAAAGATTTTAAATCTAATATTAATTTTGATTTGTATGATCCCAAGTTGGGACTTTATAAGAAAAAAATAATTATTAAAACAAAGAAAAAAATTGCTGAAGATAAAATTAAAAAAATAAAAGATTATCTTAATAGTAAAAACTTATATCTTGCATTTATTGAAAATAAAGAAAATAAATTAGTAATTAATGCAAATACATATTTGATTTCTTTTCAAGCAAATATATATGAGGATGAAATTAAAGAAATTATCAAAGATTATATAGATGAATAATAAAAAAGGAGGTCAGAAATGTCTACAACTTATGAAATTAAACCTGGTACCTTCAAATATATAGAATCAGAAATATATAGTCATTCTGAAAATAAAAAAGAAATAGATAGACTTAGGTTAGCCATATTAAATCCTACTAAACCATCTGATGAAAATATTGTCTATGGCCCATTAGAAAAAGGATTACCAGTTAGAACAACAGAAGTCATGGCAACACGATTGCTCACGAACAAGATGCTGCGTAACCTAGAAGAAATGGTTGAAGCAGTCGAGTATGTGTACAATAGATTGTCTGATGATCGTAAGAAAGTTATTGAGTTAAAGTACTGGAATAAAGATAGGAAACTAAAGATGGAACAGATTGCTAGTGAATGTCATATGCATCGCAATACTGTATCAAGTATTAGAAGAAACTTTGTAAAGGCAGTTGCAATGCATGTGGGAATGAAATAAGTTTGTGCATTAATTGTGCATTTGAAACGTATTTTAAATATATTATGATAGTGTGGATTAGATAGACTTATACACTAAGACGAATACTTATCAGAAGGCGTATCACTTATGTGGTACGTCTTTTTATTATACCTATAAAGGTGGTGTATGTATGACTAGAGTTGTAGGTAAAGGTAAGAACGGACGTAAGCAATATGAGTATGATTGGTTCTATCATTCAAAAGGATGGAGCAAGTTAAGGAGCATGGCACTTGATAGGGATAACTATCTATGTCAGAAGTGTCTAGCACATAACAAGATAACTAATGCTAAGATAGTCCATCACATTGTTTACGTAGATACTGATTTTACTAAAGCATTAGACCTGGATAATTTAATATCAGTATGCCAAGACTGTCATAATAAAATTCATGCTAACGATAACGACAAAACGAACGAGAGAAATGTAAGAGTGATGAAAGTTTAAAAATTAAAATTGTTTTGAATTTCAAAATAAATAATTTTTATACCCCCCTACCAAGTGAGCAAAAAGTGATTCCGACGGGGACCGGCGGGGGGACCTTCGTTCGCAATGCAGATAATTTTTTCATGAAAGGGGGCTAACTATGAAAATAACAAAAAACAAGCTAATTCAATATATTGATGATTATCAAAAATCTGATGACATACTTATTTCTTTATATTTAGAAACTTACGAATTTTATTGTCGATTAAGAGATGAATTAAAAGATAGTGATTTAATGATGAGTCATACAAATAAAGCAGGTGCAACAAATATTGTTAAAAATCCACTTAGTATTGAATTAACTAAGACTGTTCAAACATTGAATAACTTGTTAAAGTCATTAGGTTTAACTCCTGCACAAAGAGAAAAAATAGTTCAACAACAAGAAGATGGTTTCGGTGACTATTAAAGTATTAAATAAGCCATCACCTAAACTATTAACAACATGGTATGCCAAACAAGTAGTAGCAGGTAAGATTGTCGCAAATAAATACGTGATAAAAGAATGTGAGCGACACCTTAAATACTTAAAAGGTCATGAAAAGTGGATTTTTGATGAAGAATTAGCACATAGACCAATACGTTTTATAGAGAAATTTTGTAAACCATCAAAAGGTGCAAATAATCAATTAATACTACAACCATGGCAACATTTTATCATTGGTAGCCTATTTGGTTGGGTACACAAAGAAACAAAGTTAAGACGATTTAAAGAAGCACTTGTATTTGTTGGGCGTAAGAATGGTAAAACAACGACTATTTCAGGTCTTGCTAACTATGGTGTGTCGCAAGATGGAGAAAATGGTGCTGAAATTCATATGTTAGCAAACACTATGAAACAAGCACGATTATTATTTGATGAGTCCAAAGCTATGATAAAAGCAAGTCCAGTACTTAAGAAAAACTTTAGATCATTACGTGATGCCATTCATTATGATAAAACGATATCTAAAATTGAACCGCAAGCATCAGACAGTGAAAAATTAGATGGACTAAATACGCATATAGGTATTTTTGATGAAATACACGAATTTAAAGATTATAAACTTATCTCAGTTATTAAAAACTCAAGAGCAGCACGTTTACAACCATTATTGATTTATATCACTACTGCAGGTTTCCAGTTAAATGGACCACTTGTAGATATGGTAGAAGCGGGAAAAGATACATTAAATGGAATTATTGAAGATGAACGCACTTTTTATTACTTAGCTTCTTTAGATGATGAAGATGATATTAATGATAGTGAAAACTGGATTAAAGCTAATCCAAACATTGGTGTGTCGATTGATATTGAAGTTATGAAAGAAGAGTGGATAAAAGCAAAGCGTATTCCCGCAGAACGTGGCGATTTTATTACTAAACGATTTAATATCTTTGCTAATAATGATGAGATGAGTTTTATAGACCATACAACATTATCTAAAAATAATGAAGTGATCGCTTTTGATGAATTAGAAAATCATCCATGTACAGTGGGTTATGACTTATCTGAAACGGAAGACTTTACATCTGCATGTGCTACATTCGCATTAGATAATGGCAAAATTGCTATATTAAGTCACTCTTGGATACCAAAACATAAGGTAGACCTAGCGAATGAAAAAATACCATATAGAGAATGGGAAGAAGCGGGATATCTGACTATACAAGATAAACCTTATATAGATTATACAGATGTATATGACTGGATATTAAAAGTGAATGAACATCATCCAGTAGAAAAAATTACATATGACAGAGCGAACGCATTTAGACTTAATCAAGAGTTAAAGAATTATGGGTTTGTTACTGAAGAAACAAGGCAGGGCGCATTAACATTAAGTCCTGCTTTAAAATCGTTAAAAGAGTTATTTTTAGATGGCAAAGTAATCTATAACAATAATCCATTGTTTAAATGGTACGTAAACAATGTGAAATTAAAACTTGATAGAAACGGAAACTGGCTACCATCTAAACAAAATAGATATCGTAAAATAGATGGCTTTGCAGCATTATTAAATACCTACACTGATATTATGAATAAACTCACTGAAGAAAGTAACACGGGAAATATTGAATTTTTAAGTATTAAAGACTTAATGGATTAAGGAGGTGATTAAAATCGCAAGTGTGAACATCTTTACTAGGATAAAGCGTAGATTAATTGATAATTGGATAGATGAAACAAGTAATACACTTTATGATTTCTCGCCATGGCGTAACAAATCATTTTGGGGGAATATCAATAATACTTTAGAAACCAATGAAACTATTTTTTCTGCAGTAACTAGGTTAGCAAACTCATTATCTAGCATGCCAATTAAGTTATATGAAGATTATAAAGTCATAAACACAAACGTATCTGAACTATTAACAATTAGTCCTAATAACTCAGTAAGTAGTTATGATTTTATCAATCAAATTGAAACGGTAAGAAATGAAAAAGGTAATGCATATGTATTGATTGAACGAGATACATTTTCGCAACCTAGCAAACTATATTTACTAAATACAGACATAGTAAATATAGCAATAGAGAATAATAGTAGAGAAGTCTATTACATTATTCACGCTGCTTCCGGTAACAAACTTATCATTCATAATATGGATATGTTGCATTTTAAACACATTGTAGGATCAAATATGTTAAAAGGGATAAGTCCTATTGATGTGCTTAAAAATACAACAGACTTTGATGCTGCTATACGTAAATTCAATTTATCAGAAATGCAAAAGCCAGACTCATTTGTGCTTAAATATGGTTCAAATATTGATGTGAAAAAACGTAAAAGTGTAATCGAAAACTTTAAACAGTTTTACGAAGAGAATGGCGGTATTTTATTTCAAGAGCCTGGTGTAGAAATTGATCCAATAACTAAGAAATATGTTTCTGAAGATATTGTTGCAAGTGAAAATCTTACTAGGGAACGTGTAGCGAATGTCTTTCAACTACCTGCAGTGTTCTTAAATGCTAATGAAAGTAGTAACTTTACGAAGAATGAAGAATTAAATCGATTTTTCTTACAACACACTTTAATTTCTATTATTAAACAATACGAATCAGAATTTAATCGTAAACTTTTGACACCTTTAGACCGTAAAAAAAATAGATATTTCAAATTCAATGTAAAAGCATATTTACGTGCAGATAGTGCTACACAAGCTGAAGTTTACTTTAAAGCAGTTCGGAGTGGTTATTACACTATCAATGAAATTCGAGAACTTGAAGATTTACCGCCAGTCGAAAATGGCGATAAACCATTTATTAGTGGCGACTTATATCCAATTGATACACCACTAGAGTTACGTAAATCATTGAAAGGTGGTGATAAAGATGACAACGAAAAAATATTTTCAAATCAAAAAGAAAACGGATAAAAAAGGCGAGATTTTCATTTATGGAGATATTGTGAGTGAAGAATGGTTTGCAAATGAAGTAACAGCACCTGGATTTAAGCAACAATTAGATGAATTAGGGAATGTTTCTGAAATAGATGTTCACATAAACTCGTCGGGTGGTAACGTGTTTGAAGGCCATGCTATCTACAATATGCTTAAAATGCATAAAGCAAAAATCAATATTTATATCGATGCATTAGCTGCATCAATCGCAAGTGTGATCGCTATGAGCGGTGACACTATTTTTATGCACAAAAATAGCTTTTTGATGATTCATAATTCATGGATTATGACAGTAGGTAATGCTAAAGAATTACGTGATACAGCAGATTTATTAGATAAAACGGATGAAGCAAGTAATCAAGCATATTTAGATAGAGCGCTTAATATTAGCGAAGAAGAATTGAAAGAATTATTAGATGCTGAAACATGGCTTACTGCAAGTGAAGCGTTAGAAAAAGGATTTATTGATGAAATTTTAGAGCCTAATGAAATCGCAGCAAGCATATCTGATGAACGCTATAAGTTATTTAAATCTGTACCTTCATCCATTACAAAACAAGACAATAATGTAACAAAGCACTTAGAAGAACAAAAATTAAGACGAAAAATTATAAAAGAGTGTGAAACTTTAAAACTCACACTTAATTTATAGGAGGGTAAACGAATGCCAACATTATTTGAATTAAAACAATCGTTAGGAATGATTGGACAACAATTATCAAACAAAAATGAAGAATTAAGTAAACAAGCTTCAAATCCTAATGTAGATATAAAGGATATTGAGAAATTAAGAAGTGAAAAAGAAGGTTTACAACAACGTTATGAAATCGTTGAACAACAAGTAAAAGAAATTGAACAAAAAGAAAAAGCTAAACTAAATGATACAGTTACGGCCTATCAAAAGCTAAGTAATGAAGAAAAACGAATTAAAGCAAAGGCCGAATTTTATCGACATGCATTAAAACCTGATGAGTTTAAAGCACCATCACATGAAGCTAAAAAAACTTTAACAGCTTTACCAGTTGATAATGAGAGTGGTGGAGATAAACTCTTACCTACTTCATTATCGAATGAGATTGTATCTGAACCTTTTGCAAAAAATAAATTACGCGAAAAAGCACGTTTAACTAATATTAAAGGATTAGAATTGCCACGTGTAGCCTATACCATTGATAATGATGATTTTATTACTGATGAAGATGTTGCAAAAGAAGTGAAACTAAAAGGCGATACGGTTAAATTTGGTTCAAATAAATTTAAAGTTATAGCTAAAGTATCAGATACAATAATTCATGGTTCAGATGTTGATTTAGTAAATTTCGTGGAAAATTCTTTACAATCTGGCTTAGCGGCTAAAGAACGTAAAGACGCATTTGCGACTGCGCCAAGTAGCTATGAATCTCAACACATGTCATTTTACTATGGCAACAAAGTGAAGCCAGTTGATGGTATAAACATTTATGAAGCAGTTACGAATGCACTTGCAGATTTACATGAAGATTTTAGAGAAAACGCAAGTATTTATATGAAATATGCTGATTATATAAATGTTGTTTCAACATTAGCTAATGGTTCAACACCATTATATGAAGCGCAACCTGAAAAAATATTTGGTAAACCAGTTATTTTTACAGATGCTGCAACTCATCCTGTTGTCGGCGACTTTAATTACTTTGGAATTAACTATAATTCTACTACTTATGATACAGATAAAGATGTGACTAAGGGTGAGTATTTATTCGTTTTAACTGCTTGGTATGATCAACAACGCATTTTAGATAGTGCATTTCGTATTGCAAATGTAACAAATAAACCCTTATAATCCCCGAAATGTAGAAGTAAGACCTAATACTAGATCAGCGGTTGTATCTACAAATTAGGGGCGATGCTAGATGAATTTAGAAGATTTGAAAAAGTGGTTAAAAGTAGATTATAACTTTGAAGATAGTGTAATTACTGGTTTAATCGAATCTGCTAAAGCTGAATTATTATTGAGTGGTGTACCTGAATATACTGAAAGTGATAAAGAGTATTCGCTTTTTATGACTGCCATAAAGTATATTGTCACTAGAGATTTTGAAACACGTGGCTTTATAACTGAAATATATAAATCAAAAGCATTTAATGAAAAAACATTACAATCTATGATACTTAAATTAAAAAAATGGTGAGGTGATTTTATGGAATTCAATGAATTTAAAAATCATCTTACCTTTTTTAAATATGTTAACAATGGACCATATCCCGACGAAAATGAAGAAGAAACACTATATAGTTGTTTTTGTAAAATATACAGTCCAGTCATAAAAGATATGGAAATATTAAAATCGAATGAAACTAAAATTACGTTGAATATTGTTATTAGAGATGCTTCTGAATTCTATATCGTTAAATCTAATCATATAATAAAAATCGATAAAGCAATTTATAGAGATAAATTATTTGCTATTAAAGAAATTAGAGTGAATCATCCTAGAGAACACTACATCACTTTGTTGGTATCTGAAGTATGAGTGTAGAAGTTAAAGGTATGGAAGAAGTGTTATCGCAATTAGAAAAACGATTTAGTTCAAAAGAGTTGGTTCAAATTGAAGATGAAGCATTAAATAAAGGTTCTGAAGTGTTATTGAAAGCATTAAAAAGTAACTTTGAAAGTTTTAAAGCAACTGGTAACACTATCAAAGAAATGACCGTAACAAAACCATATAGCAAAAATATTTCTGTTTTAAGAGCTAAAAGTATTAAATGGAAAGGGCCAACGGGTAGATATAGAATTATTCACTTAAATGAACATGGTTATACAAGAAATGGTAAAAAATACACGCCACGTGGTTTTGGTGTGATTGCTAAAACCTTAAAAGAAGTAGAATCAGAATATCGAAATATTGTTATTAAGGAGTTGAAGAAAAAACTATGAATATTTTAAACATAATAAGGACGTTAATTCTAGAAGATGAATTTTTAAAATCCGAATTAGATAATAGAATTTATTTTTATGAAACGTCAAAAAACGCAGACATTACAAATAGTTTTGTTATTTTAACTCCTATCTACGACGAACCAAATACAATTGTATCGAATAACTATTTAACTGAAGAATATCTAATACAGGTAGATGTTGAAACATATTATCATCAGAAAACAATAGATATCACAAAACGAATCAGACGCTTAATGTGGGAAAATGATTTATTACCCGCATCAAGCAAACTTGATACGTATTTTAAAGAAACAAAACGGTACGTGATGTCACGACGATATCAAGGCGTACCTAAAAATCAATATTACAAAGAAAAACACATCGATTAGGTGTGTTTTTTTATTTTTATAAAAATTGGAGGCAAAAGAATGGGATCATATGTAGCTGGATTTAAACGAATCTATGTCGGTGTATTCGACAATAAAGCGGAAAAAGTAACAGAGTTATATACATGGGAAGATGACAAAGGTGGTACTGTTCGTATGAACATTACAGGTTTAGCACCTGATAAAGTAGACATGTTTGCATCAAATAAACGTGTATGGATTAAAAAACAAGGTACAAACGAAATTAAATCTGATTTAGAAGTATTCAACGTACCTTCTGACGAATTAAACACTGTAATTGGACGTAAAAAAGATGCTAACGGCACTGCATGGGTAGGAGAAGATACACGTGCGCCATATGTAACTGTTGTAGGTGAATCTCAAGACGGTATCACAGGCGAACCGATTTATTGTTCATTAATGAAAGGTGTATTTAGTTTAGATAACTTAGAATTCAAAACTAAAGGCGAAAAAGCAGAAGCGCCTGAAGTTACAAAACTTGTAGGAGATTGGATGAACCGTAAAATTGAAGTTGATGGCAATGTGACTGGTGTCGCTTATGGTTATCACGAAGGTAAACAAGGCGCAGACAAATTCTTACAAAAAGTGTTCGTTGGTTACACTAAACCAATATTAGCAACTGACAAACACAGTGAATCAGAATTTAACGGTAACACTGATCGTGGTATTATTGACGAATCTCATCCAACTGAAGCACATGAAGTAAGTAATTTAACACATTCAGATAGTAATCCATCTGAAACACACGAAGCAACAACTAGTGTAAATCATCAATAAGTAGAGTGATAAATTATGGTTACAAAATTAAAAGTATACGATAAAAAAGACAATGTAGTGGGAGAAGCAGAGTTAAATGAAGATGGTACATCTAAAGTAACCATTAATAATCTTGAACCTAATACAGTATACCCTGAAGGTACATTCAGAGTAGCACATGTTAAAAATGAAAAGGTATCAGATTATGTAGACGTACCCGAATTTAAAACGAAACCAACTACTACAAACAAAGACGAGGCACAGTAATTATTACTGTGTCTTTTTTATTTGAAGAAAAGGAGCTAATACAATGATTAGATTTGAAATTAAAAATCAAGAAACTGGTAAAACTGAAAGCTACAAAAAGGACTTTATCACATTAGGAGAAGCTGAAAAATGCTATACGTATTTAGAAACGGTAGAAAAGGAACGTGAGAAAGAGAAACCTGATGCAAGTAAAGTCAGAGTAAAAGAACGTCAATTACTTGTCGATTTATTCAAAGAACAAGGCTTAACAGAAGAAACAATCTTAAACAATATGAGTACAAAAACATATACAAAAGCGATTCAAGATATCTTTCGAGAAGTCAACGGTGATGATGAAGAAGATACAGAAATTGAAACAGAAGAAGCGGGAAAGACAGGAAAGTAATTTCAATAAAAGATATTTTATCGAACATTAAAAAGATACAAACGTACTGTATGGAAAAGTACGGATGGACAATCATAGAAGTAAAACAACAACCTTATTTCGAAGTATTAGACTTACTTGCTTTAAATAAAGAAGATGAAGCGTCTCAACAACAAAAAGAACAAAAATTAAGCACCGATAAAGTTTACACAGGTAAAGATTTAAAATTATTGTTTGGTGGTTAGAAAGGAGGTAAATATAAATGGATGAAAAATTACAAGGTTTAACCTTAGAGATGTCACTTGATGCGATTGGCGTTCAAGAAGGTATGAAAGGCTTGAAACGACAATTAGGTGTCGTAAATAGTGAAATGAAGGCAAACCTATCTGCCTTTGATAATTCAGAAAAGTCTATGGAGAAATACGAAGCAACGTTAAAAGGTTTGAATGAGAAGTTAAAAGTTCAGAATCAAATGTTTGTACAGTCTAAAAATGATTTATCAAGATTAAATGCAGATTATCAAAATGCAGTAAGTCGTGTTAAAGATGTAGAACGTGCTTATGAAAAACTAGTAGAAACAAATAAGAAAAATAAACTAGCTTACGATCAATCTACTAATGCTATGAAAGAATCAAACGCCGAACTAAAAAAATCGGAAGCACAATTTGCTAGAACGGTAAAACGTAAAGATGAAGCATGGCAAAAGTTAAAACAATTAAGACAAGCTGAAAAAGACTTAAAAGAAAGTAATGAAGCAACCACTGCACAATTAAATAGAGCAAATAATGCGATACAAAAACAAGTAGAAAAGCATAAAGAGTTAGTAGCTAAGTACAAAGAAGAAGAATCTCAAGTTAAAAAGTTACGACAAGAAAATAGAGAATTATTATCTTCACATGAGAAAGTTACTAAAAACTATCAAACTTCTAATAAGGAATTAAAAGAAACTGGCGAAGAATTTAAGCAACTGAATACAACGATTAAAAATCACAATAAATTATTAGCAAGTGCCGAACGAAATGTAAATAATGAACTTTCAGCATTAAACAAGTTAGAGCGACAAGTTAATAAAACTAAGTCAGAAATGAATGACTTTAATCGTGAACAAGTAATTGCTAATAGTAGTTTTACTAAAGTAGCTGAACATGCTGATAAAATATCCAATAAATTTGGAGTAATCAGTGACAAAATGAAAAGTACAGGTAAAACAATGAGCGTAGGTATTACTGCACCAGTTATCACAGGTTTTGGAGCTGCTATCAAAACAAGTGCTGACTTTGAAGCGCAAATGTCAAAAGTAGGTGCAATTGCTCAAGCAAGTAGTAGTGATTTAAAAGCTATGACGAATGAAGCGGTCGACTTGGGTGCTAAAACAAGTAAAAGTGCAAGTGAAGTTGCAAAAGGTATGCAAGAGTTAGCATCATTAGGATTTGATGCTAAGCAAACAATGGAGGCTATGCCAGGTGTAATTAGTGCATCTGAAGCAAGTGGCGCAGAATTAGCAACTACTGCACAAGTTATGGCTTCATCAATCAATGCGTTTGGACTAAAAGCTTCAGATGCAACACATGTAGCCGATTTACTTGCTACTGCTGCAAATGATAGTGCTGCAGACATTAATTACATGGGTGATGCGCTTAAATATGCTGGTACACCTGCAAAAGCATTAGGTGTAACACTTGAAGATACTTCCGCAGCAATCGAAGTAATGTCTAATTCAGGACTTGATGGCTCACAAGCAGGTACTGCATTACGTGCATCATTTATCAAATTAGCAAGTCCATCCAAAGAAGCATCAACATTAATGCAACAATTAGGTGTTCACTTAATGGATGCTAAAGGTCACTTTGTAGGTATGCCACAATTGATTGCACAATTCCAAAATGGATTAAAAGGAATGTCAAAAGAACAAAAACTAGCAGCTATCTCTACTGTAGTAGGTAGTGAAGCAGCAAGTGGCTTCTTATCATTAATTGATGCTGGGCCATCTAAAATTGATAAGTATAGTAATGCTTTAAAAAGTTCAGATGGGGCAAGTAAAAAGGCATCTGATCAAATGAAAAATAATCTTAAAGGTTCAGTTGAACAGTTAAAAGGTGCATTTGAATCACTAGGAATTAAGATAGGTAATGACTTAGCACCTGCTATTAGAAAAGGGGCCGACTGGTTAAGTAACTTTGTAGATAAGTTTAGTAGTATGCCTGGATTTGCTAGAAAAGGTGTAATTGCGCTTGGTTTGTTTGCAGGTGCAATAGGTCCGATTATTTTAGCAGGTGGTATTTTAGCAGGTGTGATTTCTAAAGCAGTAAAAGGCTATAGAGATTTAAATAAAACAATGGCTATCAATAGTGCAGAGGCAGCTATTAATGCTAAAGCAATTGATGTAGCTTCTAATTCAATTGGTAAAACTGGAAAAGTTGCTAAAAACTCTAAACGCCACATGAATGAGTTAGGAGATGCAGTAGGTAATTTAAGTACTGGATTTGGTGGGCTTGGTAAAAAGGTGCCAGGCGTAGGCGGTAAATTTGGTAAGTTAGGTAGTTTACTTGGTGGACTGATATCAAGATTTGGTAGTTTAGGTAATGTGTCTAAATTCGCAGTTGGAGCAATTGGTAAACTAACTTTACCACTCACAATTATTACTACTGTATTCACTATAGCGTATCAAAAGTTAGGTTGGTTTAAACAAGGCATACATGATTTAGGACGTTTATGGAATGAAACTGCGGGTAGTTTAGACTTCTCATGGATAGGTAAATTCACAAAAGGAATAGGCACTGCTTGGGATAAAACAAAAGACTTAGCAGCTAAAGTTATAGAATTAACACCGAATTTTCAAATATTGCGTATGAATTTTGAAGCTATCCATAAAGGCGTGGCTAAAGCTACTGATAAAGTTGATGTATTTGGTAAAGGTGTATCTAAAGAAACTAAATCGGCACTTGGTTCATTCGTAAATTACTCTGAAAAATCTAGTAAGATATTAGATAAAATGCGTATTAATCATGGCGAGATAACTCAAAAAGAATCACAAGAATTAACTAATTTAAATAAAAAAATGAGTGATGATTTAATAGATCAAATGAACAAGCGTAAAGATAAAGAACTTAAAATTGCTCATGATGTTCTAGATAAATCTACTGCGATTTCTGAAGAAGATAAAAAACGCTTATTAAAGAAAACTGAAGAGAGAAACGAAATAGCCATTAAGAAAACTCAAGAATTAAATAGAAAAATAAAAGAAATTGAAGATAAAAAAAATAATGGTGGTAAGTTATCAGATAAAGAGATTAGAGAGTTACAATCATTGTATAAGCAAAGAGAAGAAATAGCAGTTAAAGCATTAACAAATGGTGAAAAAGAACAAAAACGTGTTTTGGCTCGAATATCAATTAATCGTAAAGCTGCATCAATCGCAGAAGCTTCTGAAATTGTCAAAGAGGCGAATAAAGCACGTGATGATGCGAAAAAAGATGCAAAGAAACGCTATGATGATAAAATTGACGAAATTAATTCAATGATTGGATTATCTCAAAAAGAAAGAGAAAAATTATTAGATGAAGCCAAAAAGAAATACGATAAGGATAAAAAATTAGCAGATGAAAATCATGAAAGTGTCATGAGAAATCTGAAAAAATCTAATAAAAATATTGAAGCGGAAATCGATTTATCAAATGGTAAAGTTTATAATGGTTTTCAAAAATGGTGGCATAATATTAAAGAAGGTCATTTTAGTTTATCAAAGCATATAAAAAAATCTTGGTATAATCTTGTACAGGGTATTTTTGGTGCAATTGATAGTTTGAAAGGAATAGGTAATAAGATAGGGCAACCTTTTTCTAAAGCTAAAGACTTTATTGTAAGTTCATCTAAAGACATATATCATGGTGTGACACATTGGTTTGAAAATACTAAAAATAGCATTGGAAATAAAATCAGTGATATGAAAGAACATGCTAGTAAAAAATGGGATGCGATATCTAGTGTAGCATGGTCAAATGCAAAAAGTGTATGGCGTGGTACTTCAAAGTGGTTTGGTGATGCATATAGTAGCTTAAAAAGTTGGGTAGGCGACATGTATGAATCGGCCTTTGATAAATTTGATAGTATCTCAAGTTCTGCATGGTCAAATGCAAAATCCGTATATAACGGTTTTAAAACTTGGTTAAGTAATACACTAGATTGGATTAAAGAAATCGGTGGAGAAATGGCAGATGCTGCAGCTGATTTAGGTAAATCTGTTGCAAATAAAGCAATCGGTGGACTTAATAGTATGATTGGCGGTATCAATAGCATTTCTAAAGCTATTACTGATAAAGACTTAATTAAACCTATACCAACACTTTCAACTGGTACAATGGCTAGTGCGTCTGTTTCAACTGATTCGAATGGTGGCTTAACTGCACCAACTTTAGCAATTGTTAATGATCGTGGCGTGGGTAATGCTCCAGGTGGTGGTGTACAAGAGATTATACACAGAGCAAATGGAACACTTGAAGCGCCACAAGGGAGAAATGTGCTTGTTTCTCTAGGTGTCGGAGATAGCGTTATTAACGCGAATGATACACAACGTTATCAACGTATGGGAGTAATACCGAGTTTTTCAACTGGTACTAAGAAAAAAGACTGGTTAGAAAATATGATGTCTTCAATCGGTAAATTCGGTAGCAAAGCTAAAGATACATTCCATAATATCAAAACTGGTGCAAAAGATATGATAAAAGCAGCAGGCGATAAAATTAAAGATGGGGCATCATGGCTAAGTGAAAAAGTTGGTGATGTTTGGGACTATATTGAAAATCCAGGTAAGTTAGTATCTAAAGTTATGGATAGCTTGGGTATTAGTTTTGGCGAAGGTAACCATGCCACTATCAAAATGGCTAAAGGTGCATTCAATATTCTCAAAACTAAATTAATAGATAAAGTTAAATCTTGGTTTGAAGAGTTCGGTGGTGGCGACGGTTCATATTTATTCAATTATCCAATTTGGCAACGTTTCGGTAGTTATACTGGTGGCTTAGGATTTAATGGTGGCCGTCACTATGGTATGGACTTTGGTATGCCAGCTGGTACAAAAGTTTACGCAGTTAAAGGCGGTACAGTAGATAATGTATGGTATGACTATGGTGGCGGTAACTCAATTCAAATTAAAACAGGACCAGGCGAGTGGAATTGGTATATGCATTTATCTAAACAACTTGTACGTTTAGGTGAACATATTAGAACTGGACAATTGATTGCAGAATCGGGGGCAACTGGTGCATTTTGTAAAGGTGCTCACTTACATTTGCAATTAATGCGCGGAGACCATCCTGGAAACGATACAGCAATTGATCCTGAGTCTTATCTTAAATCATTGAAAGGTGCTGCAGGTGGTAATGGTGCCGATGCTGCAAGAAGTGCCATTTTAAAAGCGCAAGCTATTTTAGGTGGAGACTATAGAAGTAGTTATATAACTGAACAAATGATGCGAGTAGCTAAACGAGAATCAAATTATACATCTAACGCAGTCAATGATTGGGATATCAATGCGCAAATGGGAGATCCGTCAAAAGGTATGTTCCAAATGATAGGCTCGACATTTAGAACTTATGCTAAGAGTGGATTTGGTAATATTATGAATCCGGTTGATGAAGCTATATCTGCAATGAGATATATTGTTGATAAATATGGTTGGAATGGATTTAAGCGTGCAGGAGATTATGCATATGAAAATGGTGGTTTAATTACTAAACATCAAATTGCAGAAATCGGAGAAGGCAACAAACCGGAAATGATTATCCCACTTACAAAACGCAGTCGTGCTATTAAATTAATAGAAGATGCAATGCGTATTGTTGGTATGGATACAAGTTCTAGTAATGTCACAGTAAATCACGATAATTCAACAGTTGAAAAACTATTAAATCATATTGCGATATTAACTGATACTGGTAATAAATTAACAAGAATGTTAATAGAAACGGTTAAACCTAATCAACAAAATAACAATTTAGACAATGTTGAACAAACATTATCAAAAATAAGTGCAACACGTGCATTAGCACTTAATTACATGGAAGGGGGACTTGATATTTAATGAGTGAAACATGGGTTAAAATCATTGAAGATGGTATCGAATACGATATAGATGAATTTGCTGGATTAATGTTTTTAGATGCTAAAGCAAGCTATCCTTCCGAAAATGAAAATAATGTGTCTATCAATGGTATAGATGGTGTTTTACCAGGGGCGATTAGTTTCGCTCCTTTTAATTTAGTATTACGTTTTGGCTATGATGGAATAGATGCTAGAGAAATTGATTTGTTTGAACATCACTTTAGAAGTATCTTTCATAGAAGAAAACCATATGCAATTGTTACATCTCAAATGCCAGGTATTAAGTATTCAATTAGTGGAGCCTCTATACAACCTACAGTAAAAGATTTTTGTTCTTTAGAATTAGAAGTTACTTTAAAAGTATATAAAGGTTATTCAGAATCAGTAAATACAACTGGAAAAGACTTTGTATTTAATTCTGAATGGATGCTTGAAAATGGATTACCTTTAAACCACAAACCAAAGTATCATTTTAAAACAAGAAGTTTTCAAGTTTGGAATGGTTCAACAGATACAGTAGATCCTAGAATGCGTCATAAGTTAAAAATATTGATGCAAATTAATGCAGTCGGTGGTTTCCAACTAGTTAATACTACTACAGAGGATAAATTTAAATATAATAAAACAATCGAATATCGTTCGAAATTCATGTTAAATGACGTATATGCATATAAAGATAATCAAAGAGTTGGGATAGATACGAATAGAGGTATCATTACGCTTGCACCGGGAATGAATAATTTTGAAATACTTGGAGACGTAAAAGATGTAGATATCATTTTTGAATTTCCATTTATTTATAGATAAGGTGATTTAAATGGATAAACATAAGCACATATCAATTATGAATTTTGAACAAACGATATGCGAAAACTTGATTGAAATAGATTATAGCAGTTTTAAAGATACGTATGAATTAAATAATGCGAGAATGATTACATTTACAGCATACCGAACGAATGCTAATCGATTTGTATTTGACTTACTTGTGAATGAAAATTTTGTCATTTATAAAGGCGAGAAATTCATTATTAAGAATGCAGTTTCTAAAGTCGAAGGACAAAAAGTATCAATGGACATCACTGCTTATCATGTAATGTTTGAATTTCAAAATCATTTCGTGGAACAGCTTGATGACGATAGTAGTGATAAAAAGAAAAAAGAATATACATTATCACAGTATCTTGAGTATGGTTTTAAAAATCAAAAGACAAACGTGAAGTACACATATAAATTATTTGGTGACTTCAGTAAAAAAATAATGGTTGATAATATAGGCGGTAAAAATGGAATTGAGTTTATCAAAGAAGCTATTGATTTATTCAAATGTATTATCTATCCAATCGATACTGAAATAGGTTTTTATACTCCTGAAAATTTCTATAAACGAAGTGAAGAGATTATTAGATATAAATATAATACTGATAATGTCGTCGCTACTATTAGCACAGTAGAATTACGAACTGCAGTTAAAGCATATGGCAAACGACGAGATAACGATAAAAAGAAAAAGTATGAAGCTATGATTGAATATGTGTCACCACAAGCTGAAATATATGGTAAACGATATGCAAGTCCAATCAATAATGATGATATTACAAGTGAAACTGAACTAAAAAAATGGGCTGAATCGCAACTACAAGATAAGCCAAAAACAGAATTAACAGTTAACTATATTAGTTATAAACATTTATCACCTAGAGATACGGTTTTCTTTATTCATGAATTAATGAACTATAATACTGAACTTAAAATCATCAAGTTAGAACGGGGACATCCATTTGTACAAACGATTGACATTTTAACATTTAGTAATGAATTAGAGGATATGGTTAAAATTCAACAATCACTGAATAAAAAACTAAAGGCTCAAGATAATAAATTCGATTATAAATTGAAAGAGTTTAATCATTCAGTATCTAAAAATATGAAAGAACTCATTCATGTGGGCGAAGCGGTAGGAAGTGTATTAGAATGACGGAAATCAGACCACTTTATTTTGAAGATGAACATATATATCCACAAACACACGTGCAAGCGATTGTAGGTTTAAATAATGCTACAACCGAAAAGAATGGGCTATTGTCCAAAGAAGATAAACAAAAACTAGATAAATTAAACGTAACAGACTCTAACAAATTAGGGTCTGTTTTTTATAAGGAGGTGACCTTAAGTGCCGATAACGAGCATTAGAACTCTTACTGTAAAAAATGAAGAAGTATATGCTAGGACTCATATACAAGGAGTGGATGGGTTATCAAATTCAACCGAAAATAAAGACGGTTTAATGTCAAAGGAAGATAAACAGAAATTAAACAGACTACAAGAATTTGATATATCCAAATTAAATGAAGCGACTAAAATAAGTCCCGGTTTAATGAGTATGGAAGATAAACAAAAGTTGGATAGTATTGATAAACATAATCAAATAATTAATAGGAATGTGAACGTTTATCCAAATAAAACACAAATAGTTAATTTAAATAAAAATTTAACATCTTGTTTAAACGGAATTATCTTAGTATGGCGTTTAGATGATATAGATGATTTATACCATTATCAATATGTACCTAAATACCATAACAATCATCCTAATACTTATATTACAGAAGTCATCCCTTATAGAAATCAAGGTAATAAACTAGACTACTGTATAAAATTAGTAAGAGTATCTAATACACAAGTTGTAGGTGCAACAAGTAATCAATTAGCACCATCTAATCATGTTCGATTGCATGAAATTTTGGAGTATTAGGAGGTAGAACATGGGGTTAATAACAACAAACTTAAGTAATCAAGCAGGAGCGGAGTTTAGACGACAACTCATTGAAAACTTCAAAGAAATTGAAGATTTCATGGGTGATTACAAAACTGGAGAAGCGGAAAAGAAAATCTCTAGTTTAGTTAAAAAATATGAAGATGAATTATTTAAAGAAGTCAGAGCAATCGTAATGCCGGAAGAATCGCCACTTGAAGTGACTAAAGAAGTCGTTGATAGCAAAACGGATTTAAAAGGCGTTAAACATGGTTCATTATCAGAACGTATTAGAATTGATTTAGAACAACTAAAAAAAGATCAAGTTGAAAATAATCCACTATACAATACAGTAGTGACTAAAAATGGAACTATTGTTTATGATTATTCTAAAAAATCACAAACACTATCTGATATTAAAAATATTTATTGTATCGGTGATTCAGTTGCTAGAGGTTTACATGCTAGTAAAAACTTTGGACAATTTTTAGCGGAAAAATTAAATGCTAATTTAAACAATTTAGCAGTATCGGGCGCAACATTTTCTAAAGGAAGTGATAATAGTATATTCGACCAGGCTTTAAAAGTTAAAGACGCAGACTTAGTTATCGTACAAGGTACTGATGATGATTGGCTAAAAAATGATGGTATTGAACTTGGCGTAGATAAAACTGATATTAGAACATTTTTAGGTGCATTCTATCAAATTATAAAAGTGATTAGAGCGCAGAATAAAGATGCAAAAATTGTATGTATGACTGCAACACGTCAATTACCAGTCAACGGTACTTACATTAGAAGAAAAGATACAGATAGAAATAGATTAAATTTAAGCTTAGAAGACTATGTTAATGCTCAAGTATTAGCATGTACTGAATTAGATGTACCTATTTTTGACGCATATCATACAGATATTATAAATCCATATAATCCAGGATTTAGAAAAAAATATATGATAGACGGCTTACATCCTAATGAGTTGATACATGAAGTGATTAGTTATGAATTACTTAAAAATTATTACTATTTCTATGGTTAAGAAAGGGATGATATTAGATGGCAAATCAAGATTTATTCTTTGATATAACAAAGCAAGGTACAGAACAAGAAAAGCAACAATATATCATTAGTCGTGTCGGTGATGGTGGTTTAAAAGCAATTACAATTACTGTTTATTCAAATGGTCGTCCATATAACATTACTGATTTAACTCCAGTTTTCGAAGGTGTTAAACCTGATGGAGAACGTATTATTGACTCAACAGGTGGTTTAGTATTAGATCCGCGTAATGGTGTGTTTAGATACATTCTTCCACAGCAAGCAAGTACTGCAGAAGGTGATTACCAACAAGCATTCTTTAAATTAAAACGTGGAGAACAAACAGATTCATCATTAGAAGTAAGAATTAGAGTACTAAAAAACAAAGTAGAGTTTGGTATTAATTCAGAAAGTTACTTTACTGAATATCAAAAAGAATTAGAACGATTAAGAACAACTGTAAATACTGGTATTGAAGAATTAAAGCATACTGCAGAAGCGACTGAAGTTAAAATTAATAGTGAGGTAGAAACAGCTAAAGCATTAGACACTCAATTAAAAGCACTACAGTCAGCAATAAATAGCAATCAGTTAGCGACTAGAGAAGATTTAACTTCTCAAATTAAACCATTAAGCGATCAAGTTGTGGCATTTACAAATTCACTTGAAACTACAAAAGATACTGTAAATGCGAATGTACAAAAATTAGTAGATACTAAAATGGACGCAGGGGTAGCACCTGGAGTATTAAGTAATCCTGCGAATATTACTAAATCTGGAAATTATTACTATAATAGTAGCACTCAAGGTTTACCTACATTAAATGGAAGTAACGCAAATGGCATTATTCAAGCAGTTATGCGTGATGAGAATAATGGTATGTTATCTATTTTAGGTACTGGTTTAACAAGAGAAAAATATAAAGGTAAATTATACGATAGATGGAAATCTTCTACGCCAATATTATTATGGAGTGGTAGAGCATCAAGTGGCGATACTGTCCAATTGAAAGATGATGTTCACAATTACGGGCAACTTATTATCAACGTTACATTTACAAGTAATAGACATGCTACACACTTTGTGACTGTACCGAATAATGGAGAAACTTTATATTTAAATAATATCGGATTAAGATCTTCGGGGAATGGTTATAAAAATGGTTACCTAGATGAATTATCTATTTTATTTAAAGATAACAATCGTATTCAAGTGGTTAAGTCATTACTTGCTACTGATGGAGAACAAGCGATTAATTCAGATACAGCAATTACAGCAATATATGGAATTTATTAATCTCTACCTATTTAAATAGGTAGTTTTTTTAATACTAGGGGGAATTTATTAAAATGGCAGAAATGGCAGATAAATATAATATTGAAGTAGACGACTTTATGAGTCTTATCTATTCGGGTAATAAGGTGTTCGTTTATATTTTATTATTACTTATTTTTGTAGATGTAGTTACTGGAATGATTACTGCATTTAGTGAAGGTAAATTAATGAGCAAGAAAGCAATGCTAGGGTATGTTAAGAAAATCGCATTTTTATGCGTCATCATTGTATCAAATACATTAGATATTATTTTCCAATTACATGGCTTACTTGTTAATGCAACAGTAATGTTCTTTATTATTGGAGAAGCAACAAGCATTGTAGAAAATTCAGTGAAGTTGGGTGTACCAATTCCTGAACAACTTAAAAACAGATTAAATATTACTGAAGAAACTAACAAAAACTAAGGAGTGGCTTATATAGTCACTTCTTTTTATTTAGGAGCGATAAATTATGGCAAAAGAATTTTTAGAAAATTGGAACGGTGTACCTGTATATTTAGATTTAATTCCTTATGGCACACGTCGTACTGGACAAAAATTAGATACTGGAAGTCCTATCTTCGCAGTATATCACGATACTGGTAATCCAGGCAGTACAGCACAACAAAACGTGAACTATTATAAAAATACTTACATGGAACCTTGGGAATCAACAGCTTCAGCACACTTCTTTGTAGACGATAAAGAATGTATTATTAATGTACCGATTGACGAGAAAGCATGGCATGTTTTATATGATACGCCTACTGATAATTACTACTTTGGTGATGATGCAAACGATGCTGCGTTTGGGGGCGAGTTATGTTACTTCCCTGATGACAGAGAACGTTCATTAACTGCATTAGATAATTTCGCAAGAGTCTGTGCAGTATTATTTGAGTCTTGGGATATCGACCACTTCCATAAGTGTCCGGGGCATCAAGATATTCAAGATGACAAGCAAGACCCAGGTAATGCACTTGAAGCGTGTGGCTACGGTAGACATGAGATTGATGTCATTGATAACTTAGTACAAAAATATATGGATGGTACAGATGTAGATAAAGATACAATTACAGATTTACCTGAAAAAGATGATGTTATTGAGAAAAAACCAGTGGGATGTACACGTGTTAAAGTATGGTCTGAAGAACCTTATTATAGAGGTACAATTAAATATAATGCATCATTACGTGAACGTGCTGGTAGTAGCTTTGATAACTACAGTTTTGCGAATGAAATTGATGTAGTGTCAGAAGGTACTACAGTTTATATTTATGAAGAAATCAAAGATCCACAAGGTAATGTTTGGTGTCGTACATTCTCACCTAGCAACAACGGTTGGGTACATGTAGATACAATTGATGTGGAAGAAGCATATGAAGATTAAATTAAAGGCGGTCGAAAGTGACCGCCTTTTTTATTTATAGATATTTATTAACTATTTCATTTATTGGAGCATCAGAACTTGAAAAATAATGGGATTTGTAATAATTTACAAAGTTTGATGACACGGTTGTTGTGTTTAAACCATAGCTCATAAGAGTATAAATATCAAATATAATTGATAAAAATTCTTTGGATTCTTTTTCGGTTGCATTATAACCATTATGAACTATTTTATTTCTAAAATCATAATAATTGTCATAATAATTAGTTAAGCAATTTTTAAGTGCTTGCCCATTTGGTAAATTTAATCCATCAATAACTTTTGGAAATAGGTGATGATAAATAGAATTTTTGAATGTTTTGATTTTATCATTAGCCTCTTGTTCATTTTTATTTTCATCTTCGATATAATATTTTTTTATAACAAATTTAATTAATGTTTCTAGAGCAGTTTGAGAATTCACTATTGCTGAATTATAATCACATAAATCGAAATTCCTTTGAGCATCTCTTAGAAGTAATACTGAATGCTTGTTTGGAAATTTTTTATAATCTTCGTAGTATTGGTTAATATGAATGAATGCATTATTATCAAGAGTTCCATTTTCATTTACTTCCAAACCTTTAAAATAGTCAAGAAATAAAACGCCCTTATTTACTTCTGAGTAAGTATCATCGTAAAAGGAATATATCTTATATAAAGGTGCACTTGCTAACTCGCCTTTATTAAGTGAATATAAATTGTAATAATGAAATTTTATACTTACACTCTCTATTAAATCATTTAAAACTTTTAGTTGAAAATCAAAGTGATTAGATATTTCTTCAGTATTTTTTGAATCATAGTTAAACTCGTTATTTAACCTTTTGAAATCATTTCTATTAAGAAATACTGTAGCTTCAATTATAGTACGTTTCAAAGGTTTATATATAAATACTCTTTTGTCTGTTGGATCTTTTTCAGATGTTTGTAAAAATTGAAATAAAACTTTTTTACCTTCAGTTACAATTACAGTAGTATTACCGTTTGTGAAAGGGATTCTAAATGGTAGTAAATAACGAAATGTAATTAATTTTAATTTTTTATTTGAATTAAAAGTAGGATCATAATGTTTGAAAGCTTCTTTTTCAATAGTGTTAAAACGTATTTTCATGCTATATGAATACCTCTTCCCTAAATTTAAAATAAAAAGTTCTATACTACTATATCCAAAATTTATTAATTTAAACTATATTAAATGTTTATCACTATTAAATAATTGATTCTTACTATACTTTGCAATATACATACATAACAAACTTTTATATTTTCTTTTAAGTGATATACTGTATTCATAATTGAAAGACTTATTTTATGATTGGTAATCATGAAAGAAGGTCATTTTATGAAGCACACTCAAACGTACGCTAACTTGCTATCAAGAACAGTAGAAGCATATATCAGTACTTTTTATTACAAAGGTTATAGAATTGAAGTCTATCAGCTTAATTTTAATCGCAAAATATATAGAGTCAGTAAAAGTTATACTTATAAAGTATTGAATAATTTCTTTTTTTAGGTATGAAGCCATAGAGTTTATAGAAAGAATGATTTTATAGTTTAAAATATAATTAAATTATTTCTATATAAAACTTTTAATAATTATATAATAGATTAGGTTATAATTTATTTTAGTTATAGTCTTTCTTATCATAGGTTGTAACTTTATACAATAAATTAGGGTTTAAAAATAAAACATTGGGTATAACATAATATATATATGATTTGATTTTGAAATAATTGACTGAATAAATACAGGAGAAAAGTAAATGAATGAATTAAAAAAAAATTTTACTGAAATTGGAAATTATTTAGAAATTAACGGTAAGAAAAATAATCATACTGATTTATCAAGAAAATTCTATTTTTACTATGACGAAACTGGAAATCTTAGACTTTTTAGAAATAAAGAAAATGGTTTTAATAATGACTATACTATGTCTTTTTCATTAGGAGGAATTGTTTCTGAAAAAAATATTCTAACTGAAAAACACGAAAAATTATGGGAAGACTTAGCGGTAAGAGCCAATATGAAAGAAATAAAGTCAAAATTTATAGTAAATAATAGAAAAGAAAATGAATATTTTGATATAATTAATTCAAAAAAATTAACCACATTATTAGAATATATAATAGATAGTAATTATAAAGTTCATTTTATTTATTTTAATCCATTATTTTTTTCGATTGAAGATATTATAGAATCTTTACTAGTCGGAAATGAGGAATTAAATACAGAATTTAATACTCTAGAAGAGTTTAGCTCACGTTTAAAATCTTTTTTTTATAATTTTATAATCGAAAATATAGATTTTTGGAGAAAAAAATTTTATGAATTTGGCTACCCTTCTCTTTCACCTGAAAACCTAGAAGAAATATATAATTTAATTTTTGAAAAATTAAATTGTTATCCTACTCAGAATATTAAAGAAAGAGATAGTTTAATTCAGTTACTAAAAACTGTTGATTCAAAGAAAAGTTTTTATAATGAGCAAATAGATGAGCATGTTTTTATAAAAAATTTCAATTTTGTATACAATTTTAGACCCCAAATTTTTGATACTAGTATTCATGAATTTGATAATGAAGAAAATATAAAAAAATATATAAATAATGATTTTATAAACAAATATAATTTGAATATTTCATGGCATGAATCAGAAGACTATAGAACAATTCAAATTTCAGATTGTATTATTTATGTGATTAATAAATTTATAAATTACTTGGAACGACATACTCTAGATGAAGTGGTAGAAGATTTAGCTTATTGTATAGATAATGGTCAATCATATTTTTATACTTTTAAAAACCATAGGTTGTTATGTGATATTTTAAAAAGATCATTTGAAAAAGAAAAAGGTTTTTTTATAATTATCTCTGATAATGAAACTAAAATTAAATTTGATCAAGTAGTTAAAATATGAAAACTATTATTTTAAATGCACGAAATTATATTTGTTGCTACATAAGGAATTAAATCAAGTTTCTTAATTACTTTTAAAATAAATTGAAGTTTGGTCAACAAAATGTTTCTTTAATAAATAAAAAAGAGTATTTTTACTAAAAAACTTATTGTAATTAAAAGCTATTATATATATTTAAATTGGTGGACAAACTATTAAAATATTTGGAATGCCTGTCCACCTGTCCACTCGTTGTCCACTTTCAATTATTCTAAGATGTATAACTATACTTTAAGATATTGATTTATAGCAATATATATAAAATAATGTACTTTAAAATAACCCAAATAGAATTACAGAACTCAAGTTTCTGAATGGGAACGCGATCAATATATGAAACAATACTAATCGCTAAGCAAAAAGGGGAAAGACTTAGTGGTACAAGGAGTTAAGGCATCTTGCCTTAGCTTCTTTTTTGTGTTGGAAAAGCTAAATTTACTTGACCATTTTTGTGAAGAAATTGAAATTGGTCAAGTTTTGGTCAAGTACACTTTAAAAAACATTCTTAATATACTTCTCAAAATTTTCTTTATCATTATCATGCATTTTTGTTAGATGACTATACTTTTCATTAATAATACTTTTAGATTTGTGGATTAACCTCTTCAATCAATTTCATAGGTATATTACTAATCATTAATTTGTGATGCCCAAGCTACTTCAGAAATAGAACTCATTATTATGTTAATGTATGCAGAAATAATGAGAGAACTACTCGCTTTTTATGAAAAATATGCAACGAATACTGGGTTTAACCATTCAAGAAGTCGTGAAAAAAGCAGATGACTTTGATGTATATGTGTTTCGAAACAAAGCTAAAAAATATGTGAAGCGTATAGATTTTAGCGATGAAGCAAACAAAGCACTTAAACTGTATAACTTGACTATGAAAGTATCTAGAGAAAAATTATTAAAGCAACAATTAGATTTGATGGTCAAAGATTCTACTTTGGATATTCAAGATAAGCTAGAAAATAAGTTAGTTGAGGCAGTGGATAGAGAAGTTGAAAGACAGGCACACATTCTTGGTGAACATGTAAAAATTGATGACAATGAAGTAAAAGCAGTTGTGAATAGTAACTTCAAAGGCGTTAACTGGTCAACTAGATTATGGCAAGATATGGCTTTAGTTCAAAAAGAAGTGGAAACAACGACGAGCAATGTATTACTTAGAGGGAGACATCCTAATGAGTATGTATCTGAGTTTAAAAAGCAAACAAATTCCACTACTTATAATGCTAGTAGATTATTAGTTACTGAATCAGCACGTGTGCAGGCTGAATCACAGAAGCTAACTTATCTTAAAGAATTAGGTAAAGATGGGGAATATAAATATGTGGCTAAAATTGATAAAAAAACATCTAAAATTTGTCACTCATTAAATGGCAATGTATTTAAATTTAAAGATATGATACCTGGAGTTAATGCTCTACCGCAGAAGTACTACAGTACCACATGTGGGAAACTGGCGGAATAAATTCTTTAATGAGCGTAAAGGTAAGTATCAGACAGAGAATAAAGTAATTGAAAAAGAAAAATTACAAGAACAGGCAAAAAAAGAAATGCTTGATATGATACATAGTGGTAAAATAAGAATAGATATAAATCCTGAAAAACAAAATAGACATTGTAAAAATCATAGACTTTTTGAAGAAAGTAAATCGAAAGCCATTAAAAATAATTATATGCTTCCAAGCTACACTACTATACCTAATCGAGAATTGAATAAATTACTTATGGAAAAATCAAATACTGGTATAATGTTATTAGTTAACAATAAATTTAATAAAAAAGAAATTATAGACTTTGGTGTTGTAATTGGAAAAGCTTTTGTAAATGGTCGTTATATTAATACTAAATTAGGGAAAGTACATTATTCTAAGACAGGTACACATGTAGTTCCTTATATTAAGAAGGAGATGAAAAAATGAGAATAGCTAGGTCTTACGGACATAAAGTAAACGTAGTTTTAAATGATGATAATAAACTTTTTGGAGATGTAATAAATTTTGAAAATCCATATGAAAGTGATTCAGCAAATTTTGTAATGGATTTAGAAACTGAATTAGGTATTTACTCTATTGATGACTCTGAAATTAAAGAAATAAGAATAATATCTTAATGGCATCCTTTCTACCCATATAAATAGAAAGTGGTGCTATTTTTATACACTTTTTCAACCTTCTACGGAAGGTTATTTTTTATGTCCAAAACGTGCTGATGACGTTATAAAAGCAAGTATGGAATGAAAAGTCGACAGACTATAAACGGAGGTATATCTCATGGAAAACAACCAAAGTAATATTACTGAAGAAGCAAAAAGCAATGAGAATTTAGAAACACCTAATGAACAAATCCAACAAAATGAGAAAACATTTTCCCAAGAAGAAGTATCTCAAATGATTAAAGACCGTCTAGCTAGAGAAAGAAGAAAATCTGATGAAGTCTGGGACATAAATAATATAATAATGCTATCTAGCAAATTCACAGTAGCTGACTGAACTGAGAAGGCGCTTAAATCAAGCTTTTCTCAGTTCTAGTCATCCTTGCAGGGTTGAGACGACGAATTTAAAAGAATTCTGTCCCACTCCCATTCAAGAAGCTGAAAAACTGGCCAAGATGAATAAAGACCAAAAAAGTCAATATGAGATAGAAAAACTTTTGAAAGAGAATGAAGCATTAAAAGCTGAAAAGGCATTATCTCAAATGAGAAATGAAACGCGTTCAATGCTTAGTGAATCAGGTGTAGAAAACTTTGATGATCAAATTGTAGACATAATAGGAAAACCCTAATTTAATTGCTGAACTAAAATGCGTTTTTAATATCTTGCGATAAAATTTAAATTTATACTTTTTCGTTATATTATAAAATTAATATAATATAATTAAATTAAAGGATGATCTTGAAGTCTGAGAGTAATCGACGCAGGTAAGAAGTATGTAATAGTTAATAATTTATAAGGGGATGAGTTTTATGAGTAGAGAATTGAGAAGAAAGTTAACTTTTTATATTAATGTAGTTACTTTATTGTTAGCTATGGTTAACTTCTTTAAGAAATAAAAGGAGTGTTTAACATTATGAAAATCAACAGGGATCAAATATCTCTATATTTAACAATAGGGATTTTTATATTAGTATTACTTGCTTTAATATCTAGCTTTATAAATTAATATTTATGAATAAATTGATTGAATATAAACTAGAAAACTTACTGAAAAATTATAAGAGGCAATATGTTTCAGTAGGTATTAAAGATTTAGCAACTTTAACAGGGTTAAGTAAATCAACCCTTCAAAATAAAATAGTTTGTAAACCTGAAATAGTCGAAGTAACTCGCCGGATGGGATTTAGAGTAATATATCTTTATCCAGAAGTGCTTGATGCTTATCAAAAAGTTATTAATAGAATAGGCATTTAATAAATGAGCAGAGATTTTTAAAAGAGTTGACTACTTGAATTTTTTGCATTTTCACTATGAACAAGCAATTCTAGTTTTAATTTCTTTTATGATTGAGTACCAATGCTATTTTATATTTTAGTTTTTGCGGTTACGTTTAGAACTTTTATTTTACCCCAATGTGCTATAAGAATTATGAATTACATGTTTTTGTGTTTAGTCATAAAATTCTCCACCTTATTTTTCACTTTTATAGCAATTACTTATTAAATTAGTAGTTTAAATTATAAAAATTTAATAAACTTTTAGATGACGAATATAAAAAACAAAGTATAATATTCTGGTATGCAACCTAAAATGTAAATATTAATAGGGGCAACTAATAAAATTAGCAGTATTACAAAATACTTTTTAAAGGGGAATAAACATGGAATTTAATTTTGAAATTACTGTTGAAAATGGTAAAACAACTAAAAAATACAAGATAATAGCGTTCATCAGTTTAATTGTATTAATATGCTGTATTTATTATAAACTACATTAAAAAACAGGATTTCCTTTTAGGAAGTCCTGTTTTTCAGATGTTAAATTAACTCTAATAACTTATCTACATTTTCTTCGGTAGTAGCCCAACTTGTCGCAAATCTAACAACACGATGATTATCATCATATTTCTCCCAAATCGCGAACTTTACTTTTTGTTTCAACGCTTTAATCTTTTCTTCACTAAGTACAAAAAATTGTTGATTAGTAGGTGAATCAAAGTAAAGTTGATAGCCTTTTTCAAGAAATCCTTTTTTCATTTTATTAGCCATATTAATGGCATGACGGCTAATATCTAAATATAAATTATTAGTGAATAATTCCAGAAATTGTACACCTACTAAACGACCTTTAGCAAGTAAAGCACCATGTTGTTTGATTCGAGTGGTAAAGTGTTTTGGCTCATTATTTTTAGTGAATACGATGGCTTCACCACATAACGCACCTATTTTAGTACCACCTATATAAAAGATATCACAGTATTTAGCAATGTCTTCAAATGTTAAATCACTTTGATCACTCATTAAACCATAGCCTAAACGCGCACCATCCATAAATAAAGGTACATTATGTTCTTTACACACGTCAGCAAGATTCTTCAATTCTTTTTTACTATACAAAGTACCGTATTCTGTAGGGTGTGAAATATAAACCATTCCTGGAAAGACCATGTGTTCACGTTTAAAATCATTGTAAAACGTATCTAGATATGCATTAACTTCTTTTGGTCTAATTTTACCTTCGTGAGATGGGACAGTTAAAACTTTATGACCACTAAATTCAATAGCACCGCCCTCATGTACAGCTACGTGACCAGTGTCAGCTGAAATCACACCTTCATATGGCTCTAGTACCGAATTAATAACAACTTGATTGGTTTGCGTACCACCAACTAAGAATCGTACAGTCGCTTCTGGACAATTGATAACAGATTTTATTTGTTCTGCTGCTTGCTTTGAAAATTGATCATCACCATAGCCAGAGGCCTGGATTAAATTGGTATCAAATAATCGTTGTAATACGTTTTCATGTGCACCTTCAAGGTAGTCATTTTCAAAAGAAATCATATAATACCCCACAATCTAAATAATTTAATTATTCTGAAAATTTAATAGAATGACTTTAGTATACAATAATTTATCTCTTATGTGAATTTAATATTTTAAATATATAATTGTAAGCGTTTTAATAAAATATAAGTTATAGAATGAATTAATTTGCGATTTAAATATAAAAAGACTATGATTTAATCAAATAAGTTGAAATGGAGTGTTGTAGAATGAGTAAAATCAAATTTAAAAAGATTCAAGAAAAAACACTGGATGAGTTAGAAAAAGAAATTAATATGTATCTTGAAAGTGATGAAGGAAGTCAATTTGAAGTTCTAAATATTTCAATAGACAAAATAGAAGAACGTAAATTTCCAAATAATGAAGAAGTGCTAAATGCCATCTTGATCTTAAATGCTAAGTAAATAATTTAAATTATAAAATTAAATAGGAGTATTATTTTATGAAATTCATGTTCGGCCCAGATTTGGGAACTGTTTTTACGATTTTATTAGCACTAGGCATTGTGATAAATCTAGTATTAGCTTTTATTATCATCTTTTTAGAAAGAAATAGAAGAAGTGCGTCTTCTACATGGGCGTGGCTCTTTGTATTGTTTGTTTTACCATTAATCGGGTTTATTCTTTATTTATTTTTTGGCAGAACTGTTTCAAAAAGAAAAATGGAGAAAAATAATGGTAAGGAATTAGATACATTTAAAAGTGTTATAAAGGATCAAGTTAAACAATTTGATGCACACAATTATCAAACTGATAATCAACAAGTAACAAAACACAGAGATTTAATTAGAATGTTATTAAACAAACAAGATGCATTTTTAACCGAAGATAATCACATTGACTTATTTACAGATGGTAATAAGCTATATGAGAAAGTCATTGAAGACATTTATAACGCTAAGAACTACATACATTTAGAGTATTATACATTTGAACTTGATGGCTTAGGTCATCGTATTCTAGATGCATTAGAAACGAAACTCAAAGAAGGGCTAGAAGTAAAAATATTATATGATGATGTAGGCTCTAAAAAAGTAAGAATGTCGAAATTTCATCATTTTGAATCATTAGGTGGCGAAGTTGAAGCTTTTTTTGCATCTAAGTTTCCACTTATCAATTTTAGAATGAATAACCGTAATCATAGAAAAATTATAGTGATTGATGGTCAAGTTGGTTACATCGGAGGGTTTAATATTAAAGAAGATTATTTAGGACTTGGTAAACTAGGATATTGGAGAGATACACATATACGTGTTGAAGGTGACGTTATAGACGCATTACAAATACGTTTTATATTAGATTGGAATTCACAAGCGCACCGCCCACAATTTGAATATGATGATAAATACTTCCCTAAAAAAAGACAGCATAAAGGGAAATCAGCGATTCAAATTGCTTCAAGTGGTCCAGCATTTGATTTACATCAGATTGAATATGGATATACTAAAATGATTATGAGTGCAAAAAAATCTATATATATGCAAAGCCCTTACTTTATTCCAGATCAATCGTATATCAATGCACTTAAAATGGCAGCGAATGCTGGCGTTGATGTACACTTGATGATTCCATGTAAACCAGATCATCCGTTTGTATATTGGGCGACATTTTCATATGCTGCTGAATTGTTAAATAGTGGTGTGAAAATCTATACATATCAAAATGGATTTATCCACTCTAAAGTTATGATGATTGATGATGAAATTTGTAGTGTCGGTTCAGCTAATATGGATTATCGTAGTTTCGCGTTAAACTTTGAAGTGAATGCTTTTATTTATGATGAAGAAATCGCTAAAGAAATCAGAGTTGCATATGAAGATGACATTAAAAAATCAAAATTATTAACTTTAGAAAAATACAATAACCGTTCGCTTTCAATTAAAGTTAAAGAAGATATTGCTAAATTAGTATCACCAATTTTATAGCATATAGAATCTATTATAATAGTTAAAAATTATGAGATTAAGCAATTTAATGTTGCTTAATCTCTTTTTTGCTACCTCGTCGTAGTTAATATGACAAATGTCATATTAAAATCGTGACAATTTGAACTAATTTTAAATTCGATTAAAAGATAAAGTAGATATATAAATTAAAAGGATGTGAGGTCGTTATGATATATATTAATCAATTAAAGAAATCGTTTGGTAAAAAGACAGTTTTGAATAATATCTCATTAGATATCGAGGAAGGAAAGTGTACTGCATTAATCGGAAAAAATGGTGCAGGAAAGTCCACTTTAATAGATATACTTATTGGTCATAAGCATGCGAATAGTGGAACAGTCGAAGATAAACTTAATTTAATATCCTCACATAATATGGGCATATTATTTCAAACTACGAATTTACCTAAGCTCATTAAAGTAAAAGAACTATATCATTTATATCAACAATTATATACCAATCCTATGACATTTAATGAGTTTCAAAAATTAACTCAATTTTCTAATCTTCAATTGGAACAATATGCTAATAAATTATCAGGAGGTCAAAAGAGATTACTAGACTTTGTTCTAACTTTAATAGGCAAACCTCAATTTTTAATATTAGATGAACCAACAACATCAATGGATATTGAAACAAGAGAACACTTTTGGAATCTAATTGAACAACTTAAAGAAGATGGTATAACTATACTTTACACCTCTCATTATATTGAAGAAGTCGAAAGAATGGCTGATAAAGTTGTCTATTTAGAACAAGGAAGTATCAAAATTAATGATACACCACATAATATCTTATTTAGTCAAAATAATTCAATTATTGAAATAATGACCTTTACGGAAGAACAATATCAAATACTTTCAGAAACATATGATATAGAAATTACGAATGGTAACTTAAAAATTCAAACAGAAAATGTTGAAGCAGTTATTACAAATCTAATTAAAATAAATGTAGATTTAAATCAAATCACAATTTATAAAAAATCTTTATTGGAACTCATGTTTTCAAAAGAAGAAAGAGTGGTGCAATAGACTATGACGAACATTATAACGTTACTTGATATTGAATATAAATTATTATTTCGACGCAAATTATCATCATTTATGGCTTTCATCTTCCCTTTGGCATTCTATTTATTGTTTACATCATTAATTGATATGCCAGCAGATGCGAAAAAAGTATTTTACAAAGAGTATATGTATAGTATGACGGTATTCAGTTTAATGGGATTTTGCCTGATGCAATTTCCATTAGAAATAATCGAGGAAAGAAACAGTGGTTGGTATAAAAGATTAATTTCTACACCGATCACAGTGTTAAATTATTATTTAGCTAAGATTATTAAAACTATGACTTTATTTTTAGCTTCAATATTGCTTTTATTCTGCGTAGCACACTTCTATAAAGGGGTAGATCTAAGTGTAAGTGAATGGATTTTATCTGGTGTCTCTTTATGGTTAGGTGCTAGCATGTTTTTGACATTAGGTTTAATCATTACGCAATTTACTGAAACACAGAAAGCAAGCAGCGTAGCTAATCTATGTAATATTGTATTAGCCATTATTGGTGGATTGTGGTTCCCTGTTAGTACATTTCCTGATTGGATGCAAACAATTGCTAAACTAACACCAACGTATCATTTACGTCATTTGGCACTTGAATTTGGTAAAGGTAATGGCTTTAATGTACAATCATTCATAATTTTAGGTATTTATAGCATTATTTTCTTAATTATTGCATTATTAATTAATAAGAGCAAAGAGGTGGAATAAATGAAGCGTAGTTTAGGAGCTAAAATGGGAGAGATTTCATCTTTAATTTACTTAATATTTCCATATTATGGTTTGTATTTAACATGGCAAGATGATAGCTTTTTATTAAATTTATTTATTGTAATCATTTTTACATTTGCATATGCTAGTTTAATTCTTTTTCATGAAGCATTAAGCCATCGTATCAATTTAATGTTATTTTTTATTCATTTTCTAGCGATTATTTACTTTGTATATGCATACAATCCAACATTGAGTTTATTTTTCTTCTTTAGTGCATTTGCTATACCATTTTTATTTAAAAGGGGAGTAAAATCAATAGAGTTTATGTTATTAATAAGCTCAATGATTACATGTATCATCATAACGATTATACAAACGAATCACTTTTATGTCGTGAGTATTATTATTTATTATATTGTTATTTTAGCAATATTATTTGGTAATTTTAAAATAATGAAAGAGAGACAATATCGTCAACAAATTGAAGAAAAAAATAAATATATTAATATTTTGATTGCGGAACAAGAACGTAATCGAATAGGTCAAGACTTACATGACACGTTAGGACATGTATTTGCAAGTTTGAGTGTTAAATCAGAATTAGCTGCAAAACTAATCGATAAAGATCCGATAGCAGCTAAGAAAGAAATACTAAATATAAACGAAATTTCGAAAGATACATTAGAGAAAGTAAGACATATTATTGAAAATTTAAAAGTTCAAACTTTTGAAGAAGAAATTCAATCTATAGAACAATTCTTAAAGGATGCAAATATTCACTTTAACTTTGAAAATATAAGAGGTGCGAGTTCCCTCAACCCAACTAAACAGACGATATTATCAATGATACTTAGAGAAGCGGTTAACAATGTAATTAAGCACGCGGAAGCCTCTGAAATTAATGGGAAAATAGAAAGTTACGACAATGGTATTAAATTAATCATTAGTGACAACGGTATAGGTCTGAAACAACCTAGCGAAGTAAAATTAAAGAGTATTAACGATAGGGTAGCGTTATTGAGCGGGACAGTTAATATCACTTCTAAACAGGGTACGACTATCGATATTATGATTCCGAGAGAAGGTGTAAAATGATTTCAATCGTAATTGCAGAAGATCAAAATATGTTGCGTAAAGCAATGATACAATTAATTGAATTTCACGACGATTTAAAAGTGATAGATGATTTTGATAATGGTATTGACGCATTACAATCTATTAATAGTCAACAGCCTGACATTGCTATTTTAGATATTGAGATACCAGGAATGACGGGTTTAGAAGTATTATCGCAATTAAGAGAAAATAAAATTAATACAAAAGTGATTATTGTCACGACTTTTAAAAGGCCTGGTTATTTTGAAAGAGCTGTTGCAAACGATGTTGATGCCTATGTGTTAAAAGAACGATCGGTAGATGATTTAGTTGCAACCATTCATAAAGTTTTAAATGGCGAAAAAGAATATAGTACGTCTTTAATGACATCTTTGTTTAAAGAGGCTAATCCATTAACGCATAAAGAACAAGTCGTGTTACGTGAAATAGGAGAAGGATTAAGTAATAAAGAAGTCGCTGATAAACTCTATCTTTCAAACGGTACTGTAAGAAATTACACTTCTAATATAATTGATAAACTTGAAGCGGAGAATCGTTTTGATGCATGGAAAAAAGCAAATGAAAAAGGTTGGATATAAAATTTAATGGTTGTAGTTAAATATGAAGAAAAGAGTCAGTACATAAGTTTGCTCTTAAGAGAATGGTTTCCAAGAACCAAAACACTTTATGTCCTGACTTTTGTGAAATATAATACTATAATTTAAAATTTGAGATTTGGCTTGGTAAATTCATTAATTATCTCTTTTTTGAGTTTCTAGATTGTCAACATGAGTGGCTAATAACCTTAACACTTGAGCAACCTTATCTGGAGGTGTATCTTTCGCCAAAGTATGTTCGAATACATGGCCATTTTGTGTTTGTACTTTATAAATTAGACCGTGATTATCTATAATTACGTCTAGAATTTCCATAATAACACCTCGCTAATTGTTTAATGATGAGGCTTTTTGATAGTTAAAATTGTGATAAATTAATCATTTTTTAAAATTAATTTTATACATTTAAGGTGTTTCTTATAAATACCACAATATTAAGAAGTTAACCTTAAATATAAAAAAAGTTGGGAGTAAGATAAAAAATTCAGTTTGAATTCTTTGTCTTACTCCCATTATTTTTGCAAGTAAAATTTCATTTAATGTTTTATATCAAGCTACTTGTTCTTTCTTTTGCGTATTATAGATTGAATGATATAAGCAATAAATCCTACTAAGACGCCTAATAATACAGCTACTACGACAGAAACAATAATAGGTAACTTATAGACAATTTGAAGTATTACACCGACGATTATGGCTATAATTACGGCTATAACTGTCACTAAATTTTCATTTTTCTCAGACATTGATGTCACTCCTAACGCATTTATTATAGCATGATAGCTCTAATTTTTTCACTTTTTGCGATAAAAGTAGATACTATCATCGTCTAACTAAAATAAGAAGTCATTGACGACTAATTTTAATTTATATATTATATTTATTATTGAAATTAAAAGCGTAGGTGACATCTTTGAATTCGAAAAAATCATTAAGTATCATAGTTTTAGCTGTTTTAGTGGTAGGCGTATTAGCCTTTCAATTTATTAATCACACTGGGCCTTTTAAAAATAATGGTTCACAGTCATCAAACAGTACTAACATTAAAGACAAAGAAAAAGTACATGTAGATCGAGTCGTAGATGGTGATACATTTGTTGCAACAAATAGCGAAGGGAAAGAAATTAAAGTTAGACTTATAGGTATAGATACTCCAGAAACAGTCAAACCTAACACACCAGTTCAACCATATGGTAAAGAAGCATCTAATTATAGTAAACAACACTTAAATGGGAAAGATGTATATTTAGAATATGACAAAGAAAAAGAAGATAGATATGGTCGGACACTTGCTTATGTGTGGTTAGATGAGAACATTATGTACAACGAAGAATTAGTTAAAAATGGATTAGCACGTGAAAAGTACTTCTCACCGAATGGCAAATATCGTTCTCTCTTTGAAAAAGATGAGCAACAAGCTAAAAAAGATAAAGTGAATTTATGGAGTTAAAAATAAGCGATTGACACGTGTATCAGTATGTAGATTCACTGTCAATCGCTTACTTAATGAATTAATTATTAAAGCTATTTACGATTTTGTTAACTTGGTCTTCAGAAAGTGGGTGTTTAGATAAATCAATTGCATTTTTGATTACCGCTTCAAGTGATGATTTAGTTGAAACGGTGTCTACATATTGAGCTCTTTCCTCAGATCCCTCAATGATATTTACGCTACCATCGCTAAAGTAAACGACACCGATGCTTTGTACTTTATGATTGAAATGATTTTCAATACCATCTTTTAAAACTTTAGAATTAATCGCCGCTTGTTCATACGGATCATGATCATAAAATTCATAAATTACGCGATTGTTTTGGATTTTTTCAACGAAAGTATAAATTTCACTACGTGGTGAATCAAACTGACTGTGATATTGTTTGCTTACATAATGACCGACAATCTGATTAACATCACTTGTATCAATCTGCATATCGTCATCTACCGGTGCATCAAAATGGTAGAACGTTTTTTGTTTCCAGTTTTTGACGTCAATATTGATTAAGCCAACATCTGAAACGACAATATAATCAAATGTTCTAGCGTACTCAAAGAAAGGGTGTTTCGTAGCTAAATTACTTGTCGTTATAATATCGTAATACTTTAACTTGCCTTCGTCTTTATACTTATCAAGAATGCTAGTTAAAACGTGTTTTGCGTTGCGCTTTGCATGTGAACTAACATCATTATTAGAACTAAGCATTTGATTTTTAAGTTCTAAATTTTCATTGCTAAGCGTCGCATTCTTAGTTACCATCTGATTTCTTGCGTACACTTCTGTATCAACTCTATCTTGCATGTAACGTTGATTTAAGATGAACGCCAAAATAAGTATAACGATGATAACAATTAAGATAATTGTTAATGTCATAATTCATCACCTATGTTCGAATTTTAATTTTATATCACTCTTTTATATAAATAGTAATAATGTGAGCGATATGAAATAACATATAAATTATATCTATTATAATTGCGTAGTTCAACAAAATGTAAATTAAGTTAAATTATTAAAATAATAAATATTACCTAATTTTAGCAATATTATTATTTTGTTTATTATCAAATTTACAATCCTTCACAATTCGTAAATTGAAATCAGAAATAAGGATATGTATAATTAATGTATGAAAGCGTTTCCTTTGGAGGTAGTAATATGGAACATCAACAACATGTAGAAGAGCTAGTTAAAATATTAAAAAATGAATGTCGTACTTCATTCAAATTTCATGGGGAAGTCGCAATGCAGCTATTTTTAAGTGATAATTTTATTCTACCTTCTAGAGTCGACATATGCGTAGAGCGTAAACAACTAGTTGAAGTATTAAAAGTAATTTCGTCCACGTATCATTTAAATTATTATGATAAAAATAATAATTTAATGAATCGAGACCAATTAAGTGTACCCGAAATTGCACACATAGATATTACTTTTAACGGAGAATTATTAATGAATATCTTTATTTATGATGTCGTAAATGAAGAGTGGATATTTAGATTAGATAGTAATATTAGAATTCCTAAGAATAGTATTTATTTTCATTCGCTGACATGGGGAGTAGATTATATTAAACCAGAAATCGTGCTAATGTACGACTTATTGGATAATCAAAATTACCATCAATTACCTAATTATAAAATGGTGTTAGACTCATTAAGTTATTATCAATTTGTTATATTAAAAGTTGTCGTAGGGGAGCAACGTATCAATGAGGCATTAGCTCATAACAAATTATAAAGAAGCATCTAATATTTAAGTGGAATGTACAAAACATGACTACTTAAATACTAGATGCTTTTTAACTATGCTTGCTTATTTAGATTTTTCAAACAAATGCCATGATAACAATATTCATATGTAGATAAAACAGCCTTATCTGCATCTTCAATTGAAATACCGAACATCATTGATATTTCAGACGAGCCTTGGTTGATCATTTTCAAATTGATATTAGACTCTGCTAACGCATGGGTAATAGTGTTAGCAGTACCGATTGCTTTATTCATTCCTTCACCAACAATCATTAAAATCGCTAAGTCGTGTTCAATACTTAATTCATCAACATCGCAACGTTTACGTATAGCGTTAAGTACATCTTTTTCTTTACCTTTTAATTGATATGTTCGAAGGATGATACTAATACTATCAATACCTGAAGGCATGTGGTCGAAAGAAATATTGTAATCTTCTAATATTTCAAGAATTTTACGTGTGAAGCCGACCTGTCTATTCATTAGATATTTTTTAATATTAATAACACTAAATCCTTTATCACAACTTATACCTATAATGACATTTTTATCACTTACATCTCTATCATGGCGTATAAATGTACCTTTATCTTGAGGGCGATTAGTATTTTTAATAACCACTGGAATTCTGTGTTTATAGAGTGGCTGCAATGCTTCATCATGGAAGACGCTAAACCCAGCATATGAAAGTTCTCGCATTTCACGATACGTAATTTCTTCAATAAGATCCGGATTGTTAATTATATTAGGGTTTGCCTTATAAATACCTGATACATCAGTGAAGTTTTCATATAAAGATGCTCTAATTCCTCTAGCAATGATTGCACCTGTAATGTCAGAACCACCTCTTGGGAACGTAACGACATAATCATTTTTAGAAACACCAAAGAATCCTGGGATAATAATTTTACCTTCAATATCTTTTAATTTACTAATCTTCTCATAAGCTTCTTCCAAGATTTGAGCTTGTTGCGGTAAATCTGTAACTAGAATACCTGCATCTTTTGGAGAAAGGTATGTCGTTTTAAAACCTTGCGAATCATTATAAGATGCAATTAATTGCGCATTAAAATTTTCACCACAAGAAAGAATTGCATCGTATAATCTTAAAGGCTTATCTTTTAAAGTTGAAATAATCTCTTCTAATGTGTCATCAATTACTTTTAATAATGAATCATCCATATCAAGATCATGTAAAATATCTGCATAACGTTGAATAATTTCTTTCTTTTTATCTTGATAATTAAGATTATTCATTACTTTTTCATATAATCGAACTAGAAGATCGGTCGTTTTAACATCATCTTTGTGTCTTTTGCCTGGTGCAGAAACAATAATAATTTTACGATCTGAATCGCTATTAACGATATCTAGGACTTTTTTGATTTGTGTTGCATTTGAAACTGAACTACCGCCGAATTTTGCCACTTTCATATACCTAATCAACCTTTCTAAAAAATCAGAAAATTCTATTTAATTTTCTGATACCACATGATAATATAAAGCTAAGTATTTACATTTTATGCTAAAAAGTCCTATTAATTTAATATGGTTTAATAGTATACTAAAATAAAGTATATTTCAATAAAACAATTGTATTTCTCAGTTATACAAATGGGGGAAGATAAAAATATGAAAGAATTAAATATTGCTTTGCTTGGTCTAGGAACAGTGGGATCGGGTGTAGTTAAAATAATTGAAGAGAATCGACAACAAATTATAGATACGTTAAACAAAGATATTGTTATAAAGCATATTTTAGTGCGTGATAAATCTAAGAAAAGACCTATAAATATTAGTCGATATCATTTAACTGAAGATGTTAATGAAATTTTAAATGATGATTCTATCGATATCGTCATTGAAGTAATGGGGGGCATTGAACCTACTGTTGATTGGTTAAGAGATGCTTTGAAAAGCGGTAAACATGTAATTACTGCAAACAAAGATTTATTAGCCGTACATTTGAAGCTACTAGAAGATTTAGCTGAGGAAAAGGGACTTGCGTTGAAATTCGAAGCGAGTGTTGCTGGTGGTATCCCTATAGTAAATGCTATTAATAATGGATTGAATGCTAATAACATTTCTAAATTTATGGGAATACTAAATGGTACATCTAACTTCATCTTATCTAAAATGACACGTGAACAAACAACGTTTGAAGATGCTCTTGATGAAGCGCAAAGGCTAGGTTTTGCTGAGGCAGATCCGACTGATGACGTAGAAGGTATTGATGCAGCACGTAAAGTTGTTATCACTTCTTATTTATCATTTAACCAAGTCATTAAACTAAATGATGTTAAAGTTCGTGGTATAAGTCAGACAACTTTATCTGATATCAATGTCGCGGACAAATTAGGTTATAAAATTAAATTGATTGGTAAGGGAACTTATCAAAATAGTAAAGTAAACGCATCAGTTGAACCAACATTAATACATAAATCCCATCAACTAGCTACAGTTGAAGATGAATATAATGCAATCTATGTCGTAGGCGATGCAGTGGGCGATACAATGTTCTATGGGAAAGGTGCAGGTAGCTTAGCTACTGGAAGTGCTGTTGTAAGTGATTTACTAAATGTGGCATTATTCTTTGAATCAAATACGCATACATTACCACCTCATTTTGAATTGAAAACCGATGCAACTCGCGAAATTATGGATACGGAAGATGTCGTAGCTATTCAAGAGAAGTTAAACTATTATATTGTTCTTAATAGTGACTTATCAAAAGAAAAATTTAAATCATTATTGAAAGAAACGTTACCTTTCCATAAATCACTACAAGTTGAACAACGTGATGAACAAACGTATGGTGTAGTTATTATAGGTTTAGATCAGTCACCAGAGGACGTTTTAAGTAAAGCTGATTTTAATATCGAGAAAATTTATCCAGTTGAAGGGGTTTAATGTTTATGAAAAGATGGCAAGGTTTAGTTGAAGAGTTTAAAGAATATTTACCAGTTAACAGCGACACACCTAAGTTAACATTAAATGAAGGACATACTCCATTAATTCATTGTGAGAACTTGTCTAAGATGTTGGATATTGATTTATATGTAAAATATGAAGGTGCAAATCCTACAGGTTCTTTTAAAGATAGAGGTATGGTCATGGCAGTTACTAAAGCAAAAGAACAAGGGAAAAAAGTTGTTATCTGTGCATCTACTGGTAATACATCAGCTTCAGCAGCTGCATATGCTGCACGAGCTGGATTAAAAGCAATTGTAGTTATTCCAGAGGGTAAGATTGCACTCGGTAAATTATCGCAAGCTGTTATGTATGGTGCTGAAATTGTTTCTATTGAAGGAAACTTTGATGAGGCTTTAGAAATTGTTAAGGAAATTGCTGAAAATGATGAAGAAATTGAGTTAGTTAATTCAGTGAATCCGTATCGTATTGAAGGACAAAAAACGGGTGCATTTGAAATTGTTGAACAATTGGAACAAGCTCCAGACGTACTCGCAATTCCAGTTGGAAACGCAGGCAATATTACTGCTTATTGGAAAGGTTTTAAAGAATACCATGAGAAAAAAGGTAGTCAATTACCTCGATTATTTGGCTTCCAAGCAGAAGGTGCGTCACCAATTGTTCAAAATAAAGTGATTAAAAACCCTGAAACAATTGCTACAGCTATTCGAATTGGTAATCCAGCTAGTTGGACAAAAGCTACGAATGCGTTAGACGAATCTAATGGATTGATTGATAGCGTTACTGATGAAGAAATTTTAGAAGCTTATCAATTAATGACTTCTAAAGAAGGTGTATTTAGCGAACCAGCTAGTAACGCCTCAATTGCAGGTCTGATTAAATTACATCGAGCAGGACAATTACCTAAAGGCAAAAAAATAGTAGCTATTTTAACTGGTAATGGATTAAAAGATCCTGATACTGCTATTTCAATATTAGATAACCCTATTCAACCGCTTCCTAACGATAAATCAAGTATTATTGATTACATTAAAGGAGCTTTGTAAAAATGACTGAACAGTTGCACTTAAAGATACCAGCGTCTACTGCTAATTTAGGCGTTGGTTTCGATTCGATAGGTATGGCTATAGATAAATATTTACATCTTTATGTGAAACGAATTGAAGAGGAAGAATGGGAATTTACATATTTAAATTCTGAATTAGATTCACTTCCTAAGAACAAAGACAATTATGTTTTTAAAGTGGCTCAGCAAGTCGCATCTAAATATAATGTAAAATTACCTAGTTTAAGTGTTGAAATGCGAAGTGATATACCATTAGCTAGAGGTTTAGGTTCATCGGCGTCTGCATTGGTAGGCGCTTTATACATTGCAAATTATTTTGGCAATATTCAGCTTTCTAAATATGAATTACTTCAATTAGCTACAGAAATAGAAGGTCATCCAGATAATGTTGCACCTACAATTTATGGTGGCTTATTAGCAGGCTTTTATAATCCAGATACAAAAGAAACGAATGTAGCACATATTGATGTGCCAGATGTTGATATAATTCTAACTATACCTCCATATGAATTAAAGACTGAAGATTCTCGTAATGTTTTACCTGATCAATTTTCTCATAAGCGCGCGGTTCAAAGTAGTGCAATAAGTAATACGATGCTGTGTGCATTAATTCAACATAATTATGGACTTGCTGGGAAAATGATGTCACAGGATGGCTTCCATGAGCCATATCGCCAACATTTAATATCTGAATTTAAAGAGGTTAAAGCTATAGCTCAACAATATGATGCATATGCGACAGTTATTAGTGGTGCAGGACCTACCATATTAACAATGAGTCCTAAGGAGAAGAGTGGTCAATTAGTTAGAGCGTTAAGAAAAGCCGTTACAACATGTCATTCAGAATTAGCAACAATCAATGAAATTGGCGTTGTTGAAGAAATTGTGTATCCTTCATAAAATTTATTGTAAAATATAAACGAGTAAATTTCGAAAGGAGTACACTTCAGATATGAGTAATTATAAAATGATCGTTATGGACATGGACGATACTTTAATTAATAGTGAGAATAAAGTAAGTAAAGAAACTAAAAATTACTTGATAGATATTCAAAACCAAGGCTATAAAGTAGTGTTAGCTTCAGGAAGACCAACTGAAGGTATGCTACCAATTGCAAAAGAATTACAATTAGATGTTCATGATAGTTATATCATCAGTTACAACGGCGGTAAAACAATCAAAGTAGCAACAGAAGAAGTAGAAGTGAGTCAAAGTGTATCTAAGAAGAATTTTGACCTTATTGTGGATTTTTGTCGTGAACATAACTTTTTAATCCTGACATATCAAGATGGTCATATTATCCATGATGGTGATCATGAATATCGAGATATTGAATCAGAACTTACCGGGCTACCTATGAAACGTGTAAATGATATTAAAGCTTATATTAACGATAGCGTTCCAAAAGCGATGGGCGTTGATTACGCAACAAATATTGCTAAAGTACGTGATGATATGCATGGAAGTTTTAATTCAGAAATTGATGTAACAACAAGTAAACCATTCTTTTTAGAATTTATGGCAAAGGATGTTTCAAAAGGTAATGCGATTAAAGCATTATGTGAAAAATTAAATGTATCGTTATCTGAAGTAATTTGTTTTGGTGATAGTTTAAATGATCAATCAATGTTTGAAGTAGTGGGTTGTGCTATCGCGATGGGAAATGCAAATGAGGAACTGAAGGCTATTGCAGACAAAATAACTTTAGATAACGATTCTAATGGTATTCCCGCAGCTTTAAAAACACTTTTGTAATACAAAATAAGGCATGAGTATACGAATGTAGTTTATTTCATCATAATTACCATGATGAATGATCCATTCGATCTCATGCCTTTTTTATTATTTAGCAGTATGTGTCCATTCGTGCTTCCCTTTTGATCGCTTTACATAAGCGTAAACTTGATCAGCAGCATAATCTAAATTTGTATACACTGTAATTGTAAATGCAGACTGGTTTTCACTGAAAGGTTCAGTACTAAATACATCTTTTAAATGTGTAAATAAATTTTCCATTTGGTCATGTTCAAGACTAGGGTACTCTCTTAATGTACGTTTTAGTAATTGACCATTTTTTTCTTCTAGAGATTGTACTACTATAACGAAACGTTCTTCACTCTTAATGACATCATCAAATAAGTTTGTTTGACCAACCATCTTGCTTTCACCTCTAAGTCATTATCTTTACTACTATTATACTAGATAACTGTTTTTTCGAAAATATCAATATGTTGAAACAAAAAAATGCGAGTCACTAAAAAGGATTTACTATACTTTTAGTGCTCGCATTTTATTATTTAATTTTCTTTATGATAATGATGTGGTGTGATATCCATATCATTTAATTTAACGAACTTCGTTTTTCTTATTAATTTATGAGCTAAGAAAATGAGTCCTAAAATAATAATAGGTAAGATGTTAACGAAAAATTTACCTATATTACCATCGAATAAATCTCCAATTGAATTACCAAAGTATAAGAAAATTAAAGTTGCAAATACTAAAATTGGTCCAAGAGGGTACAATGGTGATTTATAAGGTAAAAGTTGATTGATATCTTGTCCTTGACGTTTAATAGCTTTACGCAATCTCACTTGTGCCCATGAACTAGCTGCCCAAACAATGATTACCAATGAACCTATAATGTTTAATAAACTAAATACAGCATTTGAATAAAAATTAGCAATAATGATAATTGCAACGATTAGAATATATGTTGTAACTAATGCTCTTAAAGGTAATTTGGATTTTTCATTAAGCTTACTTAAGAACTTTGGTGCTTGTTTTTCATCACTTAAAGAGAATAACATTCTACTAGTGGTGTAAACACCTGAATTTGTCGCAGATAATAATGATGTCAATATAACAGCGTTAATAACTGAAGCGGCAAAAGCAACACCAATTCTGTCAAATACAATTGTGAAAGGGCTTTGTGTTACTGATTCATTTTCATTTAATAATAATGGATCTGTATAAGGAATGATAGCTGCAATAACACCAATTGATAATACATAGAATAATAAAATTCTCCAAAAAACTTGTTTAACAGCTTTAGGCATTGTTTTTTCTGGATTATCAGATTCGCCAGCAGTTACTGCTACAACTTCAGTACCACCAACTGAGAATCCGGCTACTAGTAAAACGCCTAAGAAACCAGATAAACCACCTACGAATGGTGCCTCGCCTTTAGTATAGTTTTCAAAACCGTAAGTATGGCTACCTAATATACCGAAGATCATCAAGAAACCAACAATAATAAATATAATAATAGTTACTACTTTAACTAAAGATAACCAAAATTCAGTTTCCCCAAAAGCTTTTACCGTGAAGATGTTTAATAAAAATACAATTGTGATAAAGATTAAACTCCAAGTAAGTGGACTAAAGAATTTAAATATATCCCAATAATATAAAACGTTTGAAGCTACCATAACATCTACACTGGATACTAATGCCCACATGATGTAGTATAACCATCCCATAGTAAAACCTAGAGAAGGGTCTACGAATCGCGTTGCGTATGAACTGAACGATCCTGAAACAGGATAAAATGTTGCCAATTCACCAATTGACGACATTAAAAAGTAAAGCATTATGCCAATTAATAAATAAGCTAATATAGCGCCACCAGGACCGGCTTGAGCAACAACACTACCTGTTGCTACAAAGAGCCCCGTACCAATTGCGCCACCTATAGCAATCATAGATATGTGTCTTGAGTTAAGACCTCTTTTCATATTGTTATCTTCCATATGATGTCTCCTAATTCTAAATTTAAAATATACAAACCATTTTAATCCTTTTAAGGACAGTATTCAATAACTTTTCAACAAATCAGCTTAAAAATTTTAAATTTTCTGAAATTTTATAGGTTATTAAAAATGTTTTAATTATAGGGGTTATGGGTTTATTATTAGTAGATTCTACATTATAATTATTATAAATAAGTGAAAGGGGAATTAACTATGGCGAAAGATGATAAAAGATTAACTGGTTTGTTTGGGCACCCAGTTTCAGATAGAGAAAACAGTATGACAGCTGGTCCTAGAGGTCCGTTGTTAATGCAAGATGCATATTTCTTAGAACAAATGTCACATTTTGATCGTGAAGTAATTCCAGAACGACGTATGCACGCGAAAGGTTCAGGTGCATTCGGTACGTTTACAGTAACAAATGATATTACGAAATATACAAATGCTAAAATCTTTTCAGAAGTAGGAAAACAAACAGAAATGTTTGCACGTTTCTCAACAGTTGCGGGTGAACGTGGCGCTGCTGATTTAGAAAGAGATATCCGAGGATTTGCACTTAAATTCTATACTGAAGACGGTAACTGGGATTTAGTAGGTAATAACACACCTGTATTCTTCTTTAGAGATCCAAAATTATTTGTGAGCTTAAACCGTGCCGTAAAAAGAGATCCACGAACAAATATGAGAAGCCCTCAAAATAACTGGGACTTCTGGACTGGCGTACCGGAAGCACTACACCAAGTTACAATTTTAATGTCAGATAGAGGTATGCCTAAAGACTTCCGTCATATGCACGGCTTCGGTTCACATACGTATTCTATGTACAATGATGAGGGTGAACGTGTTTGGGTTAAATATCATTTTAGAACACAACAAGGCATTGAAAACTATACAGATGATGAAGCGGCTGAAATTGTAGGTCAAGATAGAGAGTCATCACAACGTGACTTATACGATGCAATCGAAAATGGCGATTATCCAAAATGGAAAATGTACATTCAAGTTATGACAGAGGAACAAGCTAAAAATCATCCAGATAATCCATTTGATTTAACTAAAGTTTGGTATAAAGGTGATTACCCATTAATTGAAGTGGGTGAATTTGAGCTAAATAGAAATCCTGAGAATTATTTCATGGATGTTGAACAAGCTGCTTTTGCTCCAACAAACATTATTCCTGGTCTAGATTTCTCACCAGATAAAATGTTACAAGGACGTCTATTCTCATATGGTGATGCGCAACGTTATAGATTAGGTGTCAATCATTGGCAAATTCCTGTTAACCAACCTAAAGGTGTTGGCATTGAAAATATGTGTCCATTTAGTCGTGATGGTCAAATGAGATTCCTTGATGGAAATCAAGGTGGTGGACCTCATTATTATCCAAATAATAAAGGTGTTTACCAATCACAACCTGAATATAAAAAACCAGCATTCCCAGTAGATGGAGACGGTTATGAGTACAATCAAAGACAAGATGATGATAATTACTTTGAACAACCTGGTAAATTGTTCCGTTTACAATCTGATGATGCTAAAGAAAGAATCTTTACTAACACAGCAAATGCAATGGATGGTGTGAGTGAAGACGTTAAACATAGACATATTCGTCATTGTTATAAAGCTGATCCAGAATATGGTAAAGGTGTTGCCAAAGCATTAGAAATCGATATTAATGATGTTGATTTAGAAGGTACTAACGATGAAACTTACGAGAATTTTTAATAGTACTAAAAAATTAGATTGCGTAGAGCATTTTAATATGGTAAAATTTTAAATCGTAAGTATTCCTAGTTAAATGAGAAAGGATGTTAATTATGCGCGTTAATGTAACATTAGCTTGCACAGAATGTGGCGATCGTAATTATATTACTACTAAAAATAAACGTAATAATCCTGAGCGTATTGAAATGAAAAAATATTGCCCAAGATTAAATAAATACACGCTACACCGTGAAACTAAATAATCTCTTATCTTTTAAATACGACATTAAAGATAAACTTAGAGCTTGCCGAAGTATAATAATCTTATACTTCGGTTTTTTTAATTATTTAAATGAAATTAAGTCATCAGTCTTGTAAATTTAAAATCATGTGTTATTATATAAAACGTAATAATTACGATTTAAAAAACAGGAGTGAAATATATGGCAAAAAAATCTAAAATTGCTAAAGAAATGAAAAGAGAAAAATTAGTTAATCAATATTATGAATTACGTAAAGAATTAAAAGCTAAAGGAGATTATGAAGCATTACGTAAGTTGCCACGTGATTCTTCACCAACGCGTTTAACTCGAAGATGTAAAGTAACAGGACGTCCAAGAGGTGTATTAAGAAAATTTGAAATGTCTAGAATTGCTTTTAGAGAACATGCACACAAAGGACAAATACCTGGTGTCAAAAAATCAAGTTGGTAAAATGCAAATCTAGTACTTTAGTCCATTTACAAGACAATTAAAAAATTGTAAAGTATATAAGGGTGAGAAAATGAATGATTTTTATATTTAATATACTAAACGTTCGTTTTTACTTAATAAATAAGATTGTATAGGGGCTAAAAAGTATGAAAATTTTTGATTATGAAGATATTCAATTAATTCCAAATAAATGTATAGTTGAAAGTCGTTCAGAATGTGATACAACTGTCCAATTTGGACCGAAAACATTTAAATTACCTGTTGTTCCAGCGAATATGCAAACTGTTATGAGTGAAGAATTAGCTCATTGGTTCGCAAAAAATGATTATTTTTATATTATGCATCGATTTGACGAAGCAGCTCGTATTCCATTTATTCAAAAAATGCAAAAAGACGGATTGTTTGCTTCTATTTCTGTAGGTGTTAAAGCAAATGAATTTAAGTTTATAGAAGAATTAGCTGACAAACAATTAGTTCCTGAATATATTACGATTGATATAGCTCATGGTCATTCAGATTCAGTTATTAAAATGATTAAACACATAAAAAAATATATTCCAAAAACATTTGTAATTGCTGGAAATGTTGGTACGCCAGAAGGTGTTAGAGAACTTGAAAACGCAGGTGCAGATGCAACTAAAGTTGGTATTGGACCAGGTAGAGTTTGTATCACAAAAATAAAAACTGGTTTTGGCACTGGTGGTTGGCAATTAGCAGCATTAAATATTTGTAGTAAAGCAGCGCGTAAACCTATAATCGCTGATGGTGGCTTAAGAACACATGGCGATATTGCTAAATCAATTCGATTTGGTGCAAGCATGGTAATGATAGGATCTCTATTTGCGGCTCATGAAGAATCACCAGGTGAAACTGTTGAATTAGACGGCAAACGTTATAAAGAGTATTTTGGTAGTGCATCTGAATTCCAAAAAGGTGAACACAAGAATGTTGAAGGTAAAAAAATGTTTGTTGAACATAAAGGATCATTAAAAGATACTTTAGTTGAAATGCAACAAGACTTACAAAGCTCGATTTCATATGCAGGTGGAAAAGATTTAAAATCATTAACTACTGTCGATTATGTTATAGTGCGAAATTCAATTTTTAATGGGGATAAGGATTAAAACTTGAGTGGTAGGTGTATGTTATTAAAAAATTTCTTTTATTTTCTTTGGTGTTATTAGTTGTAGCTTTATTCATACCATTAAAGGAAAATCAAGCACTAGTAAAATTTCAGAATGACGTAAGAAGTAAAGTTCAGCAAGTTATGAATCAAGATTCGAGTTTAAAAAGCAATTCGCTCAAAACACCTACAAAACAGGACTTTGCTATTAATAATATTCAGATGAATATGTCTAAAGACAAAGTTGAAAATCAATTGGGGAAACCTAAAAGAGTAACATCTAATGAATATGGCACTAAATGGTATACCTATTACAATAATGATTACGATAATTTCATAATGGTTAGCTATTTAGGAAATAAAGTCAATGCTTTATATAGTAATCAAAATGTTATTACATCTAAATCTAAGGTGAAATATAACACCCCTAAAAATGTTGTTGAGGATAGACTTGGTAAACCTTTAAAGGAAATTGTTAAAGGTAGATACCGTGTTGATATAAGTAGCGATGAGTATGATGTTTTCCATGAAGATAATATTTATACAACTGTTTTTTATGATAAACATAATGACAATGGAGTTACTGCATTACTTCAAGTTAGTGACGCCATGGAAAAAAGGTTGACTCAACATTACGGTGCACCATCTTCAACATTAGAACAAAGCTTTGAATATCAAAATTATGATTTAGTTAATTCTGAGCGTAAACAGCATGGGTTGAATACACTTAGTTACTCGAAAAATGTGTCCAATACAGCAAGAAATCATAGTGAAGACATGGTAAAACAAAATTACTTTGATCATAACAATTTAGATGGTGAATCTCCTTTTGATCGATTAAAAGATGATGACATTGATTTCAATGCGGCAGCTGAAAATTTAGCGTATGGGCAACAAAATAGTATATTTGCTCATGAGGGCTTAATGAATTCACTTGGTCATAGAAAAAATATATTGAATACAAATTTCAGTACGCTAGGCGTAGGCGTTGATTTTAATGACAAACGACAACCATATTGGACAGAAAATTATACGGGTTAAGTGTTTTAATGCGACTTATTAAGGGTATCTTTTAGTTGATAAGGAAGTTGATATTATGACAACTAAAGATGTTAGTAAACTAGATATTCTAGATAAGGTTAAAGAAATTTTAAATAAAAATGAAAAACAAAAGAACTAGCAAAGTTTACATTGTAGACTTTGCTAGTTCTTTGTATATAGAAATATATAAGAGAGAGGTTAACGTAAATTTTAGAAATTAAAACTACAGTTCTCTGTATAAACCAATAACTTTACCGATAACAGTAACGTTATCAAGATAAATAGGATTCATTGTACTATTTTCAGGTTGTAATCTATAACGTGTTTTTTCTTTATAGAAGCGTTTAACTGTTGCTTCATCATCTTCAGTCATCGCAACAATGATGTCCCCATTTTCAGCAATGGTTTGGCTTCTAACTATAACTTTATCTCCATCTAAAATACCTGCCTCAATCATACTTTCACCCACGACATTTAAAATAAAGATATCACTATTGTGAGTTGATGTTAAGTGTTCTGGTAAAGGGAAATATTCCTCAATATTTTCAACTGCAGTAATCGGAATTCCGGCAGTAACTTTACCAATTACAGGAACATAAATTGTTTCCTCCATATTAACTGCATCGTTTGTTTGTTCGCTAACAATTTCAATGGCTCTCGGTTTCGTAGGGTCTCGTTTAATATATCCTTTTTCTTCTAGTCTAGATAAATGACCATGAACAGTTGAACTTGACGCTAACCCTACTGCTTCACCAATTTCTCGTACGCTTGGTGGATATCCTTTAGTTTGTACTACATGTTTAATATAATCGTATATTTCACTTTGACGTTTAGTTAATTCTCTCATATATAGGCACTCCCTAATTTTATTTAACTATATTATAGCACTGATTTAAATATTGAACAAACATTTGTTCGTTTTTATGTTGACTAAGAACAGGTGTTCTTATAAAGTATGTATACAAACAAATGTTCTAGAGGTGAAAGTAATGTTTAATAAATATAAAAATAAATTATTAACTAATATAGCTGTTGTATCAATATCTTGTGTTGTTTTTATAGTATTTTTCATGAATTTATATCATAACGCTCAAATGGAACAAACGTACGAAATAACTGACCATACTATTTCTAAAAAGGCAATTATTAAAGATGACAATAAGAACGTAAATACTACAAATGGGGAACAAAATGACTACAAAGTGTTCGCGTTTGTAAGATAATTATAAATTTGAGGTCTGTCAAAGCTATTTAAATGTTAATAGCTTTTGTCTAGACCTCTTTTTTGTTATATTCTATGAAGTAAAAGAGAAAATATTAATGGGAATATAGAAAGAGTGATAGTTATGTCTAATGATAATTTAAATATAGATAGAATTAATGAGCTTGCTAAAAAGAAAAAGGAACAAGGTTTAACTGAAGCTGAAGCTAAAGAGCAATCGAAATTACGTAAAAAATACCTCGAAGCATTTAGAAAAGGGTTTAAACAACAAATTGAGAGTACAAAGGTGATAGATCCTGAAGGTAATGATGTGACACCTGAAAAATTAAAAAAGATACAAGAACAAAATAAAAATTAATAAATATTAGATTATAGTTCGTTGAGTTTAAACAATTATCAATTTCAATATTTTTAAGTTATAATATACGAAAGATGATTAAAGTCGAAGGGAAGTATTAAAGATGTTTAACGAGAAAGATCAACTAGCGATTGATACGATTAGAGCTTTAAGTATTGATGCAATCGAAGAAGCTAATTCAGGTCACCCTGGATTACCTATGGGAGCTGCACCAATGGCTTATACCTTATGGACACGCCACTTAAATTTTAATCCTCAATCTAAAGACTATTTTAATAGAGACCGTTTTGTATTGTCGGCTGGACATGGCTCTGCGCTATTATACAGCTTGTTACATGTTTCAGGCAGTCTTGAATTAGAAGAATTGAAGCAATTTAGACAATGGGGTTCTAAAACACCTGGACACCCAGAATTCAGACATACTGATGGTGTTGAAGTTACTACTGGCCCACTTGGACAAGGCTTTGCTATGTCTGTAGGTATGGCTTTAGCTGAAGACCATTTAGCAGGTAAATTTAATAAAGATGATTTCAATATTGTTGACCATTATACTTATGTGCTAGCTTCTGATGGTGATTTAATGGAAGGTATTTCTCATGAAGCTGCTTCATTTGCTGGCCATAACCAATTAGATAAGCTAATTGTTTTATATGATTCAAACGATATTTCATTAGATGGCGAATTAAATAAAGCCTTCTCTGAAGATGTTAAGAAACGATTTGAAAGTTACGGTTGGAATCACATATTAGTAAAAGATGGTAATGATTTAGACGCTATCGATAAAGCAATAACTAAAGCCAAATCTCAAAATGGTCCAACCATGATTGAAGTTAAAACAATTATCGGTTATGGTGCTCCAAACGTGAGTGGTACTAATGGTGTTCATGGTGCACCACTAGGTTCAGATGAGAGAAAATTAACTTTTGAAGCATATGGTTTAGACCCTGAAAAACGTTTCAATGTGCCAGAAGAAGTATATGAAATTTTCCAAACAACTATGTTAAAACGTGCAAATGAGCATGAAGATGCATGGAAAGCATTACTAGAAAATTATTCTAAACAATATCCAGAATTAGCAGATGAATTTAAATTAGCTATTAGTGGTAAACTACCTAAAAACTATAGAGATGAATTACCACGCTTTGATAGCGATCATAATGCAGCAACACGTGCTGATTCAGGTGAAGTAATTCAAGCATTAAGTAAATCAGTTCCGTCATTCTTTGGTGGTTCTGCTGACTTAGCTGGTTCTAACAAATCTAACGTTAAAGAAGCGACTGATTATGATAGAAATACACCTGAAGGTAAAAATATATGGTTTGGTGTACGTGAGTTCGCAATGGGTGCAGCTGTAAATGGTATGGCAGCACATGGTGGATTACACCCTTATGGTGCAACATTCTTTGTATTTAGTGACTACTTAAAACCAGCGTTGCGTTTATCAGCTATCATGGGATTAAATTCAACATTCATCTTCACACATGATTCAATCGCTGTAGGTGAAGATGGACCTACTCATGAGCCTATTGAACAATTAGCGGGCTTAAGATCAATACCAAATATGAATGTCATTCGTCCAGCTGATGGAAATGAAACAAGAGTAGCATGGGAAGTAGCTCTTGAATCAGAACAAACACCAACTTCTTTAGTATTAACTCGTCAAAATCTACCATATTTAGATGTAGATGAAGAGACAGTTGAACAAGGTGTTCGTAAAGGTGCTTATGTTGTTTTCGAAACTGAAACTAAACCTGAGTATCTATTACTTGCTACTGGTTCAGAAGTTAGCTTAGCAATTGAAGCAGCTAAAGATTTAGATAAACAAGGTAAAGGTGTACGAGTAGTATCAATGCCTAACTGGTTTGCTTTTGAACAACAATCAGAAGAATATAAAGAGTCTGTAATTCCTAAAGAAATTACTAAACGTGTTGCAATTGAAATGGCATCTCCATTAGGTTGGCACAAATATGTAGGCACTGAAGGTAAAGTGATAGGTATTGACCAATTTGGTGCAAGTGCACCTGGCGACTTAGTCGTAGAAAAATATGGTTTCACTAAAGAAAATGTATTAAATCAAATTCGCACATTTTAATATTAGATAAGAAATTAGAGAACTGAGAAGGCTTTCATTGGAAAGTCTTCTTTAATTTGAATGAGCAATACAAAATAATTTTTAAGTTAACTAAAAATAAGTATTACATTTGTTTAAGTATTTGTTATGATAACAGATGGATGCAGAATTACTAACTAGCTCTTGAAAATAGAATAGTAATTTAGTAAAATTCAGTAGGATATAGAAAGTGGGTGAAACAATGGCAACATGGTTAGCAATTTTATTAATCATTGTAGCGCTTATCGGTGGACTAGTTGGTGGTTTCTTTTTAGCACGTAAATATATGATGGATTATTTGAAAAAAAACCCACCTATTAATGAAGAAATGTTACGAATGATGATGATGCAAATGGGTCAAAAACCATCTCAAAAGAAAATCAATCAAATGATGACAATGATGAATAAAAACATGGATCAAAACATGAAAAGTTCAAAAAAATAATTTTTAAATGGATTGTAGTACCTTTAAGGTTTACAATCCTTTATTTTTGTAGTAAAACAACTTTAGTGTTATTAAAAAAGAAAAATATTTAATAATGTAAATAACATACAATGAGTAATAAAGAGTAAGAGTTTATGAATATATAAGAAGGTGTAATGTTGGCGTATTTAATTTTTTCTGTTGTATTTGCTTTATTTATGGGTATAGTAGTAATTTTTATTCGAATGAAAGCTCAAAACTTTCCTGTTAATGAAAAGAAAATTATATTACCACCATTTTTCATGGCTACAGGCGCGTTGATGTATGTGATTCCGTACTTTAGATTGACTGGTACTGAAATTTTAGAGTCGATTATTCTAGGTGTCTTATTCTCAACTGTTCTTATATGGACAAGTCACTTTGAGGTACACGGTACTGAAATTTATATGAAGCGCTCAAAAGCATTTCCAATCATTTTAATTTCCTTATTAATTATACGCACTTTAATTAAAATATTTATCAGTAGTAAAATTGATCCTGGTGAAATTGGCGGCATGTTCTTCTTACTTGCGTTTAGCATGATTGTTCCTTGGAGATTAGCAATGTTATATAAATATAAAAAGTTGAAAAGGTCAACTGTCAAATAATTGAATAATGATTTAAAAAATGATGTATTTTAAATTACTTTGAAAATTTTAGTAGAGCCTGGGACATAAATCAATATCTCAGGCTATAATTACATATTGGAAGTAGTTGACTGAATTAAAAATACACCTGTAACTAACTTTTTTAATTCTAGTCAACCTTGCGGGATTGAGCGGGGCCCAACAAAGAGAATTTCAAATTAGAAATTCTACAAGTGATGCAAGTTGGGGTTATTAATAGCTGCTTAATAACATAGGTGGGACAATGAATTTAAATTAATTATTGTTCCATCTTTTTTAGTTTGAACAATAGTGTGATTCAAGATATAATATACACGAACAAATGTTCTAAAGGGAGGCCATTATGAAGGTTATTCACACTGCTGATTGGCATTTAGGTAAGATTTTAAATGGTAAGCAATTTTTAGAAGATCAACATTATATATTGAACAAACTTATTGATAATTTGAAGGAAGAGAAACCAGATGTTCTGGTTATTTCGGGTGATATATATGATACGTCTTATCCTAGTAAGGAGACCATTAGACTTTTTGAAGAAACGATTAAAATTATAAATGTAAATATGAAAATTCCTACAATTATAACCAATGGGAATCATGATGGTAGAGAAAGATTAAATTATGGGTCAACATGGTTTGAGTTTTCACAATTATATATTAGAACGCAACTAGAATTAATGTCTACACCTATAACTATTAATAATATTAACTTTTACACACTTCCTTTTGCTACTATTAGTGAAATTAAGGCTTACTTCGATGATGATGATATCAAGACATATGAGCAAGCAACTCAAAAGTGTATTAACCACATTTCGAAGATTATAGACCCGAATCAAATTAATATTTTAATTGGCCATTTAACTATAAAAGGTGGTAAAACATCAGAATCTGAAAGGCCACTTACAATTGGAACAGTTGAAAGTGTAGAAAGCGCTAACTTCAATATTTTTGACAAAGTACTATTAGGACATCTTCATCATCCATTTAGTATTACAGATAATATTGTTGATTATAGTGGTTCGTTATTACAATACTCATTTTCTGAAGTGAACCAGGCCAAAGGATACAAAAAATTAATGATTAATTCAAAAGGTGACATAAATACTAAGTTTGTACAATTAAAACCTTTAAGAGAGTTAGAGGAAATTGAAGGTGACTACTCGGCTGTTATACAAGGCGACGTTCCTGTGAAAAATAAAGATAATTATTTTCACTTCAAACTTAAAAATATGTCTCATGTTACCGACCCTATCATCCACCTTAAACAGATATACCCAAATACACTTTCGCTTAGTAATATCACTTTTGAAAATCATAATAAATCAACGTACGCAGATTTTAAAACTACAGATGACCCTACAATAATTAAAAATTTCTACAAAACAATTACTGATGAAGATTTAACAAACTATCAAGAGAAGAAAATACATCAATTATTAAATCAAGTTATCAATAGGGAGGACTAAATAATTGAGACCAACTAAATTAATACTTAATAATTTTGGACCTTTCATACATGAAGTTATTGATTTTGAACAAATAAATAAAGAACAGTTATTTTTAATAAGTGGAAAAACTGGTTCGGGAAAAACTATGTTATTTGATGGCATTGTTTATGCTCTATTTGGTAAGGCTTCTACAGAAGGTAGAAATGAGGGAGAATTACGAAGTCATTTTGCTGATGGTAAATCTCCGATGAGTGTAGAATATGAATTTAAAATTAACGATAAAAAATTTAAAATATCTAGACAGGCTGGATTTATTAAAGAGGGGAATACTTCTTTAACACCTGGTAAACTTGATGTTTTTGAATTTGATGAAGAAAGTCAGCTTTACGAACTACGAGAGAGTAAAATCAGCTCTGGTAATGGTTTTATCAAAGATTTGTTAGGTATCAACGCTGAACAATTCAGACAATTATTCATATTACCTCAAGGAGAATTTAAGAAATTTTTAGTATCTAATAGTTCCGATAAACAAAGTATTTTAAGAACATTATTCAATAGTATCCGTTTTGAAGAGATGCAAAATTTATTGTTAAATCAAGTTAAAGACGAGAAGAAGCAAATAGAATCACGTTATAGTCAGATTCAAATACTTTGGGAAGATATTGAAACATTTGAGAATGATGAATTAATTCAATTTAAATCTTTGAATAGTATGCAAACCAAAGACATTATTAATGCAATACCTCAGTTCGAACAAGTAGGTCAACACTTAAATGAAAAATATGAACAATTAAAATCTGAACACCATGATGCGCTTGAAGCTATTAAAAGAAAAATTGAAGAAAACAATAAATTAATAGAATCACTTAAAGAACTTGATCGAAATAAAAATAAGAAAGTGCAACTAGAAAAAAACAAAGTTAGTATTGAAAAATTAAAAGCTGAATTACGTAAAATTATGGAAATTAAACCCTTGAGTCAATTGTATAATCAAAGAAACGCAAAAGAACAAAAATATGAAAATACTAAGGTTAAGCTAAATTCTATTATTGAAGAGTTACATGAACTTAATGATAAATTAGAGAAATTTAAGAAAGAAAAAGAAATTTTAAATGTACAATCAGAAGATATTAACATTAAGTCTATATATATTGATAAAACTAAACAGTTTTATACAAACATAAATAAGTATCGTGAAGCTTTTAACGAAATTAAACAAAATGAAACATACTTAAAAGAGAATAATCAAAAGCAAGAAGAAAATAAGAATTTAATTGATAAATTAAATAATGATATAGCTAAAATAGATGTAAATAACGAGGATGTTGACGAAATAACCCAGGAGATATTCCAATTAAAAAACACTTTTGATAAAAAAGTGGCTTTGAGAGAAAATAAGGAAAAATACCAATCTTTAAGTCAAAAATACAACAAAACAGAGAAAAGTATAAAAAAGACTAAAGAACAAATTTCAGATTTAAAACTTCAATTAGAAAATATAGACAAGTCAAATATTGATTTAAATGATAAACAAACATTTGTTCAAGAAATTCAAAATGCACTTCATGTTGGAGATACATGTCCTATATGTGGTAATGAAATTGAGTCTCTCAATGAACATATTAATTTTGATGAAATTGCTAAGAATCAAAATTTAATAAAAGAAGTTAATAATCAGTTAAATAAAAAAATAAATGAGTTAACTAAACTTGAAACCACTTCTGATTATATTAGTAATCAAATGAGTGAGTTAGAAATAAATGATGATGAAATTAGTGATATAGACGAAATAGAACAACAATTAAGAACTAAAAATAAGGAAAAAGAAAAACTACAAATTCAAATTAAGCAACGTGATAAGTTTAAAAGTGCACTAGATAAGCATAAAGATATTAATCATAGCTTACAAATTAAGCATGAAAAACTTTTATCATTGAAGCATCAATTTGAAACACTAATAAAAGAATTTAAAAGCTACACTAATTATGATGAAACTAATAAATTTGAACAGTGCTTTAAGCAATATGAACAAATAGTAACTGATTATGTATCTAAGAACGAAGTATTAGAGAAAGAAATAAATCAAACAAAACAACAAATTGAAATCGAAACAAATAATTTAAACAATAATCAATTAGTTATTAAAGAACTTGAACAAGAAATTAGTGGTCATAGCGATGAAATTAATCAAGAAATGAAGCGAATTGGACTAAATTCATACAAAGATGTTGAAATTTTATTATCTAAGTTAGACAACAAAGAGCAAATTGAAATGAAAATTCAGCAATATGAGCATGATCATCAAAAACTTACTTTAGAGATTGAACGACTATCTCAACTTACAAAAGACAATAAACCTGAATTGGTTGAAAAATTGGAAGCTACAAAAACTGAAATTGAATCCAACTATAATAAGTACGTTGAAGCGAGTGCTACAATTCAATATCAAGTACAGAAAAATAAAGACAAATTTAATAGTATAATGGATTATATAAATTATTTAGAGAAAGAATTAAAAGAACAACAAGAAATTTTTGAATTATCAGAGGTACTATCAGGAAAAAATAGTAAAAAATTGACGCTTGAAAACTATGTGCTTGTTTATTACTTAGAACGAATCATCCATCAAGCAAATATTCGTTTAGAACGTATGAGTGGGGAAAGATATCAGCTAAAAAGAAGAGAATCTATATCTCATGGTTATAGTGGTTTAGAAATTGAAGTGTTTGATTTTCATTCAAATAAATCTAGACATATTAGTTCATTATCAGGTGGTGAAACGTTCCAAGCATCTCTAGCTTTAGCGCTAGGATTGAGTGAAGTGGTTCAACAAGAATCTGGTGGTATTACCCTTGAGTCGATGTTTATAGATGAAGGCTTTGGTACGTTAGATCAAGAAACATTAGAAACTGCTCTAGATACTTTGGTTAAATTAAAAACTTCAGGCAGGATGGTTGGTATCATATCTCACGTTAGTGAACTTAAACAACGCATTCCATTAATACTTGAGGTAACATCGAATCAATATCAAAGTCAAACTCGATTTAAGTGGAACTAAAAAAGACCGTATGGCAAAATTAATACAATATTGCCATACGGTCTTAAATTATGATTATTTAGCTCTTAACAAATCGCGAATTTCTGTTAATAAAACAGTATTTTCTTCGATTTCTTCTTCAGGCTCTTCTTTCTTCACTAAAGTATTTGCGATTTTAACAAATATAAATAGTGCGATTGCTACAATTATAAAATCAATAATTGATTGGATAAATAGGCCATATTTAATTCCCCAGAATTCCCAATCTTTAGCAAAATCGACAGAACCGAAAATTTTACCAATTAATGGCATGATAATGTATGTAACTAATGATGTAACAATTTTATTGAATGCTGCACCCATAACTACAGCGATTGCTAAATCTAGCACATTACCTTTAAGAGCAAACTCTTTAAATTCTTTAAACATAATTCAATACCTCTCACATAAGAATAAAATATATTATACAACATATAAAAATTTTAGTGAATGTTTAATTTAAAAGAAATTTGATATTGTATAAAGGCTTTGTTATCCTTTAATATATCATCTTAAATTACTTCAATAGTTATTTCAAACTAATTTTTAAATTTAATATGGGAAAGGAGTAAGTAAATTATGAATTCTTCTTCTGAAGAAACAAAACAAAACAAGAAGTTTTCATCGGTTTTTATTTACGGTGCTATCGTAGTAGCCATTGTTGTATTAATCGGTGCATTTTTACCTGAGCAATTTGGTAAAATTACAGGCGACATCAGTAGTTGGATTACTGAAAAGCTTGGCTGGTATTACTTGATTTTGACTACTGTAATAGTGTTCTTTTGTATCTTTTTAATTTTTAGTCCAATCGGTAAACTTAAACTAGGTAAACCTAATGATAAACCTGAATTTAATACTGTTTCATGGTTTGCGATGTTATTTAGTGCCGGTATGGGAATAGGTTTAGTGTTCTACGGTGCAGCTGAACCTATGGCAGATTTTGCCTCACCACCTAATGCTGATCCTAAAACTACTGAAGCATATACAGAAGCATTACGTTCTACATTTTTCCACTGGGGATTCCATGCTTGGGCTGTATATGGTGTAGTTGCATTAGCTTTAGCTTACGCACAATTTAGAAAAAATGAACCAGGTTTAATTTCACGTACACTACGCCCTATTTTAGGTGACAAAGTGGAAGGACCTATAGGAACAATTATTGACGTTCTTTCAGTATTTGCGACTGTTGTAGGTGTAGCCGTTTCACTTGGTATGGGTGCGTTACAAATTAATGGTGGACTTCATTATTTATTTGGTGTTCCAAATAATGTATTGGTTCAATCTATTATAATTGTCGTAGTTACAATATTATTTCTTGCTAGTGCATGGTCTGGTTTAAGTAAAGGCATTCAATATTTAAGTAACTTAAATATTGGTTTAGGTACTGTTTTAATGATTATTGCTTTAATTGTTGGACCTACTGTACTTATTTTAAATATGTTTACTAGTTCAACTGGTAGCTTATTAAATACATTCTTATTCAACAGTTTTGACACTGCAGCTTTAAATGGTCAAAAACGTGAATGGATGTCTTCATGGACCCTTTATTATTGGGGTTGGTGGTTAAGTTGGAGTCCATTCGTAGGTGTATTTATTGCACGTGTGTCTAAAGGACGTTCAATTCGTGAATTTATCTCAGGTGTTTTACTAGTACCAGCAATCGTAAGTTTCTTATGGTTCAGTGTATTTGGTGTGTTAGGTATCGAAACAGGTAAAAAACACCCTGAATTATTTAAAATGACACCTGAAACTCAGTTGTTCGGTGTATTCCACCACGTTCCATTAGGAATAGCATTATCATTTATAGCATTAGTACTAATTGCTTCATTCTTTATCACATCTGCCGATTCAGCTACATTTGTGTTGGGTATGCAAACAACATTTGGTTCTCTTGAACCTTCTAGTGCTGTAAAAGTAACATGGGGTGTTTCTCAATCATTAATCGCATTCATCTTATTACTAGCAGGTGGCGGAAACGGTGCTGACGCATTAAATGCTATTCAAAGTGCGGCAATTATAAGTGCGTTCCCATTCTCCTTTGTAGTTATAATGATGATGATTAGTTTCTATAAAGATGCAAACCAAGAACGTAAATTCTTGGGATTAACACTTCAACCAAACAAACATAGACTTCAAGATTATGTTAAATATCAACAACAAGATTATGAATCTGATATTTTAGAAAAGCGTGAATCAAGAAGAAACGCTGAAAAATAATATGAAGTCATCATAATAACATTATTGCCCTTAAGTGCTTTTATAAGTACTTGAGGGTTTTTTTGAATTTTAAAGAGACCATATTATATATTAATGAAAATCATTCTCAATTAATAATATTTACTTATAGTGGTAAGTGCATACGATAAGAATAACTTATATATACTGATTATAAATGCGAAAGCTAAATCACGTGAAATGTAGGTATATACAGTTGTTTTGAAAAACATATAATTATACAATTTATTTAAAGGCATATAAATATGAATTTTAATATTCAAGGGGGATATATAAATGACTTCTAACATTAAGCAACAAGCTAAAAAGACATTTGAAGCAAATGGCCAGTCATATACGTACTATGATTTAAAAAGTTTAGAAGAACAAGGTTTAACAAAAATAAGTAAATTACCTTACTCAATTCGTGTTTTATTAGAATCAGTATTAAGACAAGAAGATGAATTTGTCATTACTGATGAACATATTAAAGCGTTGGGTAACTTTGGCAATGAAGGAAATGAAGGTGAAGTACCTTTCAAACCATCTCGTGTTATTCTGCAAGACTTCACAGGTGTTCCTGCGGTTGTTGATTTAGCATCATTACGTAAAGCAATGAACGATGTTGGTGGGGATATTAATAAAATCAACCCAGAAGTGCCAGTTGACTTAGTCATTGACCACTCTGTTCAAGTTGATAGCTATGCTAATCCAGATGCATTAGAAAGAAATATGAAATTAGAATTCGAACGTAACTATGAGCGTTATCAATTTTTAAATTGGGCGACTAAAGCATTTGATAACTATAATGCTGTTCCCCCTGCAACTGGTATTGTTCACCAAGTAAACTTAGAATATCTTGCAAATGTTGTACACGTTCGCGATGTTGATGGAGAACAGACGGCATTTCCTGACACACTTGTAGGAACTGACTCTCATACAACAATGATCAATGGTATTGGTGTATTAGGTTGGGGTGTTGGTGGTATTGAAGCCGAAGCGGGTATGCTAGGACAACCTTCTTACTTCCCAATCCCTGAAGTAATTGGTGTTCGATTAACTAATTCATTACCACAAGGTTCAACAGCTACTGATTTAGCATTACGTGTGACTCAAGAACTACGTAAAAAAGGTGTAGTTGGAAAATTTGTTGAATTCTTCGGTCCTGGTGTAACTGACTTACCATTAGCAGATCGTGCAACAATCGCTAACATGGCGCCTGAATATGGTGCAACTTGTGGTTTCTTCCCAGTTGATGAAGAATCTCTTAAATATATGAGATTAACTGGACGTAAAGAAGAGCATGTTGAATTAGTTAAAGCTTATTTAGAACAAAATAATATGTTCTTCACTGTAGATAAAGAAGACCCTGAATATACAGATGTCATCGACTTAGATTTATCTACTGTTGAAGCTTCATTATCAGGTCCAAAACGTCCACAAGATTTAATTTTCTTAAGTGATATGAAGAAAGAATTTGAAAAATCTGTTACAGCACCTGCTGGTAACCAAGGACATGGACTAGATAAAAGTGAATTTGATAAAAAAGCAAATATCAATTTTGCTGACGGTTCAACTGCAACAATGAAAACAGGTGATATTGCTATTGCAGCAATCACATCATGTACAAATACATCTAACCCTTATGTAATGTTAGGGGCAGGCTTAGTTGCTAAAAAAGCTGTTGAAAAAGGTCTTAAAGTTCCTGAATTTGTTAAAACTTCATTAGCGCCAGGTTCAAAAGTTGTAACTGGATACTTAAGAGATTCAGGTCTTCAAGAATATTTAGATGACTTAGGGTTTAACTTAGTTGGTTACGGCTGTACTACATGTATTGGTAACTCTGGTCCATTATTACCTGAAATCGAAAAAGCAGTGGCTGAAGAAGATTTACTAGTTACATCAGTATTATCTGGTAACCGTAACTTTGAAGGTCGTATCCATCCATTAGTTAAAGCAAACTATTTAGCTTCTCCTCAATTAGTAGTAGCTTATGCATTAGCTGGTACAGTTGATATTGATTTACAAAATGAGCCAATTGGTAAAGGTAAAGATGGTCAAGATGTTTACTTAAACGATATCTGGCCAACTATTCAAGAAGTTGCAGATACTGTAGATAGTGTTGTAACACCTGAACTATTCTTAGAAGAATATAAAAACGTGTATAATAACAATGAAATGTGGAATGAAATTGATGTAACAGATGCACCATTATATGACTTTGATCCTAATTCAACATATATCCAAAATCCATCATTCTTCCAAGGTTTATCAAAAGAGCCTGGTACAATTGAACCACTTAAAGATTTAAGAGTTATGGGTAAATTTGGCGATTCTGTTACGACTGACCATATTTCTCCTGCCGGTGCAATCGGTAAAGACACACCAGCTGGTAAATATTTATTAGATCATGATGTACCTATTAGAAACTTTAACTCTTACGGTTCTCGACGTGGTAACCATGAAGTAATGGTAAGAGGTACATTTGCTAATATTCGTATTAAAAACCAATTAGCCCCAGGTACTGAAGGTGGATTCACTACTTACTGGCCTACAGATGAAGTAATGCCTATATATGATGCAGCTATGAAATATAAAGAAGACGGTACTGGTTTAGCTGTTTTAGCAGGAAACGACTACGGTATGGGTTCTTCTCGTGACTGGGCTGCAAAAGGTACAAACTTATTAGGTGTGAAAACTGTTATCGCTCAAAGCTATGAACGTATTCACCGTTCTAACTTAGTTATGATGGGTGTATTACCATTACAATTTAAAGATGGTGAATCGGCTGAATCATTAGGATTAGATGGAAAAGAAGCTATTTCTGTTGATATTGACGAAACAGTAAGTCCACGTGATACTGTGAAAGTACATGCTAAAAAAGAAAATGGTGAAGTCGTTGATTTTGAAGCAATTGTACGATTTGATTCACTAGTAGAATTAGATTACTATCGTCATGGTGGTATTTTACAAATGGTTCTAAGAAATAAATTAGCGCAATAATATATGAACTTTGAAGCCATGCTGACTTTATGTTGGCATGGCTTTTTTATGTTAATATGAAATATGAATGATTTTGGAAAAGAGGTACTTAAGAATGATATACAGTATGACTGAAATTGAAGCTAGATATCAAGAAACAGATAAAATGGGTGTGATTTATCATGGTAATTATGCTACATGGTTTGAGGTTGCACGAACAGATTACATCCGAAAGTTGGGTTTTAGTTATGCAGATATGGAAAAAGAGGGCATCATTTCTCCAGTTGTAGACCTTCAAATAAAATATAGAAAATCAATTTTTTATCCTGAAAAAGTGACAATTAAAACATGGGTTGAGCAATATTCGAGACTTAAATCAGTTTATTGTTATGAAGTATATAATGAGAATGGAGAACTTGCTACAACTGGTTCAACTCAATTAATTTGTATGAAATCAAGTAATTTTCGACCAATTAGATTAGACCGTTACTTCCCAGAATGGCATAAGGTTTATAGTCATGTAGATAAATTAAATCAAGATGGAAAAGATTTTGAAGTGACTCAATCAAGCGACCTTGAAATATAGATGATATACAAGACTTATGTGAGAGGAATGTATTCATTTTAACCCAGCTTGCTTTGCTTGAAGAATTTCAGGGCGAAATTCTCTATGTGGGGGCCGACTATCATTTACCTTACCTTTAAAATTTTTATTGTGATTTCAAGCGTTTAGATTTATCACTAATATGTATTAAAAAAACTGAGAAATGCTACATGGGAGCGTCTTCTCAGTTCTTTTATATATGCTTAGTTAAATTCAACGGTTTTTATGACTTACTTCAATTTAGAATAGGCAATTTCATCATCATGATCTACTTTTTCAACGAGGACTTCATTATCCTCAAAATACCATAGATCTTCTTCTGAAACGACTAATATCAAATCATTATAATTTTCTTCGTAACCAATTTCTACATCTTCTCTTGGTTCAACGCGAAAGGCAGGACTGAAACCTTGTTTAAGTTGAAATTCACCACCATAGCGAACGTAAAACTGTAAAACTTTGTTATTTTCAGGTAAGTCTAGTTCATCTTTAAACCATTCTACAGCTTGATCTGTTAGTTTAATTTTCATTACATTATCCTCCTACCTTATTTATCTATTACTTGGATTTTTTTAAAATGGAACTCTTAGAATTATAACATATTCATATTTTGAGATAATCCATAAAATTTCAATGAAGATATAAAAAAGCACTAAGCGAATTGATACGCTTAATGCATTATTATCGGTATTGGATTTACATCCATTTTATTTTTGGCTCTTCGCCTTTAAAAATTCTTACAATATTGGTGCGATGTCTTACTATTAAAATTATTGAAACGAGTAAGCTCATCCCAAATAATATGTAATCTTGTATGATGAGAGAGCCAATAACGCAACAAATTGCTGCAATAATACTTGAGAGTGAAACATATTTAAATATATATAATACTCCAAAGAATATAATTGCCAATATAAGTAGCAAGATAGGATTTACGCCTAAGACAACACCAGCACTTGTAGCTACAGCTTTTCCACCCTTAAATCTAAGATATATTGGATATACATGGCCAAGTATTGCGAATAAACCTACAATTAACCCATGTGTGAAGAACGTGCTAAGCGGTCCATCTGCATGCACTGGAAACCAAATAGGAAAGAACACAGTAATAAATCCTTTAAATATATCTAAAAAGGTTACAATAAATCCTGCTGGTTTACCTAGAACTCGGAAACTATTAGTTGCGCCAGTATTACCACTGCCATATTGTCTAATATCTTTTTTGAAAAAAAGCTTTCCTATAACATATCCATTAGGAATAGCACCAATGAGATAGCTTAATATGAGCATGACTACTATCATCATATAACTTTACACATCCTTTAATAACGTAGCTATATTTTACCATAATCTAATAGATAACAACGACCAATTTTAAAAATTTGTTCTTAACAGGAACTTTAAATAGATTAGTTTTTAACTCACGCTTGCAATTTAGACCAATTTATATAAGAATAACTATTGTATAGTTTTTAAAACGAACGTACGTTTGTAGGAGGCGAACGCATTGGCAACAAAAAATTCAAATCATTACTCAGATGATTCTATTCAAGTATTAGAGGGATTGGAAGCTGTAAGAAAGCGTCCAGGTATGTATATAGGATCTACTGATAAACGAGGACTACATCATTTAGTGTATGAAGTAGTAGATAACTCCGTAGATGAAGTTTTAAACGGATATGGTAATGAAATAAATGTAACAATAAATCAAGATAATAGTATTTCTATTGAAGATAATGGTCGTGGTATGCCTTCAGGAATGCATGCATCAGGTAAACCTACTGTAGAAGTTATTTTCACAGTATTGCACGCCGGTGGTAAATTCGGCCAAGGCGGATATAAAACATCAGGTGGATTGCATGGGGTTGGTGCATCTGTAGTTAACGCATTAAGCGAATGGTTAGAAGTAGAAATACATAGAGACGGGAATATTTACAAGCAAAGCTTTAAAAATGGTGGAGTGCCAGCATCTGGATTAGTTAAATCAGGTAAAACAAAAAAAACAGGAACTAAAGTTACATTTAAACCAGATCCCGAAATATTTAAAGCTACAACTACATTTAATTTTGAAACCTTAAGTGAGAGGTTACAAGAATCTGCCTTCCTATTAAAGAATCTTAAAATAACATTGAAAGATTTACGTAATGGCAAAGAACGTGAAGATGTTTATCATTACGAAGAGGGGATTAAAGAGTTTGTTAGTTATGTAAATGAAGGCAAAGAGGTTCTTCACGACGTAACTATGTTTACAGGTGCTTCAAATGGTATAGAAGTAGATGTCGCTTTTCAATATAATGATCAATATTCAGAGAGTATATTAAGCTTCGTAAATAACGTACGTACCAAAGACGGCGGAACACATGAAGTAGGATTTAAAACTGCAATGACACGTGTGTTCAACGATTACGCAAGAAGAATCAATGAATTGAAAGAAAAAGACAAAAATTTAGACGGTAATGATATCCGTGAAGGTTTAACTGCAGTTATATCAGTTCGCATACCTGAAGAATTGTTACAATTTGAAGGGCAAACTAAATCTAAATTGGGTACTTCAGAAGCTCGTAGTGCTGTTGATTCAGTAGTTTCTGATAAATTGCCATATTATTTAGAAGAAAAAGGTCAACTTTCTAAATCTCTAGTGAAGAAAGCAATTAAAGCACAACAAGCTAGGGAAGCTGCGCGTAAAGCACGTGAAGATGCACGTTCAGGTAAGAAGAATAAACGTAAAGACACTTTATTATCAGGAAAGTTAACACCTGCTCAAAGTAAAAATACTGAGAAAAATGAATTATATCTAGTCGAAGGTGACTCAGCAGGCGGTTCAGCTAAACTTGGAAGAGATAGAAAATTCCAAGCGATTTTACCTTTAAGAGGTAAAGTTATTAATACTGAAAAAGCAAGACTTGAAGATATTTTTAAAAATGAAGAAATTAATACTATCATTCATACAATTGGAGCTGGTGTTGGAAACGACTTTAAAATAGAAGACAGTAATTATAATAGAATTATTATCATGACTGATGCCGACACAGATGGTGCGCATATTCAAGTATTATTATTAACCTTCTTTTTTAAGTATATGAAACCGCTTGTACAAGCTGGTAGAGTATTTATCGCATTGCCGCCATTATATAAACTGGAAAAAGGAAAAGGTAAATCTAAGCAAGTTGAATATGCATGGACTGATGATGAACTTGAAAAACTTCAGAAGAAATTAGGAAAAGGATTTATGTTGCAACGTTATAAAGGTCTAGGTGAAATGAACCCTGAACAGTTATGGGAAACAACTATGAATCCTGAAACTAGAACATTAATTCGTGTTCAAATTGAAGATGAAATGCGTTCATCTAAACGAGTTACAACTTTAATGGGTGATAAAGTTGCGCCACGTCGTGAATGGATTGAAAGTCACGTTGAATTTGGCATGCAAGAAGATCAGAGTATATTAGATAATACTGAAGTACAAGTACTAGAAACTGAAGAATATACTGAGGAGGAAACAAATTGAGTGAGATAATTCAAGATTTATCACTTGAAGATGTGATAGGCGATCGTTTTGGAAGATATAGTAAATATATTATTCAAGAACGTGCATTACCGGATGTTCGTGATGGCTTGAAGCCAGTACAACGAAGAATTCTTTTCGCAATGCATAGTAGTGGGAATACGTATGATAAGAATTTCCGTAAGAGTGCGAAGACAGTCGGTGACGTTATTGGTCAATATCATCCTCATGGCGACTTATCAGTATATGATGCAATGGTGCGCTTAAGTCAAGATTGGAAATTACGTCATGTTTTAATTGAAATGCATGGTAATAACGGTAGTATCGATAATGATCCTCCTGCAGCTATGCGTTATACTGAAGCGAAGTTAAGCCAATTATCGGAAGAACTTGTCAGAGATATTAACAAGGAAACTGTTGCATTTGTTCCAAACTATGATGATACAACTTTAGAACCAATGGTTTTACCAGCAAGGTTTCCTAATTTATTAGTTAATGGTTCAACAGGGATTTCTTCAGGTTATGCGACTGACATCCCACCGCATAATTTAGCAGAGGTAATTCAAGCAACATTGAAATATATCGATAATCCTGATATTACTGTCACTCAACTAATGAAATATATAAAAGGTCCAGATTTCCCTACTGGCGGTATTATTCAAGGCGTGGATGGCATTAAGAAAGCTTATGAGACTGGTAAAGGTAAAATTGTTGTGCGTTCTAAAGTAGATGAAGAAACCCTTCGTAATGGTCGTCAACAACTTATCGTTACTGAGATTCCTTACGAAGTGAATAAAAGTTCACTAGTCAAAAGAATCGATGAGTTAAGAGCAGATAAAAAAGTAGATGGTATTATCGAAGTCCGTGATGAAACTGATCGCACTGGATTACGAATAGCAATCGAACTGAAAAAGGATGTAAATGCAGAAGCTATAAAAAACTATTTATTCAAAAACTCTGATTTACAAATTGCTTATAACTTTAATATGGTTGCAATTAGTGACGGTCGTCCAAAATTAATGGGTATTCGCCAAATTATTGATAGTTACTTAAATCATCAAATTGAAGTTGTGGCAAATCGTACGAAATATGATTTAGATCATGCTGAAAAACGCATGCATATTGTGGAAGGTTTAATGAAAGCACTATCAATATTGGATGAGGTTATCACGTTAATTCGTAACTCTAAAAATAAAAAAGATGCTAAAGACAATTTAGTTGCTGAATTTGAATTTACGGAAGCTCAAGCAGAGGCTATTGTTATGCTTCAACTTTATCGTTTAACTAATACAGATATCGTTGCATTGGAAAATGAACATAATGAGTTAGCTAATTTGATTAAAGAATATCGTCATATACTTGATAATCATGATGCATTGTTACAAGTAATTAAAAGTGAATTGACTGATATTAGAAAACGATTTAAATCTGAGCGTTTATCATCAATTGAAGCGGAAATCGCAGAAATCAAAATTGATAAAGAAGTTATGGTTCCAAGTGAAGATGTTGTTTTAAGTATTACACGTCAAGGATATATTAAACGGACATCTACACGTAGTTTTAATGCCAGTGGTGTCACTGAAGTAGGGCTTAAAGATGGAGACAGTTTACTCAAATATCAAACAGTTAACACGCAAGATACGGTACTTGTTTTTACAAATAAAGGAAGGTATTTATTCATTCCGGTTCATAAATTAGCAGATATCAGATGGAAAGAACTTGGACAGCATGTATCTCAAATTGTTCCCCTAGATGATTATGAAACTGTAGTTGATGTTTACAATGAACAAAGTTTTAAAGATGACGCATTTTATGTACTAGCGACTCGAAATGGAATGATTAAAAAAAGTAACGTTAGCTTATTTAAAACGACTCGTTACAATAAACCATTAGTTGCTATGAAAGTTAAAGATAATGATGAATTAATAAACGTCATTCGATTAAATGAAGATCAACTCATCAGTGTATTAACACATAAAGGTATGTCATTAACGTATTCAAGTGAAGAACTATCTGATACGGGATTACGAGCAGCTGGGGTGAAATCTATCAACTTAAAAGATGAAGATTTTGTCGTTATGACGGATGTTGTAGATAGTGATAGCTCAATTATAATGGCTACTCAAAGAGGTGCTGTAAAACGAATTAGCTATAAGATTTTACAACAAGCTAAAAGAGCACAAAGAGGTATTACATTACTTAAAGAGTTGAAGAAAAATCCGCATCGTGTTGTTGCAGGTTATGTTGTTAAAGATGAAAGTATGTATACTCTATATTCTGAAAGTCACTCTGAAGAAGGACAAATCACTGATATTCATTTATCTGAACAATACACAAATGGGTCATTTGTTGTTGATGTTAAAGAGTTTGGAGACGTCTTAGATATGACAATCGACTAATGGATTATAAAAATTATATTTTCAATTTTAAAGGAAAATGATAAAATTGAACTTGTTATTTTAACCAATTTTAATCTTTCAAGAGATTTATATTGATGTTGTATAACACTCAAACGTAATATGTACTAGTATTATTTTATTGGGTTTATTCAATACAGTATAAATCTCTTGTAGTATATCTTAGGATATTAAATTATTTTAGATGAGAGGGATTTAATGAGTGATTTCGATAATTTAATACCTGGATGGTTTAAAACAATTGTTCAGGTAGGTAATGATTTAATTTGGTCGCAATATTTAATTGGATTGCTATTAACTGTAGGGTTCTTCTTTACTATTAGTTCTAAATTCGTGCAATTACGTATGTTGCCGGAAATGTTTAGAGCTTTAACCGAGAAACCTGAAACATTAAATAGTGGTGAAAAAGGTATATCACCATTCCAAGCATTTGCAATTAGTGCTGGTTCCCGTGTAGGTACTGGTAATATTGCAGGTGTAGCTACGGCAATTGTACTAGGTGGTCCTGGTGCAGTATTTTGGATGTGGGTAATTGCTTTTATCGGTGCTGCAAGTGCATTTATGGAGGCAACTTTAGCTCAAATTTATAAAGTTCATGACAAAGAAGGTGGATTCCGAGGGGGCCCAGCATATTACATAACTAAAGGTTTGAACCAAAAATGGTTAGGTATCTTATTCTCAATATTAATTACTATAACATTTGCGTTTGTATTTAATACTGTTCAATCTAATACGATTGCAGAATCATTAAATACACAGTACAACGTAAGTCCAGTTGTAACAGGTATTATTTTAGCTGTTATTACTGCAGCAATCATTTTTGGTGGTGTCCGCAGTATCGCGACATTATCTTCATTGATTGTTCCAATCATGGCTATTATTTATATCGGTATGGTTTTAGTTATCTTATTATTAAATATCGATCAAATTGTTCCGATGATTGGCACAATCATTAAGAGTGCATTTGGTTTCGAGCAAGTTACAGGAGGCGCTGTAGGTGCAGCGATTCTTCAAGGTATTAAACGTGGTCTATTCTCTAACGAGGCTGGTATGGGTTCTGCGCCAAACGCAGCAGCAACAGCGGCAGTGCCACATCCAGTTAAACAAGGTTTAATTCAATCACTTGGTGTATTTTTCGATACAATGTTAGTTTGTACAGCCACAGCGATTATGATTCTTTTATATTCAGGATTAAAATTTGGAGAAAATGCACCTCAAGGTGTTCAAGTTACACAATCAGCATTAAATGAACATTTAGGTTCAGCTGGAGGTATCTTCTTAACAATCGCAATTACGCTATTTGCATTTTCTTCTGTTGTTGGTAACTATTATTATGGTCAATCTAACATAGAGTTCTTATCTAAAAACAAAGTAGTTATGTTTGTTTTTAGATGTTTAGTTGTCTTATTAGTATTTGTTGGATCAGTAGTAAAAACTGAAACTGTATGGAGTACTGCCGATTTATTCATGGGATTAATGGCAATTGTTAACTTGATTTCTATAATTGGTCTTTCAAATATAGCGATAGCTGTAATGAAAGATTACCAAAAACAACGTAAAGCTGGTATGAAACCTGTGTTTAAACCAGAGAATCTTGAAATTAACTTATTTGGTATTGAAACTTGGGGTAGAGAAAATCAACTACCTAAAAAATAATCACTTAAGTGATTGATTAAAATAGAATTTATTCATACTCCTTTCAATGTGTTGAAACTCTCATTCAAAACGTTGAAAGGAGTTTTTACATTAAGTTAGAAATCTTTTCATTTTTAATAAATAGATTTATAATTCATATATTACAGAGAAAGGTGATTATGATGGGTGAGTATACCATTTCTAAAGCTTTAAATAATAACGTCATCATATGCACTTATAATAATCAAGAGGTCATTCTCATTGGAAAAGGTATTGGCTTTAATAAAAAGGCTGGAATGACCCTAGATGAAAGTGCTTCAATAGAAAAGGTTTATAAATTAGAGCAAAAACAACAACAAGAATATTACAAATCTTTAGTTGAAATTGCCGATGAAGATGTTCTACAAGCGATTATTGAATCAGTCAATTTTATTACAAGTACAACTCATACTACAGATGATAAAAACCTTGTTGTTGCATTGACTGATCATATTATATTTGCATATAAAAGATTAAAACAAAATCAAATTATTAGTAATCCATTTGCTATCGAAACCAAACATTTATATAGTGATGCGTATGCTATTGCAAGTCAAGTTATTGATAAATTGAATCAACGACTAGATGTTAAGTTCCCACCTGATGAAATTGGATTTATTGCATTACACATTGCTTCAAACACAGAGGATTTAACGATACATGAGATGTCTTTGATCAATAAATTGATTAGTAAAAGTATACTTATTATTGAAAATGATTTAAATCATGAAATCGATAATCATACGGTTCAATATCAACGTTTTATAAGACATATTCAATTTTTAATTCGACGACTTAATAAAAAAGAATATATATATGCTCAAGATGTTTTTATAGATATGGTTAAAAATCATTACCCAAATGCATATAATACTGCTTTTAAAATTTCAAAAATGATTCAAAAGCACTTGAATATTCCTATCGATGATTCCGAAATTGTGTATCTTGCTTTACATATTTATCATTTTGAAAATCAAATAAGTTCATCGCATAACTAAGGAACACTTAATTATTTTTGTGTTATGATGTAAAATAGCTATAGTTTTAATAGTAAGTTAAGGTATGGTGAAAAACATGGCAATTGAAAATAAGCAAGTTGAAGAAAAAAACGCAAAAAAATTTAGTTTTACAGAAACGCGTTTTATGAAATTCTTAGGCGGTAAAGATTTATTATTTGCTTTGCTTTCATTAGTGCTCATAGGTATTGTAATATTTATATTTGATAAAATTTCTTATGTTTTTGAACCATTTATCATCATATTTAATACAATTGTAGCACCAATTATTTTATCGCTTATTTTATTCTATCTTATTAATCCAGTGATTAATTTGATGGAGAGATATAATATTCCAAGATTACTAGGAATCATTATTGTATTTTTAGCTATTGTTGGTGGAGCGACATTAATTATTAATTTATTAATTCCGCTTATTGGAGATCAAATCACACGTTTAGCTAACAACTTCCCTAAATATGTAGATAAATTTAATAACGCTATAGATCAAGTCACACATTTTTCTTTCTTATCATCATTTTATACTCAAATACAAGATTGGTTAGACTCAGTTTCCAATAAGATACCTTCTATGGTTTCGAGTTATTTTGATGGATTTGGAACTAAAATTAGAAGTTTTGCAGAAGCTATTGTTAATGTAGGTGTAGTTCTTGTCACAACACCTTTTGTATTATTCTTCATGTTAAAAGATGGTCACAAATTTAAAGAGTATTCAACGAAGATTATGCCACCTAAATTTAGAAAAGATTACCATGATTTAATGGAAAAAATGAGTGTACAAGTTGGATCATATATCCAAGGTCAAATTATTGTTTCATTTTGTATTGGTATCTTACTCTTTATAGGTTATTCAATTATTGGTCTTGATTACGGTCTTGTACTTGCTTGTATAGCTGCTGTTACAAGTGTTGTACCTTATCTAGGACCAACGATTGCTATTTCACCAGCCATCATCATAGCGATTATTACATCGCCTTTCATGCTATTGAAATTAATTGTAGTATGGACGCTTGTTCAATTTATTGAAGGACATTTCATTTCACCTAATGTTATGGGTAAAACATTGAAAATTCATCCTTTAACGATTATTTTCATCTTATTGAGTGCTGGTAATTTATTAGGTATTGTTGGTGTTATTTTAGGTATTCCTGGTTATGCAATACTTAAAGTATTAGTCTCACACCTATTCTTATTATTTAAACGTCGTTATAACAAGTATTATGGTGATGATTCAGGAGAATATGAAATTAAAAAAGAAGAAACTAAAGAATGTACTCAAGCTGAATAAACTCTAAAAGAGTATTAAGTGTTAAAGCCAGTTTATCTAGCTTTCTCAGTTTTAGTTACCTAGCGGGAATGAGATAATGAATTCATTTTTGGATTCTGTCTCGTTCCCGTCTTTTTTAAGAAAGTATTTAATCTTACACACATTACAATACTGTTAGTATGAGTTATACATATTCATATGTTCATTCAAATGAAGGTATGATATATTTTTAAATAATCGTAGGTAAAGGTAGAGGTATGACATGACTGAAGAACTTAAGAATAGATTATTATCAATACTCAAATTTGTTTTTGCTGCAGTTTTATTTATAGCAGTTGTTGCAACGCTATATCATGAATTAGCACACATTAATTTTAAACAAACACTTGAAGCATTTAGCAAAATTAATCGTTGGTATCTAGTTGGCTTATTCATTTGCGGTGGTTCAGCTATGATTTTACTAAGTTTGTATGATCTTATCTTAGTAAAAGGGTTAAAACTTGATATACCACTTATTAGGGTTTTTAAAATCAGCTATATCATTAATGCACTTAATGCCATTGTTGGCTTTGGTGGATTTATAGGGGCTGGTTTTAGAGCATTTATTTATAAAAATTATACAACTGATAGAAAAAAATTAGTTCATGCCATTTCAATCATACTGATTTCTATGTTAATGGGTTTGAGTCTTTTATCAATCCTTGTCGTGTTACATATCTTTGATGCTTCCCATATAATAAATAAAGTAAGTTGGGTTCGATGGATTTTATATGTTGTTGCATTATTTTTACCTTTATTTATTGCCTATACCATGATTAACCCTATTGATCGTAACAATAAATATTTAGGTGTTTATTGCACATTAGTATCAAGTTTTGAGTGGCTGGCAGCTGCGACAGTACTCTATTTATCAACAGTTATTGTAGATATTAACATAGCATTCACGACTGTTATCGGTATATTCATCATTGCTGCTCTTTCTGGATTGGTTAGTTTCATACCAGGTGGCTTCGGTGCTTTCGATTTAGTTGTATTATTAGGTCTTAAGTCTTTAGGCGTTCCTGAAGAAAAAGTATTATTAGCGTTATTATTATATCGTTTCGCTTATTACTTTGTACCAGTTATTATTGCACTTATTTTATCTACATTTGAGTTTGGATCATCTGCGCGAAAATACTTCGAAGAATCTAAATATTTTGTACCTGCAAGAGATGTAACATCTTTTTTATTCTCTTATCAAAAAGATATTATTGCCAAGATTCCATCATTTGCCTTAGCTACGTTAGTACTAATAACAAGTTTTGTTTTCTTTATTAATAACATTACAATTGTTTATGATGGTTTATACGATGATCATCATTTCGCATATTATATTATGTTATCTGTACATACAAGTGCTTGCTTATTATTACTTATCAATGTTAGAGGTGTATTTAAACAAAGCCGACGTGCAATTTTGTTTGTAATGATTTCACTTGTTTTAATATTTAGTGCAACAATATATACTTATGCATCTTTAATTCTTTTATCATGGATTTTATTAATATTTATATTACTTATTCTCGCTTATCGTCGTTCTAAAGTGATGAAACGACCATTCAGATTAAAACGTTTAATTTTTACAATTATTTTAAGTATGCTGGTATTGTATGTTAATCATTTTATAATTTCAGAAACTTTATATGCACTTGATATTTACCACATTGAAATGGATACTTCTTTATTGAAATATTATTTCTGGTTAACTATTCTTGTCGTAGTCATACTTGTAGGTATCGTCGCATGGTTATTGGGGTCTAGATACACTAGACCACATCAATTAGAAGATTTATCGAGATGTAAATCAATTATTGAAACGTATGGTGGCAATTATTTAAGTCATTTAATCTATAGTGGAGATAAAGATGTCTTTATGCATGAAGCGCAACAAGCTTTTTTAATGTATCGCTACAAAGGTAACGCTCTTGTTGTGTTAGGAGATCCAATCGGTGATACGAAGGCGTTTCAGTCTTTACTTATTGATTTTTATAACTACGGTGAAAAGTTAGGCTATGACATTATATTCTATCAAGTGTCAGATCGCTTTATGCCGCTATATCATAATTTTGGTAATCAGTTTTTCAAACTTGGTGAAGAGGCCATTATAGATTTAACTCAATTTACGACATCAGGAAAGAAACGTCGTGGTTTCCGAGCAACACTTAATAAATTTGATGATTTAAATATTCAATTTGAAATTTTAGAGCCACCTTTTTCGAAAGATCTCATTTTTCAATTAAAACAAGTTAGTAATCAATGGCTAGATGGACGTAATGAAATGCATTTTTCAGTAGGTCAATTTACAGAAGAGTATTTACAACAAGCACCTATTGGAATAATGAAGAATGAGGAAGGTAAAGTCATTGCGTTTTGCACTTTAATGCCTACTTATTATAATGAAGCTATTTCAGTAGATTTAATTCGTTGGTTACCTGATTTAGATTTACCTTTAATGGATGGCCTATATCTACATATGTTACTTTGGGGTAAAGATAAAGGCTATAAAGCATTTAACATGGGTATGGCAACTTTATCAAATGTAGGTCAATTAAATTATTCTTACCCACGAGAGCGTGTAGCTGGGCGTGTGTTTGAACACTTCAATGGTCTATATCGCTTTCAAGGACTACGTAAGTATAAAGAAAAATATAGTCCAAATTGGGAACCAAGATTTTTGGTTTATAGAAAAGATAGTTCACTATGGTATAGTATGTTAAAAGTAATGAGAGTTATTCGTCATAAATAATTGTTAAAAAAAGGCATCCAACAAGTGAATGGGTGATAATCACTTTGAAGGGTGCCTTTGATTATTTAAAACTTTAATTGGATTTATAATTTGCTCGGTCTTGTTGTTCTTGAGCATAACGCTCAGGGTTCTTTTTGTAAAAATCTTGATGATATTCTTCTGCTTTGTAAAAAGTTGAAGCGGGTAATATTTTAGTCGCTATTGCTTTTTCTGAATGAATTGTTTGCTCGAGTTGGTGAACGTATTGCTCAGCAAGTCTTTTTTGATCCTCATTCGTGTAGAATATAGCTGTTCTATATTGTGAACCTCTATCTTGAAACTGGCCACCATCATCAATGGGATCAATAACCGAGAAAAATACTTCTAATAATTTATTATAAGAAAACAATGCAACATCATATTCAATTTTTACAGTTTCATAATGTCCTGTGGTCCCACTTTTCACATCTTCATAAGTAGGGTTGTGAGTTGAACCACCCATATAGCCAGATGTTACTGTTTCTATACCATCGAATTGATCGAAAGGTTTAGTCATACACCAGAAACACCCACCAGCAAAATATGCTGTATTAATATTCATTTATGCCATCCTTTCATTGGACCTTAGTACCATTTATTTAAAAATCGCTTGATTTTTCAAAGCAACTTCTATAATTTAATTATATATAATTATAGTACATAGATATACAATTTTGAAGATTTTTACTAGACGTAAGGTAGGTAAATATGACAGAAGAGAAGGATAAGACAGTATACAGACGACAAGCAGACGCGCAGACACCTTCTAAACGACGGAATAAGAAAAAGCTACGTAAATTACCTTTTATCATTTTGATTATATTGATATTGCTAATCGCAGCTATTATCTATATTGTCCATGGTTATCGTAGTGGTGTTAATTACGCTGAGAAACATGCAAAAGATATCAAAGTACATAAGTTTAATGGACCAGTAAAAAATGACGGTAAGATTTCTGTACTTGTGTTAGGTGCTGACAAAGCTAGCGGTGGTAAGTCGCGTTCAGATTCCATCATGGTAGTTCAATATGATTATATTCATAAGAAAATGAAAATGATGTCAGTGATGCGTGATATTTATGCGGAAATACCTGGATATCAGAATTATAAAATTAATGCAGCCTATTCACTTGGCGGACCTGAACTTCTTAGAAAGACTTTAAATAAGAATTTAGGTATTAATCCTGAATATTATGCAGTCATTGATTTTACGGGCTTTGAAAAGATGATTGATGAATTAGAACCTAACGGCGTTCCTATGGACGTAGAAAAAGATATGTCTGAAAATATTGGCGTATCTCTTAAAAAAGGTCATCATCGTTTAAACGGTAAAGAATTACTTGGATATGCGAGATTTAGACATGATGAGGAAGGAGATTTTGGGCGAGTTAGACGTCAACAACAAGTTATGCAGACGTTGAAAAAAGAGTTAGTTACACCTAGCTCAGTAATAAAATTGCCTAAAGTAGCTGGTATATTAAGGGGCTATATTAATACAAGTATGCCAAATTCAGCTATCTTCCAAACAGGTATTAGTTACGGTATAAGAGGAGATAAGAACGTAGAATCTCTTACGGTTCCAATTAATAATTCGTACCAGAATATTAATACAAATAACGATGGCAGTGCCTTAGAGATTGATAAGGAGAAAAATAAAAAAGCTGTCAAAGAATTTCTAAATAACTAAAACGTAAAAGAGCGCACTCGATTGGGTGCACTCTTTTTTACGACTTTAATAAACACCATAATATTATTATGTAAACTAATTAAAGTTTTATTCTGCGTCTGATTTTCTAACTCCTGCAACGCCATAGTGATTTTTTTGCATTTCTTCAATAATCACATGAATTGCCTCTCTATTAGCTCCAGTAGTTTTTTCAACTGCATTTGTTACTTCTGTTACTAAATTTTTTAATTGTTCATCTGAGCGTCCTTCTAACAATTTAACATTGATGATTGGCATCTTATTTCCTCCTTGAATTAGTAATTTCATCCATAGTATAGCATGTTTTAGGACAGTACTCCAAAACAAAATAAAGAACATTAGTTCTTATTTTTATTGAAACAGAACAAATGTTCGTATATAATAAAAATGACTAAGGGAGGTATCTTGGCATGTATGATTATAATTTATTGGAAGAAAGAGACATATTATGTATCGATCAAAAGAGTTTTTTTGCTAGTGTATCATGTATCCAAAAGGGATTGAATCCTCTAGAAACAAAGTTAGCAGTAGTTGCAGACACTAAAAGACAAGGATCGGTTGTTTTAGCAGCTACACCTAAATTAAAAGAAATTGGTATCAAAACAGGGTCAAGACTATTCGAGATTCCGCATCGTAATGATATTTATATTATCAATCCTAGCATGAGAAAATATTTAGAAGTTTCAATAGCAATTTCTAAAATTGCGCTTAAATATGTACCGGGAGAAGATTTACATCAATACAGTATAGATGAATTCTTTTTAGATGTGACTGATAGCTATCATCGATTTAACTCTACTGTACAATCATTTGCAGAAAGATTACAAAAGGAAATAGAAGATAAAACAGGGATATATTGCACTATTGGTATAGGATCAAACATGTTATTAAGTAAGGTCGCAATGGATATTGAAGCAAAACATACATCCAACGGTATTACAGAATGGAGATATCATGATGTCCCACAAAAAATGTGGAAAATTACGCCATTACGTGATTTTTGGGGCATTAACAAGAAAACAGAAGCAAAGCTCAATAAGAAAGGGATTGTAACTGTTGGAGATTTAGCTCAATATCCATACAGATTTCTTAAAAGAGATTTTGGTGTATTAGGGATAGATATGCATTTACATGCTAATGGTATTGATCAAAGTAAATTGAGAGAAAAATATAATGTTACTAATCCATCCATATGTAAAAGCCAAATACTGATGAGAGATTATCGGTTTGAGGAATCGAAAATTGTAATGCAAGAATTGATAGAAGACGTTGCTAGTAGAATAAGAGCACGTAAACAATTGGCAAGAACAATTCACTTTTCATTTGGTTATACAGAAGGCGGTGGTGTTCATAAGCAATATACACTAACAGATGCGACAAACTTAGAACGCGACATCTATAAAGTAGTTAATTATTATGCGAATCAATTGTGTGATAAGAATGCACTGTATCGAACATTGAGCGTATCATTGACACAACTTATTAATGAGGAAGACCGCCAGCTTAACTTATTTATAGACGAATATGAAAGAAGAAGAGATGAAAAGCTAGCTAAAACCATTGATTACTTACAAAACAAATATGGTAAGGGAATCGTATCTAAAGCGATATCTTACACTGATGCTGGAACAAAGCATGGTCGCTTGGGCTTAATGGCAGGGCATAAAATGTAAAATATATCCTCCTATCAATGAAATGCGCATTTAAAAGAAATCGAGCGCACTTCATTGTATTAGGAGGACATTATTATAGAATGTATGTTTCAAAATCACTGAGCGCCTTAATGCCTCGTTCACGATCTTCAGGAGTTTTAAAGCTAATTTGCAAAGCACCTAAAATATCTTCACGAATTTCAAGGATTTTTAAGTTACTTATAGAAATATTATGTAAACTCAAAATGGAAGTTACTTTGCTAATCATACCTGATTTATCTGGAATATCTACATAGAGATCATACGCAATACTCAGTGCACCTTGTTGTTTAACGGGAAGTTGATCCCTAAACTTTTTAGCACCTGAAAAGAAACTATGGACTTCATTAGTATCATTTAAACGAATATGGGATGAAATTGAATCTAATTGTTGTTGCAACATTTCTAATAGGTGTAATATATTTTCTTGATTGCTAAACGTAATATCTCTCCACATATCTGCGTTACTACTAGCTATACGTGTGACATCTCTAAAGCCACCAGCTGCTAATTGTGTTACTAGAGTATGATTCTTTGAGTTTGTTTCACTCAAATGAACTAAGCTTGAAGCGATGATATGGGGAATATGACTCACAACTCCAGTAACATAATCGTGCTCTTGTGCTGATGTTGTTATAAATTTTGCAGATGTAGTTGATAACAATGTTTGTAACTTTTTAGCCGATTCAGCATTACGTGCATCATCATAAACGAGAATGTAATAAGCATTTTCGAATAAATGTTTTTTTGAATTTAGAACGCCAGATTTATGACTTCCAGCCATAGGATGGCCACCTACAAGATGAATGTCGTTGTTTAAGAGAAACTTTTCATAGCTTTGAATATTAGATTTAGTGCTACCAGTATCAGTTACAATTAAATGAGATTGTGTTTGATAATTAGGTAATTCTTTTAAGTATAATTCAGTTTGTTGTACTGGAGTAGCGTAAATGATAATATCTGCATTTTTTACGCCTTCACTATAGTCCTCAATTTTTTTATCAATTATTCCTATTGATAATGCTTTTTCAAGTTGATCTTTATCAGCGTCGAATGCTGATATTGTAAGATTAGGTTGATAATATTTTAAATTGCTAGCTAAACTGCCACCAATCAAACCGAGTCCTATAAATAAAATATTTTTCATGATGAATCACCTTATTTCAAAATTTTCAGAATATGTACATTGTAAGGTAGAGTGTGCAGATAAACAATAGCAAAATGAATGAATTAATAGTGATAGTTCTAAAAATACGATAAAATGTTATCAATAATTATTTTAAAAAAGGGGAGATAATGATGACGCAAAAAGTATTGAAAACAATAAAAGAACTTACAGAAATAAATAGCCCATCTGGTAATGCTACGGAAGCAATTAATTATGTTAAGAACAAAGTTGAAGCGTTAGGTTATGATACTAAGACAACAAATAAAGGTGCCTTAATTATCGAAGTTCAAGGTGAAAATGATGAACAACAAAGATGCATTACTGCCCATGTAGATACACTAGGCGCGATGGTCAAAGAAATTAAAGAAGATGGTCGATTATCTATTAGTTTAATAGGTGGATTTACATATAACGCGATTGAAGGGGAGTATTGTGAAATACAAACTGATTCAGGACAAGTATATACAGGAACGATTTGTTTGCATGAAACAAGTGTCCATGTTTACAGAAATAATCATGAAATACCTAGAGATGGCGAACATATGGAAATTCGTATCGATGAAAAAACAACGTCTGATCAAGAGACAAGAGATTTAGGGATTGAAGTGGGAGATTTTGTAAGTTTTGATCCCAGAACTGAAATTACATCATCAGGATTTATTAAATCAAGACACTTAGATGATAAAGCAAGTGTAGCAATGATACTAGAACTGCTTGAAAAACTTAAACAAGAAGAAACGCAATTGCCACATACGACTCAGTTTTATATTTCTAATAACGAAGAAATAGGATATGGTGCAAATGCATCAATATCGGATAAGATAGTAGAGTTTATTGCATTTGATATGGGAGCGCTAGGCGATGGTCAAACCTCAGATGAATATACTGTATCGATTTGTGCTAAAGATGGATCAGGTCCTTATCATAAAGAATTAAAATCTCATTTAATAAATTTATGTAAAATCAATGACATACCTTATAAAGTTGATATTTATCCTTATTATAGCTCTGATGCATCAGCAGCACTAAAAGCAGGTGCAGACATTCGTCATGGTTTATTTGGTGCTGGTATAGAGTCATCTCACGCGCTTGAAAGAACTCATATTGAGTCTATTGATGCAACTCAAAATCTTTTATACGCATATTGTTTATCTCCAATAAATTTATAATTGATCGTTGACAAATAAAATAGAGTTTTGTATTATACTGAAATATAAGAAATATCAAACAATTCTATGAATGAAGTAGATAATATGATTTGTAGCAAATAGAAAGCCAATGGGTGATGTAAATTGGCACTACATATTAATCGAATTGGGTCTAGAATTTTAAACTTTAATAAAGTAAGAGTGAACAAAGTATTGTTAACTAAGGTGGCACCACGGTAACGCGTCCTTATAGAGTAAAGCGCGTATGCTGTGGTGTTTTTATGTACAATTAAATAGGCATAAATGAAGTAGTGGTGAGTAAGGTAGTGACAGAAAGTTGATGGTAGATGCAAATCAACACCCCTTATCATGAATTTGGGTTTATGTTGAAAGACAAATCAATAAGAATGAGTGAACGCTTAATATTTTGATTATTCGGAATATTTCGTTAATTAAGGTGGTACCGCGCGTCAGCGTCCTTTACATAAGGAGGCTGACGTTTTTTAGTGAAAGGGATGAGAAAATGGAATTTTATTACGAAGTATTGAAAGCTCACATAACGCCTGAAGCTTTAGGACAGCTAAATGAACATAAAATTATATTTGAAAGCGCAAGTCAACAAAAATTAAAAGGCAGATACTCTATCGTAGCATTCGATTATTATGGCACCGTCAAATTAAATGATAATGAATTAATTATTAAGACTTTGAAAGAAGATAAAGTTATAACTACTGAGCCATATAATTATTTAAAAACATTCATCAATCAATTTGATTGTGTCATAAATGATGAAAAATTAAAGCAACTGCCATTTATTTCTGGCTTTATGGGAACGTGTAGTTTTGATTTAGTGCGACATGAATTTCCAATTTTAAAACGAGTAGCTATTAAGAGTATGAAAACAATATCAGATGTGTCTTTCTACATGATAGAGGATGTATTTGTATTTGATCATTACAAGGATGAATTATACGTGATTGCTTCTAATCAATTTTCAAAAGCAAGTAATGCAGAATTAAAATTAAGAGTGAAGCATAGAATTCAAGCATTGTCTCAAATTAAAGTTTACCAAGAGAATAATAAAATGGTGCCTAAGAGATCAGAGATAAAAGCAAATATTTCTGATAAACAATTTATCGATATTGTTACTCAAATGAAACAACGGATTACTGAAGGAGATATGTTTCAAGTAGTACCCTCTAGAATATATAGCTACCAACATCATTTCGGAGAAAATAAAAACCAATTGAGTTATCAGCTTTATCAAAATTTAAAACGTAAGAACCCTAGTCCATATATGTATTACATGAACATGGAAAATGAGATTGTAGTTGGAAGTTCACCAGAAAGCTTTGTAGCAGTTCATAACGGCGAAGTAACAACTAATCCAATTGCAGGAACGATTAGACGTGGCACTACCCCAGAGATAGATGAATGCAATGCACACCAATTAATTACAGACGAGAAAGAAATAAGCGAACATAGTATGCTTGTGGATTTAGGTAGAAATGATATTCATAGAGTAAGTATTACGGGGACATCTGAAATATCAAAACTGATGGTGATTGAAAAATATGAACATGTCATGCATATCGTTAGTGAAGTAAAAGGAAAAATTAAAAAAGATATATCTCCAATGACGACCATAGCAAGTCTTTTACCAACTGGGACAGTATCGGGAGCACCTAAACTAAGAGCTATTCAACGCATATATGAATCCTATCCATATAAAAGAGGCGTCTATAGCGGTGGCGTTGGTTATATCAATTATAATCAAAATTTAGATTTTGCATTGGCAATACGAACCATGTTGATTGATGACGACACTGTTAATGTCGAGGCAGGCTGTGGTGTTGTGTACGATTCTATACCTGAAAAGGAACTCGAAGAAACACGACTTAAAGCAAAAAGCTTATTGGAGGTAACACCATGATATTAATTATAGATAATTACGATTCGTTTACGTATAACTTGGTTGATATAGTTAGTCAAATTGATGAAGTGATTATTAAATATCCAGATGATAAAGATGTATTCAACTATTTAGAGAAAATTGATGGGGTAATCATTTCACCAGGTCCTGGTCATCCTTTAGATGACGATGAATTGGTAAAAATTATCGATAAATATCATACTTTACCAATTTTAGGTATTTGTTTAGGTGCTCAAGCATTAACGTGTTATTACGGTGGCAAAGTTATTCAAGGAGAGAAAGTCATGCATGGAAAGGTAGATACACTTGAAGTTAAAAACGAGTCAGAACTCTATTTGACGATACCGCACCGATTCAGAATTATGAGATATCATTCACTTGTAAGTGAGATGAAGTCTTTTCCTAAGAATTTAATCATTACGGGAAGTACATCAGATTCAATACAATCCTTCGAGGACAAACAACATCTTCATTTCGGTATACAGTATCATCCAGAATCATTTGCTACTGAGTTTGGTTCACAAATTATTGAAAACTTCATTCGTATTGTAAAAGAAAGGGTGAATTTTAATGAGATTATTAAAACAATTGGATAATAACATAACTTTAACGCAATCAGAGACAACACAATTCATAACCTATCTAACAAACCCTGAAATTAATGTGGAAGACAAAGTCGACTTATTAACGCAATTTACGAAAAAGGAAATTAAACAACAAGAATTAACCTATGTCGTCAATAGCTTAATTCAAACCATGTATCCTAATCAACCAACATATGAAGGAAGTATATGTGTATGCGGTACAGGAGGGGATAAGTCAAACAGTTTCAATATTTCTACAACAGTATCGTTTATAGTAGCAAGCGCAGGTATTCCAGTCATTAAACACGGAAATAGAAGTATAACATCCCATTCAGGAAGTACTGATTTGTTAAATGAATTGGGAATAAAGACGACAAAAGTTTCAGAAGTCCCATTACAAATTGAAGAACAGGGATTGGCATTTATTAGCGCAATGGAGTCTTATCCAATAATGAAATATATTCAACCTGTTAGAAAAATGATTTCTACACCGACCATCTTTAATATAGTTGGGCCACTTATCAATCCATTTAAATTGACCTATCAAGTGTTAGGAGTGTATGACCCAAGTCGATTGTACATGATAGCACAAACATTGAAAGATTTAGGACGACGGAGGGCAATAGTGTTACATGGAGCAAATGGTATGGATGAAGCTACACTTTCAGGAAACAATGAAGTTTATGAATTAAATGAAAATGGAGACATAACGCATTATTTTATAAATGCTAAAGATTATGGTTTAAAGGTTGCAAGTAATCAAGATTTACAGGGTGGGAGTCCGAAAGAAAACAAAATGATTACATTAGATATTTTAAGTGGAGATGATAAAACTTGTAGAAGAGATGTTGTTGTATTAAATGCTGCACTTGCGTTATACGTTTCTGAAAAGGTAGATACGATAGCATCTGGAATAAGTTTAGCTACGATCTTAATTGATAGTGGTCGAGCGATGGTACAATTTATGAAAATGAGAGGTGATATCTGTGACGATATTAAGTGAAATAGTGGATTATAAAGAGCAATTATTAAAAGACGGCTATTATCATGATAAATTACAAAAGTTGAAAGGGGTAAAACATAAAAATAAATCGCGATTAACGGATGCTTTAATTAAAAATGACAATTTAACATTAATTGCTGAAATTAAATCAAAGAGTCCATCTGTAAAAGCTTTTCAACAAACAAATATAATTAAACAAGTGAGTGATTATGAACGTTATGGAGCAAATGCTATCTCCGTATTAACAGACGAACGATATTTCGGTGGTAGCTTTGAAAGATTACAGCAAATATCAGAAACAACACAATTACCTGTTTTATGTAAAGATTTCATCATTGATCCGCTTCAAATTGATGTTGCACAAAAAGCAGGTGCTTCAATTATTTTACTCATTGTAAATATTCTTACCGACGAAAAGTTACGACAACTCTATCAATATGCAAGTTCTAAGGGACTAGAAGTGTTAGTAGAGGTACATGATGGTATTGAGTTACAACGTGCCTATCAGTTAAATCCACAAATCATTGGGGTAAACAATCGTGATTTAAAATCATTCAACACCGATGTTAAACATACTAATCAAATACTTAAGTGTAAGAAAGAGAACTATTTATATATTTCTGAAAGTGGAATTCATTCACAACAAGAGGTTAAGCAAATAGTAAAAAGCGGGATCGATGGTTTATTAGTTGGTGGAGCCTTAATGAATTGTAATGAGTTAGAACATTTTATACCCTCACTTAAATTAAAAAAGGTGAAACAATGATTTTAAAATTTTGCGGTATCAAAACTAAAGTAGAAGCATTAAGCATTCGACCACTCAATATAAACATGGTGGGATTTATACACTATCCCAAAAGTAAACGACATTTGGACATTGAACAAATAAATAAACTATCTAGATTGTTGCCAGACGAAATAGATAGAGTAGTCGTATTAGTTAATCCAACATTGCAATTAATAAAGAAAATTATTAATGCTACTAATATTAATGCTATCCAACTCCATGGTGATGAGACAATAGATTTTATCAAACAACTTCGTTTAAATTTTAAGAATATTAAGATAATTAAAGCTTTACCAGCTACTCAAAATATAATAAATGATATCAATCAATTCAAAGAGCATATTGACTTATTTATTATAGATACGCCATCAGAGCAATATGGTGGGACTGGACAATCTTTTGATTGGACATTGCTTAAGGGCTTAGATCAATCTATACCGTTTTTAATTGCTGGAGGTATTGACGTTGATAAGATAAAACAAATTGAAACATTGAAGTTGAATCACTTAGGTTATGACATTTCAAGCAGTATTGAAACGGATGGTATGAAAGACAAAAATAAAATGTTAACTGTGATACAACAAGTGAAGGGAGAATTATAATATGTATAATATACAAACTGAAGCAGATGAATTAGGTTTTTTCGGAGAATATGGTGGGCAATATGTTCCAGAGACATTAATGCCAGCAATTATAGAATTAAAACAAGCGTATAACAAGGCTAAACAAGATCAATCGTTTCAAGATGAATTAACTTATTATTTGAAAGAATATGTAGGGAGAGAAACCTCATTGACTTATGCAAAATCATATAGTGAAGCGTTGGGTGGAGCTCAAATATATTTAAAACGTGAGGATTTGAACCATACCGGCGCACATAAAATTAATAATGCGATAGGGCAAGCTTTATTGGCAAAACGTATGGGCAAAAATAAATTAGTTGCTGAAACGGGCGCAGGTCAGCATGGTGTTGCTAGTGCCACAGTAGCTGCATTATTTGATATGGAATTAATCGTATTTATGGGAAGAGAAGATATCAAACGTCAACAGCTTAATGTATTTCGCATGGAATTATTAGGAGCTAAAGTTGAAGCAGTGGATGAAGGTCAAGGAACACTTTCTGATGCGGTAAACAAGGCATTACAGTATTGGGTTAGTCATGTTGAAGATACTCACTATTTACTAGGTTCAGCATTAGGACCTGATCCTTTTCCAACGATGGTCAGAGATTTTCAAAGTGTTATAGGTCAAGAAATTAAAGAACAATTACTTCAAAAAACTGGTCGATTACCAGATGCAGTTGTTGCATGTATAGGTGGAGGGTCTAATGCAATAGGGACCTTTTATCCATTTATTAAAGATAAGGTCAAATTATATGGTGTAGAGGCTGCAGGACAAGGGATTGATACTGTTAAGCACGCACTTGCAATTGGAAAAGGACGTCCAGGCGTACTTCATGGTTCAAAAATGTACTTAATTCAAGATGAAAATGGACAAGTAGAATTAGCACACTCTATATCTGCAGGTTTAGATTATCCAGGTATAGGTCCTGAACATTCATATTATCACGATATTGGACGTGTGCAATATAAACATGCCACTGATACAGAAGCAATGGAGGCGCTCATCCGCTTCAGCAAAATGGAAGGAATCATACCTGCCATTGAAAGTGCACATGCACTTAGTTATGTTGAAAAGTTAGCACCTAAAATGAATAAAGATGAAATTTTAGTAGTTACTATTTCAGGTCGCGGTGACAAGGATATGGAAACAATTAGACACTATATGCAAACAAGAGGTGAGTCACATGACTAAATTATTTATTCCATACATTATGGGGAATAAGTCATTTATTAAAAATATGAAAATCTTAGATGAGAATGGTGCTGATATAATAGAAATTGGTGTACCATTCTCTGACCCAGTAGCTGATGGTCCCATAATAATGGAAGCAGGCAACCGAGCTATCAAGCAAGGCGTGACAATTAATTACATTTTTAATGAATTATCCAATAATAAAGATGAAATTAATTGCAAATATGTACTAATGACGTATTACAATATCATTGTTTCTTATGGAGAAGAAGCTTTCTTTAAAGAATGTGAAAAAGTAGGTGTTTACGGCGTGATTATTCCGGATTTGCCTTACGAATTAACTCAAAAATTAAAGCATAAAATATCCAAATTTGATGTTAAAGTGATATCTCTCATATCAATGACTGCAAATGATGACCGTATAAAAGAAATCGTTAAGCATGCTGAAGGGTTTATATACACTGTAACTATGAATGCAACAACAGGCAAAAATGGAACGTTTCATCCTCAATTAAAAGATAAATTAAAACATCTAAAAGCACATACGGATATTCCTGTAGTTGCAGGTTTTGGCATCAGAACTAAAGAACATATTAAGGATTTAGCTACTGTTGCTGACGGCGTAGTCATTGGTAGTGAAATTGTAAAACGCTTTTGTCAAGATAATAACGAGGATACGATTCACTATTTGAAACAAGTAAGAGAAACGCTAGATACGCTTTAGTTTAAAGGTGTCCCTTGATGGAAATATAATTTCCAATCATCATCATACCAAAGCCATAACGAGCTTCTTCGGCTATTTCTATTTGTGGTGTAGTTAATCAGTGTATAAACACTTAACCGACAATTATCAGATAATGATTTATATTCAAAATCGATGATTTCATAATCAAAAGTGTTCAATTCAATAAAATATAAATCATTTTTAGTAATTATATTTCCAGAATGACCAATTTCCTTGAAATCTGGATGTAAGTAGTCTAAATATGTCTTATCTAAACGATGTTTTGAATTTAAATGGACTTGTTCATAATTAAACATTCATTAACCTCCTAATTAAAACAGTACTAATTATTATTCATTATTAAGCTTATATAAGAATTCTTTTAGAGATTAAGACAATGGCAGATGTCTTAATCTCTTTTATTTATATAAAACTTGTATTTTAATAGCTCACTCAATTAGAATTACATCATATATTTTACAAAATATTTCAATCTAATAAATGGTTTGTATTTTAGTTTTGTTAATTTCTATTGTATACTTAATAAAACTGGATATATAAATTTTTGGTTGAAGATAAAGATATTATTGAAAATTATAATTTAAATTTTGAACTAAAAGTAGATAAAGATTCTTTGAAGTAGGAGCAATAAATAATGAAGTTTACAAATTTAACAGCTACAGAGTTTGGCAATTATACAGATAAGATGCCATATAGTCATTTCACACAAATGACTGAAAACTATGAGATGAAAGTTGCAAATAAAACAGAAACTCACTTAGTTGGTATAAAAAATAAAGATAATGAGGTTATTGCAGCCTGCATGTTGACAGCAGTACCAGTCATGAAATTTTTTAAGTACTTTTATTCTAACCGAGGACCTGTAATTGATTATGATAATAGAGAGCTTGTTCACTTTTTCTTTAATGAGTTAACAAAGTATTTAAAACAGCATAATTGTCTATATGTTCGAGTTGACCCTTATTTACCATATCAATATTTAAATCATGATGGTGAAATTACAGGTAATGCTGGTAATGATTGGTTCTTTGATAAGATGAAGCATCTCGGATTTGAACATGAAGGCTTTACTAAAGGTTTTGATCCGATTAAACAAATCCGATATCATTCTGTTTTAGATTTAAAAAATAAAACATCTAAAGATATATTAAATGGAATGGATAGTCTACGTAAACGTAATACTAAAAAAGTTCAAAAAAATGGTGTGAAAGTTAAGTTCTTATCAGAAGAAGAACTTCCAATCTTCCGTTCATTTATGGAAGATACAACCGAAACGAAAGAATTCCAAGATAGAGATGATAGTTTCTATTATAATCGCTATAGACATTTCAAAGATCGCGTGCTTGTACCACTAGCTTATATTAAGTTTGATGAGTACATCGAAGAATTACAAAATGAACGTGAAACTTTAAATAAAGATGTTAATAAAGCTTTAAAAGATATTGAAAAACGACCAGACAATAAAAAGGCATTTAATAAAAAAGAAAATCTTGAAAAACAATTAGATGCCAATCAACAAAAATTAGACGAGGCTAAAAAATTACAAGCCGAACATGGTAATGAATTACCAATTTCAGCAGGTTTCTTCTTTATTAATCCATTTGAAGTTGTTTATTATGCAGGTGGAACTTCTAATAAATATAGACATTTTGCAGGCAGTTATGCTATTCAATGGACAATGATTAACTATGCAATTGATCATGGTATTGATAGATACAATTTCTATGGTATTAGCGGTAATTTTAGTGAAGACGCTGAAGATGTTGGAGTCATTAAATTTAAAAAAGGTTTCAATGCAGACGTAATTGAGTATGTTGGAGACTTTGTGAAACCTATTAACAAACCTTTGTATTCAGTGTATAAGACACTCAAAAAGATTAAAAAAAGATTTAATTAAGAGGGGAATAGACGAATATGAAATTTACAGAGTTAACAGTTAAAGAATTCGAAAACTTTGTACAAAACCCATCATTAGAAAGCCATTACTTCCAAATGAAAGAGAATATTCAAACACGTGAAAATGATGGCTTTGAAGTAGTGTTACTAGGTGTAAAAGATGAAAGCAATAAAGTATTAGCTGCTAGTCTTTTCTCTAAAATACCGACCATGGGAAGTTATGTATATTACTCAAATCGAGGCCCAGTAATGGACTATTCTGATTTAGGCTTAGTTGATTTTTACTTACGCGAATTAGAAAAGTATTTACATCAACACCAATGTTTATACGTTAAAATTGATCCATACTGGATTTATCAAATTTATGATAAAGATATTAATCCACTTGAAGATAGAGAGAAAAATGATGCTATAGTTAATTTGTTTAAATCACATGGATATGAACACCATGGATTTACTACTGAATATGACACATCAAGTCAAGCAAGATGGATGGGTGTTAGCTATCTAAAAGGGGAAACACCTGCTTCATTAAGAAAACAATTTGATAGCCAACGTAAAAGAAATATTAATAAAGCGATAAACTATGGGGTGAAAGTAAGATTCCTTGGTAGAGATGAGTTTCATATATTCTTAGACTTATACCGTGAAACAGAAGCAAGAACAGGTTTCGTATCAAAAACAGACGAATATTTCTATAACTTCTTTGATACTTATGGAGATAAAGTGCTTGTTCCACTTGCGTACATTGATTTAGATGAATACATAAAATCATTGCAAGACGCTTTAAATGATAAAGAAAACCGTCGTGATCAAATGATGGCAAAAGAAAACAAAAATGATAAACAACTTAGAAAAATTGCAGAATTAGATAAGCAAATTGAACACGATAAAAAAGAACTCTTACAAGCAAGCGAATTACGTCAGACAGATGGCCAAATCTTGAATTTGGCATCAGGAATTTTCTTTGCAAATTCATATGAAGTGAATTACTTCTCTGGAGGTTCATCTGAAAAATATAATAATTATATGGGACCATATATGATGCATTGGCATATGATGAACTATTGCTTCGAACACGGATATGATCGATATAATTTTTATGGTTTATCTGGTGATTTTACAGAGAACAGTGAAGATTATGGTGTTTATCGCTTTAAAAGAGGATTTAATGTTTACATCGAAGAGCTAATCGGGGATTTCTATAAACCTATAAATAAGGTTAAATATTGGTTGTTTAATACACTTAATACAATTCGCAAAAATGTAAAAAAATAAATTGATGTTATTAAAGGCTGTGACATGGTGGATGTCGCAGCCTTTATTTATCGTAACTAGTGATAGAGACAAGTTACAATACAGTGTAGGTAAATTCTAAGTTGATTTTCATGTTGCCCCCTACAATTTAATATTACCACACGTCTAATTTTTAGCAATGATATTACAAAACAAATTTATTTTGCTAAATTTAAAATATTTGCATTATTATTCTTTAGCAAATTTAGTTAAAACTAACAATTTACATAAATAGATACCAAGATTAATACGAAAGAGTTACGATTTAATAAAATGTAATAATCAATTCTAATATCTAAAATTGAGATTATTACATTTACTTAAGTCTATAATATAAGACTTCTTGATTCCTCGTTTTATGTACATGATATTAATAATTGCTACAGTACTTAATTAGTTAGTAGTTAGCTTTGAGAAAGATTATATATATTATCATAGGATTAATATCTCTAAACGTATAGACAAATATATAACCACGAGTATTTATGGGTTTTAAATTAAGAAACTAAGGATGAACAATTTATTTAATCTAAATATTGTATGATAACAATCAATCATACGTAACAATAATAAAACATGTTCAGAAATCGTCCTGACAGCGTATTAATTTAAAGGTTTTATTGAAGATAATTATTTGTGTTTCATTTTAGTTTACATAATATATATTATAGGAAGTTATATATTGAACTCCAGGGGACCTATTCTCCTATGATTCAATCCACTTTCAGTTAGTAACATTTATGATTCCTTTCTTTATTAATATGTACGCACACTAATATAAATTAATCATACATACTATTATACATGTTAAACTAAATGCATACTTATATACAAAGGAGTTACATATGAATATCATATTAGATATTGACGGTACGATATGTTTTGATGGACAACAAATTAATCAAGATATTATCGACCGTTTGATTAGTTTACATAATATAGGTCATAGAATTATTTTTGCTTCAGCAAGACCGATACGAGACTTATTGCCTGTTTTACCTTCACAATTTCATAGATTTACGCTAATCGGTGGTAATGGTTCAATCGTTTCTGATAATAATGAGATACAGACACTTGCAACTATTCAACCTGAATCATTTAATGTTATAAAACATGTCATTAATCAATATGACTTGAATTACATTGTTGATGATAAATGGAATTATGCAGCACGTGTTGATGCTACAAATACAATTTATCAACGCCTAGATCCTCATCGATTAGCACAAAAATTAACCATTAATGACATTACTTCACCTATTAAGACGATTTTATTGAACATAGATGAAAAAGACTTTGACGAAGTTGTAACATATCTAGCTACCAATGCACCTAGTCTTTCACTAATTAATCATTCAAATGAACTTAATATTGATATTACAGCTAAATATATTAATAAATTTACTGCTATTGAGCATATACTCGGTAAATATCCTACATATGTTGCATTCGGTAACGATCATAATGATATTGAAATGTTACAACATGCTAAAGTTGGTTATTTTGTAAATAATGAATCAATGGATGTTTCTATTTTAAAAAATAATAAAAATATCCGTTGTATTAATGCGAATACGGAAGCGCTATGTTTATCTTTAGATGAATTAAGCAAAGATTACTAAAATAGCTACATTTATAAGGAAATATAAATAACTTCTTATTGAAAATGATTATCAATTGCAAGTATAATGATTTTATAGGAGGTTAATTATGAAAAATTCATTTAAATTTATAGCTATACTTTTCACTATAATCGTATTATTATCTGCGTGCGGTAAGAATTCAACTTCTGAATCGTCGTCATCTTCAAAGGATACGATTACAGTTGAGAATACATACGAGTTTAAAGATAAGAATAATACACATACTAAAGGAGAAATGAAAACTGAGAAAGTTAAGGTTCCAGTTAATCCAGATAGAGTGGCTGTATTAGATTATGGTGCATTAGATATTATGAAACAGATGGGATTGGAAGATAAAATTGTGGCAATTGCGAAAGGTAAAGGTGCTGCTTTCTTACCCTCTTCCCTTTCAGAATTTAAAAATGATAAATATACTAATTTAGGTAACCCTGGACAACCTAATTATGATAATTTAGCTAAAGCAAAACCGGAAGTTATCTTCACATCATTTAGACAAGCTCATACTAAAACGCTAGATGAAATAAAAAAAGCTGCCCCTAACGCTAAAATATTATTTGTAAGTCCTAATAATGATCATTATATTGATTCTATTAAAGATAATACGACCTTGTTTGGGAAAATATTCAAACAACAAAACAAGGCTAAAATGCTAAATGAGAAACTCAATAAAAAAGTTGCTGAAACTAAAAAAGTTATTAATAACGATACGGTCTTGTTTTTAAATGTGGATGATAAAGGTGTTAAAGCATTTGGACCTACTGGTCGTTTCGGTGGATTCTTAAATAGAGATTTAGGAATAAAACATGCTGACACTGCCATGAAAGCCAATTCTGCTGGTAATTCTATTACTTATGAGTATTTAAACAAAGTAAACCCAGATAAACTATTTGTAATTGATCATACTCAAAAAGGAAATGATAAGTCGTTACCTTCTGCATTAAATAACGACGTTATAAAAAATTTAAAAGCTATTAAGAACGATCAAGTTTATCAATTTGAATCTAACGCATGGTATTTTTCTGAGGGTGGAATTGAAACTACCATTGAACAATTAGACAAAATTGAAAAAGCTTTTAAAAAATAATTAGCACTAGATTTCAATCCCCCTCTCTTTAGAATAGTAAATAAAAGGCGTTTGAAACATATATGCAAAAAAGCATGTTAAAATGTTTCAAACGCCTTTATTTATTATCTTCTAAGACGACGTATTGTTTCGTCATCATCTTCATATTTACGAATTTCTTTTTCTAGTTGTTTCTTTTTACGTTCGCGACGCCAATTTCTAGTGAAATACCATAATAAAAAGCTGATAATTAAACTGATAATGGCTAGAAAAGCAGCATATCCTAGTAATGGTTGAAATGAGATGTCATAAAAATTAGGAATAAAAAATGCTAAGACAGCTAACGCAACAAATGTAATTACTGCGGATACAAACCATTTCTTAAGTACTAAAGCACAGAAGACAGTTAAAATTATCATTGCAACTATTGTAATCCATAAATAGTTCGGCATATCAAAAATAGTCATGTATATCTCCTATCATAATAAAAATCTTTCTTTTAAATACTATACAATAATATGTAATTAAATTATACCCCTTTGCCTATAAGCATAACTCGGCCTTGAGGCTTAATAATGAGTTTGAAAATGATATTGTGTATAATGATTGTGAAATGATTTTTAAGGGAGTGGAATTTATGACGTCAGGTTTACCATTTAGAAAAGATGTTCCAGAACTAGAAAAATGGAATTTAAATGATTTGTTTAATAGTGATGAACAATTTTATGACATTTTAGATAATGTACTAAATCAATCGAAGTCATTTAATCAACAATATAAAGGGAAAATTTCAGATGCTAAGATGATAAAAAAAGTATTATCAGAATTTGAAAATATTCTTATTCAACTTGATCGTCTTGGTAATTATGCGGAACTAAGACTAAGCGTTGATACTGCTAATACTGATGCACAAACATTAAGCGCAAAGTTATCGACAAATTATGGTAAGATTTCAAGTCAGTTATCCTTTGTAGAATCTGAAATATTAATGTTACCTGAAGAGGTTATTAAACAAGCAATAGAAGAATCTGATGTGCCTCACTACTTAGAGAAATTAATTGAAAGTAAGCCATATCAATTGTCACCTGAAGTGGAACAAGTAATGGCGAGTTTATCGTCTACTTTTCAAAGTGCTTATGAATTATATGGCACAACGAAAATGCTTGATATTGCCTTCGAATCATTTGAACATAACAATGTGACATACCCTATGGATTACGCAACATTTGAAAATGAATACGAGGATAATGCTAATCCAGAATTTAGACAAAAAAGTTTTAAAAGCTTTAGTGATGCTCTGAAAAAATATCAACATACTACTGCTGCAACTTACAATCAACATGTGCAACAAGAAAAAATTGAGGCTGACTTAAGAGGATATGATTCTGTCATAGACTATTTATTACATGATCAAGAAGTTACACGAGAAATGTATGACAGACAAATCGACGTAATTATGAGTGATTTAGCACCTGTAATGCAAAAATATGCTAAATTATTACAACGTATACACGGTTTAGATAAAATGCGCTTTGAGGATTTAAAGGTTTCTGTTGATCCAAGCTATGAACCTGAAATATCAATCGAAGATTCTAAACAATATATTCATGGTGCTTTAAATGTACTGGGTGAAGATTATATACAAATGGTTGAGCAAGCATATAGTGATCGTTGGATAGATTTTGCACAAAATAAAGGAAAAGACACAGGTGCTTACTGTGCTAGCCCTTATTATACACATTCATATGTATTTATTTCATGGACTGGAAAGATGACTGAAACGTTTGTACTAGCACACGAATTGGGACATGCAGGTCATTTTACATTGGCACAACAACATCAAAATTTATTAGATTCTGAAGCTTCAATGTACTTTGTTGAAGCACCATCTACAATGAATGAAATGTTAATGGCAAATTATCTATTCAGTAACAGTGAAGATCCTAAATTTAAACGTTGGGTAATTGGATCTATTTTATCACGCACATATTATCATAATATGGTAACTCACTTGCTAGAAGCTGCTTACCAACGTGAAGTATATCGCAAAGTTGATAATGGTGAGTCACTTACAGCACCCGTGCTTAATAACATTATGAGAGACGTTTATGAACAATTCTTTGGCGATGCTGTTGAATTAACAGATGGAACTGAATTAACATGGATGCGTCAACCACATTATTATATGGGATTATACTCTTACACTTACTCTGCTGGATTAACAATTGGTACAGTTGTTTCACAAAAAATTAAACAAGAAGGACAACCAGCTGTAGATGCATGGCTTGAAACTTTAAAAGCAGGTGGAAGTCAATCTCCTATTGAATTAGCAAAAATTGCAGGTGTTGATATCACTACAGATGCACCACTTAAAGCTACTATTAAATATATCTCTGATTTAGTTAATGAAGCGGAACAATTAACAAATGAAATTGAGCAACAAGACTAATTAAACTATGAATATATTTTGATTTATAGTAAAACCCTGATAATAACTGATTTAATCAGTCTTATCAGGGTTTAATTGTTTGATTTTGGGTTATTTAGGTTTGATACTATATTATTTTTCATAATGTTCACCAGTATAGAAATAATAAACGCTCTCTGCAATATTTCTAACATGGTCTCCGACTCTTTCAAGATTTCTTGCAGCTAAATGTGCTTGGCCAGCTACAAAAGGGTCATTATCTATTAAATATGTTATGTTAACTATATTTGCATAAAGATCATCAATATCTTTATCACGCTCAATAATTTCTTTGATTAACGTTATATCCTCTTGTTTCGTAGCTGTATTAAGATCTTGCAACATTAGCATTGCTAATTTCCCCATCGTTTTTAATCGAGTTAATACATAATGATCTGTAATCTTTACTCGAAGACGAATATGAGCTATGTGTGCTGCGTTATCACCCATACGTTCAAAGTCTGTGGAAATTTTTAAAGCCGCCATCATCATTCTTAAATCCGTAGCAATCGGCTGTTGTTTTGTGATTAACATAATTACTTTTTCATTGATATCATAATCTAAATTATTGATATCTTTATCATTCTCAATGACTTGTCTTGCATAATTTTTATCATCTTCACTTAACGACACTAATGCATGTTCGAGATTAAAATAAACACGAAGACCAAGGTGACGGATATCTTTAATTAATTCACCTAATTGACCTTCGTATTTATGTCTAATAATGGTCATCATTACAGAATATTAACCAAAACGTCCTGAGATGTAGTCTTCTGTTTGTTTATCAGAAGGATTAGAGAAGATTTTATCAGTGTCGTCGTATTCGTTAACATAACCATTAAGGAAGAATGCAGTTTTATCAGATACACGTGCAGCTTGTTGCATGTTGTGTGTAACCATAATAATAGAGTAATTTTCTTTTAATTCCTGAACAAGTTCTTCAACTCTTAATGTAGAGATTGGGTCCAATGCTGATGTAGGTTCGTCCATTAAAATAACATCTGGTTCAATTGCTAAACATCTAGCAATACAAACACGTTGTTGTTGCCCACCAGATAAACCGTATGCGTTTGTGTGTAATCTATCTTTTAATTCATCCCAAATTGCAGCGCCACGTAATGATTTTTCTACGATTTCATCTAATAATTTTTTATCTTTAATACCGTGTGTTTTAGGACCATAAGTGATATTATCGTAAATTGATTTTGGGAATGGGTTTGGTTGTTGGAATACCATACCTACATTTGTTCTTAATTTTTCTTTAGAATAGTTTTCATCGAAAATATTTTGGTCACGGTATAAAATTTTACCAGCAGTTTTTACTGAAGGTACTAATTCTACCATACGGTTTAATGTTTTAATATAAGTTGATTTACCACAACCAGATGGTCCAATAATAGCAGTAACATTATTTTCTAAAATATCTAAATTAATGTTTTGTAGCGCATGTGTATCTCCGTACCATAAATCTAAGTTTTGTGTTGAATAAACTACTTTTTTATTACTATCTGATTCTTTATTGTGCTTAACTTCATTTGATGAAACTACTGTTGAAATTGATTCTTGAGATTGATCAGTATGTTTTGCTAACTCTTTTTCTTTAACATTTGTATTTGCCATAATTAAAACTCCTTTATATCTGTAAGATTGAAACGATAGTTATGCTCTACTAAAAACATGATATTATCGATTCAACCTTCACTCCCTAAATTATGTTGTATTTGATTGGATTAATATTTTCTAGAGAACTTATTACGTAAGAAAATGGCTACTGCGTTCATTAGTAATAAGATTACAAGTAATATAATAATTGCTGCTGATGCAACATTTTGGAATTCAGCTTGAGGCATTTTAGCCCAAGTGTAAATTTGAGTTGGTAATGCTGTGAACATAGACATAATGCTTGTTGGTGTTGCTAATAGAATAGTTGGTATACCAATTAAGATTAATGGTGCTGTTTCACCCAATGCACGAGATAGTGATAAGATGAATCCAGTCAAAATACCAGGTAAAGCAGCCGGTAATACGACACGACGAATAGTTTGCCATTTATTTGCACCTAAGCCATAAGAAGCTTCGCGAACAGAATTAGGAACTGCTCTGATTGCCTCCTGACTTGATACGATAATGATCGGTAGAATTAACAATGACATTGTTAACGCGGCAGCAATAACACTATTTCCTAATGCTAATGCTTGAATACCGCCACCACGAACGAATAATGTTAATCCAAGTAAACCGAATACGATAGAAGGTACACCAGCTAAGTTAGAAATACTAATTTTAACGAAACTAGTAAAGAAATTGTCTTTAGCGTATTCTTCTAAATAAATCGCTGTACCTACACCAAGAACGATAGAGATTGGAATAATACTTATCATTAACCAAATTGTCCCTGCTAACGCACCTTTAATACCTGCTTGTGAAGGTGTAGAAGAAGAGAAATTTGTAAAGAAATCTGGTGTAAGATAGCCAACACCTTTAACAAATGTTTGTATCAATAATGCTGCAAGTACTAATAAAGCTATTACAATACATGTAAAGAATAACCATTTATTTAATTTATTTGTTTTACCACGACTTGAGATGTTTTTTTCTACTTTGTTTTGGTCAATTAGTGTTTTAGCTTTAGGATTTGTAGTAGCTGTCATATTAATACTCCTCTCTGAAGCGTTTCGAAATCCAATAAGAAATTAAGTTCATTATTAATGTGAAAATAAATAATGTGAAACCTACTGCATAAATACTATAGTACATATCAGAACCGAATGTAGCATCTCCAGTTGCAACTTCAACAATATAACCAGTCATAGTTTGAATTGAATTCGTTAAGTTTAATGAAGCTGTTGGTGAACTACCTGCAGCTAATGAAACAATCATAGTTTCACCGATAGCTCTTGAAATACCTAATACAATTGAAGCTACAACACCTGAAGCTGCGGCTGGTAATACTACTTTAGTAGCAACTTCAAATTTTGTTGAACCTAAACCATAAGCACCCTCACGAATTTTGTTAGGAACAGATGCCATTGCATCTTCACTCATACTTGTAATTACTGGAACAATCATGATACCTACTACAATTCCTGGACTGACTGAGTTGAAACTATCAAGTGCTGGAATAATAGTTCTTAATACAGGTGTTACAAAAGTTAAAGCAAAGAAACCAAATACAATTGTTGGAATACCTGCTAAAATTTCAAGAATTGGTTTAATAATACGTCTTGCTTTGTCACTTGCGTATTCACTTAAGTAAATTGCAGCACCTAATCCAATTGGAACTGCGACGATAGTTGCGATAACAGTAATTTTCAACGTACCAATAACTAATGCCCAAATACCATATTTAGGATCAGAACCAGTTGGGTTCCAGTCTTTAGTGAATAAAAATTCAACAATAGATACGCGTGTGAAGAATGTTATTGTCTCAGTTATCAAAGTGAAAAGAATACCGATTGTAGTTAAAATTGAGATTGCAGCTATAATTCCTAAAATAATAGGTACGATTTTATCACTGAAACCGCCCTTTTTAGCGTTATTTTTAGCTATCAAGTCTCTAACATTAGTTTCCGATGCCATATATAACCCTCTCTTTTTCTCCCAATAAATTTAAAAAAGCGCTAGAAATTATCAGGTAAACAATGAGTTCAAATTAACCTAAAACATTTTAACAATCACCCATATATTCGAGAACAAGGTAGCAGTGTTGCTACCTTGTAATACCCCTTGAATAATTCCCAGCCCTTTGATATTAATAATGATTATTATTTATCTGATTTTTTATCGTATTTTTTTAAATCTTTAAGTTCATCTTTGTAAGTTTTTTCTGGAGAAGCTACATAACCAGCATCTTCAGCAGATTTACCTTTGTCTTCTAATGTGAATTTGATGAATTCTCTCATAACATCATTATCTTTTAATGATTTTTCTTTTACATATAAGAATAATGGTCTACTTAAAGCATATGAACCGTCTTTGATTGTTTTCTTAGTTGGTTCAGTTGTTTTACCTTTGTCGTCTTTGATTTTAACTTCTTTTAATTTATCTTTGTTTTGTTCGTAGAAGTTATAACCGAAGTAACCGATACCCTCTTTGTTTTTCTCAACTGATTGAACAATTACGTTAGTGTCTCCGTTTTTCTCAGCTTTGATATCTTCTTTATCCATTACTTCTTCTTCAAAGAAATCATAAGTACCGTGACTTGAGTTTGGAGAGAAAGCTTTGATTTTTTTATCAGGCCAGCTAGAATTTACATCTTTCCAAGTTTTAGCTTCGCCGTTGTAGATTTTTTTCAATTGATCTTTAGATAATTCTTTAACAAAGTCGTTGTCTTTGTTAACTGCAACAGTTACACCATCTTGTGCAATTTTGAATTCTTTATATTTAATGTCTTTGTCTTCTAATTTTTGTTTTTCTTCATCTTTAATAGGTCTAGAAGCTTGTGAGAAATCAGTTTCGCCAGCGATGAATTTTTCAAAACCAGCACCAGTACCTGCTTGACCAGAGGAAATAGTAGCGTTTGGATGATCTTTAGCCCATTTTTCGTTTAATTTTTCAACGATTGGAGCTACTGTTGATGAACCTTCACCTTTGGCTTCACCTTTAAAGTCTTTGCCATCTCCAGAACCACTTCCACTGCTATCTCCACCGCCACATGCGCCTAATAATACCGAAGCGCCTAAAACAGTTGTACCAACTAATTGCCATTTTTTCATTAAAATATCCTCCTAATAGATAACCCAAAATGTTATATGTATTTCTTACAATGCTTATAATACATACCTTTTGTTAATATAAAATAGTTTAAATGTAAAGGTTTTGTTAAGATTGCAGGAAAATCAATATTTTTTATAAAAATTATCTATAAAAAAGACGGGAGTGATACAGAATTTATAATGAAAAACTGTATCACTCCCGTAAAGGTGACTGAAAGCGTATAATATATTGTTAGTGCTGTATTTTACTTAGAATAAGTAATATGACTTTAAATTAATTTTTTGACTTAAGATTACTTAAATTTTAACGTTATAACTTAGTATTATTAAAACAACTATTTTAATAGAAGGAAATTGTTTATATTTATGGTTATTTATCTTCTACTCTACTCCAACCCTTCTTGGTTAAAGAAATCTTACCTGTTTCAATATTAATAATTTTATGTTTATATAAATGACCAATTGCGCGTTTAAAAGAGCCTTTACTCATATTGAACACCTCTTTAATTGCTTCTGGGCTTGATTTATCCCAAAAAGGTAATTCACCTTCATATTCTACTAATAAATCAAAGATTACTTGACCATCATCATCAAGACGTTCATGAGCTAAAGGTAAAAATGAACCATTGAGTTCACCTCTATCATTATGACCAATAATACGTACTTCTACTTCTTCACCTAATCGGGGTTCTTCTTTACGCTCTGATTCATGCACAAAGATTTTATAGCCTTCCTTCGATAATAAGAAACTACCAATTCTTAATAGTCGATATGGTCTAGCTTTAATAAGTTCATTCTGTTTTTCATCATCATATACAGGTGTAAACATTTTTTCTACTATTGTTTCACTAGCAAGACGAGCAAACATTTGATTTTCTCTATCTATACGTAATGTTACTAGTACATAATCTCCAGTTTGTGGCCATAGTGATTTTACTTTCGGTAAATCTTCCCATGGGATTAGCACTTCTCTTGGTAAACCTACATCTACACGTGCACCATCTCGGTCTGTTTTTAACACTTTTGCAAAATCATATTTATCTTTAGTAATGTCAGGCATGTTTTGAGTAGCAAATAATTCGCCTGAGCGATTTGGATATATGAAGAAACTATACTCTTCACCTGTTTCTAATTCATCTTCATCATTGATTTCTGATTGATTTAATTTTACTTGTTCACCATTAGGACCTTTTAAAAGGTATGTAGAACCTTCTAAGCCAATGACTTCTAAAAATTCAATTGAACCAACAATATCTTTATCTAATGCCATAATATTCTCCTTCGAGGGTTTGTATTCTTCATTATTATAACATGCATACTAAAAACTATCATTCACGTGTTTAGATTTGCATTAGGTCGAAACTATATAAAGAATATGATATAATTTTTCCGTTAGATAAACGATAAATAAAGGAGTAAATGCATGCTACAAGTAACTGATGTAAGTTTACGTTTTAGCGATCGTAAACTTTTTGAAGATGTAAATATTAAGTTTACTGAAGGAAATTGTTATGGGCTTATCGGTGCTAATGGTGCTGGTAAATCAACGTTTTTAAAAATTTTATCAGGAGAAATTGATTCTCAAACAGGACATGTTTCAATGGGTAAAGATGAACGTTTAGCTGTTTTGAAACAAGATCACTTCGCCTATGAAGAAGAACGTGTATTAGATGTTGTTATCAAGGGACATGAACGCTTATATGAAGTCATGAAAGAAAAAGATGAAATTTATATGAAACCTGATTTCAGTGATGAGGATGGTATACGTGCCGCTGAACTAGAAGGTGAATTCGCCGAAATGAATGGTTGGAACGCAGAGGCTGACGCTGCTTCTTTACTTTCAGGTTTAGGCATATCTGCTGATTTACATGATAAGCAAATGTCAGAATTGGAAAATAATCAAAAAGTGAAAGTCTTATTAGCTCAAAGTTTATTTGGTGAGCCTGATGTACTTTTACTTGATGAGCCTACCAATGGTCTAGATATTCCTGCCATTAGTTGGTTAGAGGATTTCTTAATTAACTTCGATAATACTGTCATCGTGGTATCTCATGACCGTCACTTTTTAAACAATGTATGTACACATATTGCTGATTTAGATTTCGGTAAGATTAAATTATATGTAGGTAACTATGATTTCTGGTATCAATCTAGTCAATTAGCTCAAAAAATGGCTCAAGAACAAAATAAGAAAAAAGAAGAAAAAATTAAAGAGTTACAAGACTTTATTGCACGTTTCTCAGCTAATGCCTCTAAGTCTAAACAGGCAACAAGTCGTAAGAAACAATTAGAAAAAATTGAATTAGATGATATTCAACCATCTTCAAGACGTTATCCATATGTTAAATTCACACCAGAGCGTGAAATCGGTAATGATTTATTGACTGTTCAAGGACTTTCTAAAACAATTGATGGTGAAAAAGTACTTGATAACATTTCATTCACTATGAATCCTAATGATAAAGCAATTTTGATTGGAGATAGTGAAATTGCAAAAACTACATTACTGAAAATTTTAGCTGGTGAAATGGAGCCTGATGAAGGTACATTTAAATGGGGTGTAACAACTTCATTAAGTTACTTCCCTAAAGATAACTCAGAGTTCTTTGAAGGCGTAGACATGAATTTAGTAGACTGGTTACGTCAATATGCACCTGAAGATGAACAAACAGAAACTTTCTTACGTGGTTTCTTAGGACGAATGTTATTTAGTGGTGAAGAAGTTAAAAAGAAAGCTAGTGTGCTCTCTGGTGGTGAAAAAGTTCGCTGTATGTTAAGTAAAATGATGCTATCAAGTGCCAATGTTTTACTATTAGACGAACCTACTAACCATCTTGACTTAGAAAGTATTACAGCAGTAAATGATGGATTAGCTTCTTTCAAAGGATCAATCATCTTTACATCTTATGACTTTGAATTTATCAATACTATTGCAAATCGTGTGATTGATCTAAATCAATCAGGTGGTTTATCTAAAGAAGTTCCTTATGAAGAATATTTACAAGAAATTGGCGTATTACAAAAATAATATATAAGCACATACGCACTTCCCTATTACTAAATTGGGGAGTGCGTTTTTTAATATCATATTACTCATTTGATAAATCTTTACTTACATATAGTAAAAGTACTTTCTAATTTTTCAGTCTATTTCAAAAAATCACAATTATCGGTTTACAGACACAATTGCCATATGTATAATATAAAACATAGCAATTGAATAAGAAATTGATGAGGCGCATCAATCATCAGTATATATTAGATAAACTGTCTGCAACAGCTAATATAGAAAGGGTGCGATGCCGAAATGAATCATAATCGCAGCTATGATTTGTTGGACTTTGTGGTTAAGAGCTGAAAGTTTGTCATTATTATTTAATAATGGAGTGCATCACTTGTATATAAATCACGAACAAGTTCGCACTTCCGAACTTGTTCTTTTTTATAGCGTGTGCCTCCCTATATTTTAGGAGGTAAAGTTTTGAAACGAAGTGTTTTGAAGTTCGGTGGTTCATCCGTCGCTGATTTTACAAAGATAAAAAATATTGCAGAAATGCTTAAGAACCGTGTGGATGACGGTGAACAATTAATTGTAGTTGTTAGTGCTATGGGTAAAACAACAGATCAATTAATGGATAATGTATCAAATCTTACTGCTACACCTAAAGATGAGGAACTCGCCCTACTTTTAACGACCGGTGAACAACAGACTGTATCATATTTATCCATGGTGTTAAATGATATCGGTGTTAATGCTAGAGCAATGACTGGTTATCAAGCAGGTATTAAAACGATTGGCCATCATTTAAAGAGCAGAATTGCTGAAATCAATCCAGAAACATTTGATAAAGCATTCACCGACAAAGATGTATTAGTCGTTGCTGGTTTCCAAGGTATCAATGATGCATTTGAACTTACAACGTTAGGACGTGGAGGATCAGATACAACGGCAGTTGCAATTGCTGCAAGTAATCAAATTCCATGTGAAATATATACTGACGTTGATGGAGTTTATGCCACTGACCCTCGAATATTAAGTAAGGCAAAACGGTTAGATTATGTTTCTTATGAAGAAATGATGGAAATGAGTGCATTAGGTGCAGGCGTTCTTGAAACTCGAAGCGTAGAACTTGCTAAGAACTATGATATCCCATTGTATCTCGGTAGAACTTTATCAAATGAGAAAGGAACATGGATTATGTCAAGAACAGATTTATTAGAGAAGAAAGCTGTAACAGGTGTAGCATTAGATAAACATATGATGCACGTTACAATTAGTTATCCCCTACCTGATAATCGTCTTTTAACGCAATTGTTCACAGCATTAGAAGAAGGTTCAGTAAATGTGGATATGATATCCCAAATAGTTAACATTGAAGGATTGCAGCTATCATTCTCTATTAAAGATAGTGATGTACAACAAATTTCAACTATTTTGAGTAATCTTTCTTCTTCATTTAACGCATTGGATTATAAAATTAATGAAGAATACGTTAAAATTTCGCTTATTGGTTCTGGTATGAGAGATATGTCGGGCGTTGCATCAAAGGCTTTCATTACTTTAATTAATGCAAATATCCCATTCTATCAAACTACAACATCTGAAATTAGTATTTCATATGTGATAGATGCTGATAATGGAGAAAAAGCGGTTGAAGTATTATACAATGCATTTGATATTTAAACATCAACATGCTATTTATAAATAATTTTTTTAAAATTCAAACAAATGATATTGGAGTGACTTTTATGACAAGATTAGCAGTAGTCGGAGCAACAGGTTTAGTTGGAACAAAAATGTTAGAAACAATTGATCGCAAAAACATCAAGTTCGATGAGTTAGTATTATTCTCATCAGCTAGATCAGCAGGTAAAGAAGTTCAATTTCAAGGTCAAACGTATGTTGTACAAGAATTAACAGAAGAAGCAGCAAGTGAAAAATTTGACTACGTTCTAATGAGTGCCGGTGGTGGCACAAGTGCACAATTCGCCCCAATCTTTGAAAAAGCAGGTGCAATTGTCATCGATAACTCTAGTCAATGGCGCATGACTGAAGATATCGACTTAATTGTACCTGAAGTAAATCAACCTGAATTTAAGCGCGGCATTATTGCCAACCCTAACTGTTCTACAATTCAATCAGTAGTACCATTAAAAGTATTACAAGATCAATTTGGTTTAAAACGTGTTGCATATACTACTTATCAAGCTGTTTCAGGTTCAGGTATTAAAGGTAAAAGAGATTTAGCTGAAGGTGCAAATGGTAAAGAACCAGAAGCGTATCCTCACCCTATTTATAATAATGTGTTACCACATATTGATGTATTCTTAGAGGATGGATATACAAAAGAAGAACAAAAAATGATTGATGAAACACGCAAGATTTTACATGAACCTGAATTAAAAGTAACTGCGACATGTGCACGTGTTCCAGTACAAGATAGTCATAGTGTTGAAATTGACGTTACTTTAGATAAGGAAGCAACTGTACAAGAAATTAAAGATTTATTTGATAAAGACGAACGTGTTGTATTAGTTGATAACCCTGAAAAAAATGAATATCCTCAGGCACTTAACTCTACTGGTAGAGATGAAGTATTTGTAGGCCGTATTCGTAGAGATGACTCATTAGATAATACATTCCACGTTTGGTGCACATCTGACAATTTATTAAAAGGTGCAGCATTGAATGCAGTACAAGTATTAGAGCAAGTAATCAATTTAAAAGGAGCTAGATAATATGCCACATTTATTCGAAGGTGTAGGAGTAGCACTTGCTACCCCATTCACAAATAATGAAGTTGATTATAATGCATTAGAGAAACACGTAGATTTCCTATTAGACAATGGTGTAAAAGCTATTATTGTTAATGGAACTACAGCTGAGAGCCCTACTTTAACTGAAGAAGAAAAAGAACAAGTATTGGAGTCAGTTATAAAGCAAGTTAATCATCGTGTGACTATTATTGCAGGTACAGGTACGAATAATACTGCCAAATCAATTCAAGCATCTCAACGCGCTAAAGCACTTGGTGCAGATGCAATTATGTTGATAACCCCCTACTACAATAAAACAAATCAACGTGGCTTAGTTAAACACTTCGAAACGATTGCGAATGAAGTTGAATTGCCAGTTGTACTATATAATGTGCCTTCTCGTACAAATATGACAATTGAACCAGAGACAGTTGAAACATTAAGTCATAACCAATATATTGTTGCAATCAAAGATGCCACAAATGACTTTGAATATTATGAAGACGTTAAAAGTCGTATCAATCAAGAAGAATTCGCTTTATATAGTGGTAACGATGATAATGTTGTCGAATTTTATCAAAGAGGTGGCAATGGTGTTATTTCAGTTATTGCTAATGCAATTCCTAAAGAATTCCAAGCTTTATATGATGCTAAACAAAGTGGACAAGATATTTCAAACGATTTCGAACCAATTAGTAAATTATTAGATGCGCTTTCTGTAGATGTTAATCCTATTCCGATTAAAGCGTTAACAAGTCATTTAGGTTTTGGTAATTATGAATTGCGTTTACCACTTCTTCCGTTAGAAGATGCAGATGCCAAAGTCTTAATCAATGTATTTGAACAGTTTAAAGCAGGTGAACTTTAATGAAAATTTTACTTATTGGTTACGGTGCAATGAATCAAAGAGTGGCTCGATTAGCAGAGGAAAAAGGTCATGAAATTATAGGTGTTATTGAGCCTCAAAAAAATGAGACAACACCATATACACACTATGATCACATTACTGATGCACAAAATGAAGCGGATGTAGCGATTGATTTTTCAAATCCTAATCTATTGTTCCCACTTCTTGAAGAAGAGTTTCAATTACCTTTAGTTATAGCTACTACAGGTGAAAAGGAAAAATTAATTGAAAAGTTAAATGAATTAAGCCATAACATGCCAGTATTCTTTAGTGCAAATATGAGTTATGGTGTACATGCTCTAACTAAAATATTAGAAGCAGCTATCCCACTTCTGCAAGATTATGATATCGAGTTGACTGAAGCACATCATAATAAAAAAGTAGATGCTCCTAGTGGGACATTAGTAAAATTATATGATGTTATTAAAGACTTACGCCAAAATATCACACCAGTTTATGATCGACATGAACTTACAGAACAACACACTAAAGACGAAGTTGGCATTCACTCAATTCGTGGTGGGACTATTGTAGGTGAACATGATGTATTATTTGCAGGAACAGATGAAACCATTACACTCTCACATAAAGCACAGTCTAAAGATATTTTTGCAAATGGAGCAATCACTGCTGCTGAAAAATTAATAAACCAATCTAACGGTTATTACACGTTTGACAACCTATAAGTTATAAAATCTAGCAAATATTAAGGAGAGACTTAAATTATGGTACAACATTTATCAGCTGAGGAAATTATTCAATATATTAGTGACGCCAAAAAATCTACACCATTAAAAGTATATGTTAATGGTAATTTTGATGGTGTTACCTTCCCTGATTCTTTTAAAGTATTTGGTTCCGACAATTCTAAAGTAATCTTTTGTGAAGCCGATGATTGGAAACCATTCTATGAATCAAACCAATCTACAATTACTGAGTTAGAAATTGAAATGGATCGACGTAATTCAGCAATTCCACTTAAAGACTTAACAAATACAAATGCGCGTATTGAACCAGGTGCATTTATACGTGAACAAGCAATTATTGAAGACGGTGCTGTCGTTATGATGGGCGCAACAATCAATATTGGTGCTGTAGTTGGTGAAGGAACTATGATTGATATGAATGCTACATTAGGCGGTCGTGCGACAACTGGTAAGAATGTGCATGTAGGTGCTGGCGCCGTTCTAGCTGGCGTAATTGAGCCTCCTAGTGCTTCACCAGTAGTCATAGATGATAATGTATTAATTGGTGCTAATGCAGTCATTTTAGAAGGTGTTCATGTTGGCGAAGGCGCAATTGTCGCTGCAGGTGCAATTGTTACTCAAGATGTTCCAGCTGGTGCAGTCGTAGCTGGTACCCCTGCTAAAGTGATTAAACAAACTTCGGAAGTAGAAGACTCTAAACGTGAAATTGTTTCAGCATTAAGAAAATTAAATGACTAATGATATGAGTGTTTGATGAGTGGCTATGTCAAAAAAACTATTTTATAGCTGTATTGCATAATCACAATAGCTTACTGAACTGAGAAGGCGCTTAACTGAGCCCTTCTCAGTTTTAGTTATTCTTATGAAAAGTGGATTGGGCATAGTAAAGAGTATTTAGAATTTTTACCAACAGGCCAAGCAATGGGCAAATAATCTATACGCCTCTATTTCAAAATTAATACTATTTAAATTAATATCACGTCATACATAAAAAGATGAAATAAGTTACAATATTAATAAGACTAATTAAGTTAATAAAGGAATGATATGATGAGTGAATTAGAGTTTGTAACTAAACATAGAAGACATTTACATCAACATCCAGAATTAAGTTTACATGAATTCGAGACGACAAAATATATCACACAGTTTTTAGAAGAATTAGGAGTGTCATATGAGCGCCCTCTTGAAACTGGTGCAATAGCATACTTAAACGGTAATAGTGATCATACCATTGCATTTCGTGCGGATATCGATGCGTTACCAATTTTTGAAGAAAATGATGTCGATTATCGAAGTCAAACGGATAATGTAATGCATGCATGTGGTCACGACGGACATACAACGGCATTAATGTTATTTGTTAAACGATGCAAAGAAATGTTCGATAAAGGAACGCTTCCACACAACGTTGTATTCATCTTCCAACCTGCCGAAGAAACTGGTGGCGGAGCGAATCGTCTAATTAAAGCAGGTGCGTTTAATAACTATCCAATAGAAGCTGTTTTTGGCATCCATGTTAATCCATTTGCCGATGAAGGACAAGTTGTTATCCGTGATGAAGAAATTACAGCAAGTGCAACTGAATATCGCTTCTTCTTAAAAGGATTATCAAGTCATGTTGCAGATAAAGAGCAAGGTCATTCATGTGGTGAAGCCCTTCTACACGTTCTAAATCAAGTAGGACAAATACAACAGTATCATCTCAATGGCTTAAAACGAAATATTGTTCATATGGGTCATTTTGAAGCTGGAGAAGCTATTAACACTGTAGCTAGCCATGGATATTTAGAAGGAACGATTCGAACTTATGATCCAAATGATTTAAATGTAGTAAAAACACAAATGCATAAAATTGCTGAGAGTGTAAGCTTATTATTTAATGTGGATTGTGAAGTGAAATTTGAAGAAGGCTACCCACCTACGATGAATAGTCCTAAATTGCGTGCGAGTGTAGAACAAGCGATTAATGCTGCAAATCTAGAAGTTATAGATAAGCCTCTTCCATTCTTATTTGGTGAAGACTTTAGCTTCTATGGTCAACAGTTGGCCCCAGCATACTTTGCATTTGTAGGTACTCGAAACGAAGACAAAGGTTTTGTGACTGGACTTCATACATCTCATCTTAATTTTGATGAAAAAGTATTAATCTATGTGGCAAATTATTATGAACAATTATTAATGCATTATGGAGAGGAGTAATTCACATTGACAGCAATATGGTCCGTCGATAAAGAAGCGTTTTTACAAAATGCTATTAAAGTTAAAAATGGTAATTCAATTATGGCTGTAGTGAAGAACAACGCTTATCATTATGGTTTGGAGTTTGCTGTTACTTCTTTCTTAAAAGCTGGAATTAATACTTTCAGTACTACCTCTTTAAAAGAAGCCATTAAAGTACGAGAAATAGCGCCTGATGCCACTATTTTCTTGATGAATGCCGTTTATGATTTTGAAAAAGTAAGACATTATCAAATTCAAATGACCCTACCATCATTAGCCTATTATTATAAATATAAGAATGATTTAAGTGGTATCAAAGTACATTTAGAATTTGAAAACTTACTTCATCGTTCTGGATTTAGAACATTAGAAGAAATTAGAGAAGTACTCAATGATCATCATATTAACTCAAATGAAGACAAAATGATTATTAGTGGATTGTGGACGCACTTTGGTTATGCAGATGAATTTGATGTGCCTGAGTATAGTATAGAACGTGAGGCATGGTTAAATATAGTAGATACCTTATTAGATGAAGGTTATCACTTTGATTTAATTCATGCGCAAAATAGTGCAAGTTATTATCGTGAAGGTCAGAAACTTTTACCACATCATACACATGCACGTGTAGGCATTGCATTGTATGGGTCTCGACCATATAGTGCTTTAAATGAATATAGTATTAAACAATCTCTTACTGTAAAAGGTAATGTGATACAAGTGCGTGAAGTGAATGCTGGAGATAATTGTGGGTATAGCTTTGCCTTTGAAGCTACTAGAGACCATACGCGATTAGCAGTTGTAGATGTAGGCTATGGAGATGGTATTCTTAAATCGAGAGCTAAACATGAAGCATTAATTAAAGGTAAACGCTACCCTATTCGCGCACTAATGATGAGCCATATGTTTGTTGAAGTTGATGAGGAAGTCGATGCACAAGATGAAGTGATATTATATAATAACGATATACGCATTGATGAATATACATTCAAAGGTGTAGGCGCTAATTCAGAACAACTTAGTGCTATGAATCATGATTCTCTCATAAAGGAGTATAGATAAAATGGCAGTAAAATATAATGATTATGGTGAGTTAACAATGGCGGGTACAAGTTTAAAGACACTTGCACAAAGCTTTGGTACCCCTACTATTGTTTATGATGAAGATGAAATCCGCAATCAAATGCGTAGATATCACTCAGCTTTTCAAAAAAGTGGTTTAAAATATAATATTTCATATGCTTCGAAAGCATTTACATGTATCCAAATGGTCAAATTAGTACAAGAAGAAGACTTACAATTAGATGTAGTTTCTGAAGGTGAATTATATACTGCATTAGAAGCAAAGTTTGACCCAAGTAAGATCCACTTCCATGGGAATAACAAAACCAAACGTGAAATACAATACGCTTTAGAAAGTGGCGTTGGTTATTTTGTTATCGATTCACTTGAGGAAATTGATTTAATCGACAGATACGCGAGCGACACTGTAAATGTAGTATTACGCGTTAACCCTGGTGTTGAAGCACATACGCATGAGTTTATTCAAACTGGCCAAGAAGATAGTAAATTCGGTTTATCAATTCGCCATGGCTTAGCGATTGAAGCGGTCAATAAAGTGCGCGACTCTAAACGTTTACATTTAAAAGGTATTCACTTCCATATTGGTTCTCAAATCGAAGGAACTGAAGCGATGATTGAAACTGCTAAGATTGTGCTTAACTGGCTTTCTGAAAATGATATCAAAGTTGAATTACTTAATCTAGGTGGAGGTTTCGGTATCAAATACGTTGAAGGAGACGTAAGCTTCCCTATTGAAGAAGGTATTGCAGAAATTACAGATGCAATCAAAGCTGAAACTGAACGTCTAAATTATGAAGTACCGGAAATTGGTATTGAACCAGGCCGTTCTATTGTTGGAGAAGCTGGAATTACTTTATACGAAGTAGGTACAATTAAAGAAATTCCTGAAGTAAACAAATATGTTTCAATTGATGGTGGCATGAGCGATCACATTAGAACTGCATTATATGGTGCCAAATATCAAGCTTTATTAGTAAACCGTCATGAAGAAGCTGATGAAACAGTAACAATTGCTGGTAAATTATGTGAATCAGGTGACATCATTATTCGTGATGCAAAACTCCCTTCTTCTGTTCAACGTGGTGATTACCTAGCAATTTTATCTACAGGAGCATATCATTACTCAATGGCTTCTAATTACAACCAAATGCAGAAACCACCTGTATTTTTCTTAAAAGATGGTAAAGCACGTGAAGTTATTAAACGCCAATCATTACGTCAATTGATTATTAACGATACTAAATAACAATTACCAATTTTGAAAATAATTCTTAAGAATGTTCAAAGAAAAATGGCTCTATAATAAATTGGACTGATGACTAAAAATCATCAGTCCAATTTTTA
>ERZ1023508.14-NODE-14-length-147889-cov-8.253636_pt1 | contig 147889 bp, 134 predicted proteins | sample MGYA00380548_ERZ1023508 | MGnify/ENA primary metagenome ERZ1023508 (study PRJEB33173, sample SAMEA4830311) | metagenome | study: EMG produced TPA metagenomics assembly of the PRJEB25223 data set...
CGCATTATAGACACCCAAAACGAGCCGTCAACACTTAATTTGAACTTTCTTTCGTCCGGATGATATCGGCGTCCGGCGCAGGTAGGGCCAGAGGGAAACGTTGGCTGGAACTCCCTGGTCAGAACGGCTCTAAGCGTACGGCACCAAATCACGTAGGTTACTCAATATGAGGAAGGTAATACTCGCACCTCTCGGCTGGGCCGTGGGTGCTTTAGTCATGTCGTCGGCAATAGCCGTTGCCGACCCTGGTAACGGCAAAGGCCATGGTTATGCCGGGAAGTACCAGACAGGCCATGGACAGGCTGATCACCAAAGCCGAGGACCCTATATAGATATAGGTAAAATCCGAATCGTCCTTCGGGACAACCGTGACCACATGCAGTCGGCCGGCAAGTTACCACCGGGAATCCAAAAACAGCTCGCACGCGGCAAGCCGCTGCCTCCGGGCATTGCCAAGAAGCTGGACGGACGCTTGCTCAGTCGGTTACCCACATACGATGGCTACGAATGGCGTCAGGCGGGAACAGACCTCGTTCTCGTCACGCTGGCAACGGGTATCATCTATGAGGTCATCCGAGGCGTCCTCGATTGACCTCAGCGATAGGACTGGCCACGTTCCTGGTCGATGCGCTGCTCTCTACGATCGTTACGTTCCCGCCAGATTAGATCCCAGCGATCCTCCTGGCCCTGTCGGGAAGTTGCTTGCGCCTGGCACTGATTGAGCCCATCCGACCAGCCTTGTGCGTATAAGGTGTCTGATGAGAAACGCTGGGCATCTTTCTGAAAGCCGCCCGCTGCGCCTGCTGCATGGCGCCCGCTGCTACAGCCCGCTGCGTAGCCATCCGCATAAGCTGGCGGGTAACCAGACTTCACCAGCTGGTCGTGACTACTTTCGCATCCTGCCGCTACCACGCAGACAAGAATGATCGCGAATCGTCTCGTTAACTTATCCATAGGGCACCTATACGCCAAGAAGCTTCTTTGAGCGTGGACCCGATCGCGTCAAATTGCCATCAAGCCAATGTGAATGCTTTGTTAGCCCACAATAGGCTTCGACGCCCTACGGTTTTTTCACACGCCTTTAACATTAGGACCACGGCTCGCTCCGCAGAATCCGGCGACTTCACCAATCGGAGCGCTATATGCGTGCCTTTCCTCATTCCCAAATACGATTCTTAGTACTTGTACTAGCGACTTGGCTAGTCGTATTCACCTCTACCCGGACGGCCTTACTCCTCACACACCTTCACGATGCGAACATTTCGACATGGCCGTTGGTGAAGATATATGTGATCGGCCTACTTTATGACCTTACCTTTCTGTCCTACGCGGCCTTGCCGTTAACCATCTATCTACTGTTGTGCCCAGTACGGATCTGGCAGGCGCGCTGGCACCGAATTGCTCTCACAGTTCTGTTTGGTCTGAGTCTCTTCGCGATGCTCTTTACAGCCTTGGCAGAATGGCTGTTCTGGGACGAATTCTCGGTCCGCTTTAACTTTATCGCCGTCGATTACCTCGTCTATTCGGATGAGGTAATCAGCAACATCATGGAGTCTTACCCGGTTTTCAGCCTTATTGGTCTCCTAGCCATCCTCTCTGGGACTGTGACGCTTCTTATGCAGCCCAGGATCGCGCGCACGCTCCAAGCCACGCCTGCAGCAGTCAAAAGCCGGGTCAGCGCGGCAGTTGCAATCGCGCTCTCTGCAGCCGCTCTTTCCGTAACGATCGACCAGGATTTGAATCAACCGCTACGTGGCAATACCTATCAGCGAGAGTTAGCCAGCAACGGTCCTTACCAGTTCTTCGCCGCTTTCCGTAATAACGAACTCGACTACGAGCAATTTTATGCATCGTTGCCAGAAAAGGACATCGCGGGCGATCTGCGTCGTGAGGTAGAGGAGAGTAATACTCGATTCATCGGTTCGGATCCGCAGGACATAAGCCGCTTCGTTGAAAACACCGGGGAAGCGACGCACCCCAACATCATCCTTGTTACGGTGGAAAGCCTCAGCGCTAAATACCTGGGCAGCTTCGGCAATACCGCCGGGCTCACGCCCAATCTGGACGCGCTTCGTCGCGACAGCCTGTTCTTCAATAATTTCTATGCCACCGGCACACGAACGGATCGCGGCCTCGAGGCAATAACGCTGTCGGTGCCCCCAACACCCGGCCGCTCCATTATCAAGAGGATCGGCAAGGAAACGGGATACGGATCGGTAGGCCAGCAACTTAAACAGGTTGGCTACGACAGCGTCTTTCTGTATGGCGGGCGCGGCTACTTCGACAATATGAACGCGTTTTTCAGCGGCAACGGCTACCGGATCGTTGACCAGAGCAGCGTGCCGGAAAGTGAGATTCACTTTGCGAATGCTTGGGGGATGGCTGACGAAGACCTCTTCACTCAAGCGATCAAGGTGGCCAACGCGGATGACGACGCACACCATCCGTTCTTCCTTCATCTTATGACCACTTCCAATCATCGCCCGTATACCTACCCCGATGGCCGAGTGGATATCCCATCAGGTCGCGGCCGGGACGGCGCGGTGAAATACACCGACTGGGCAATTGGCGACTTCCTGTCGCGCGCTCGGCAGCAGTCCTGGTTCGACAACACCATCTTCATCTTCGTCGCCGATCACTGCGCTGGCAGTGCAGGACGTCAGGACCTACCGGTCGCGAACTATCACATACCTTTATTCATCTATGCGCCAAAGCTTATCCACGCGCGTGAATATGACGGTCTTGCTAGCCAGATCGATATCGCCCCTACGCTACTCGGACTACTAAACATCAACTACGTGTCAACGTTCTTCGGCCGGAACCTGCTTGTCGATCACCCTAAGCCGGGGCGCGCGTTGATTGGTAACTACCAACACCTCGGCCTTTTCGACGGCAAGGATCTAGCAATTCTCAGCCCTAGGAAAAGGATTCGGACTCACATTGACGCACTGACCTTCAGTCGCGAAGAGGACAGCACTGTCCAGAATGCCCTGGTGAAGCGCGATATAGCCTATTACCAAGGTGCCAGCCACGATTACAGTACCGGCCTTCTGGCGTGGCACGCCCCGCAGCCAGCGTCCGTACAGCGCAATGATGTGAGCCAGAAATGACCACTGCATGGGTAACTAGCCAGCGTTTACGCCCGTTTGATTTCAAACTGGGGTTCACCCTACCGTTGGCTTGTATGGCACTACTGTTGGCGATTGATCCAACCCCACTCGACGTCGGGATAGAACATCTTTTCTATACCCCTGGCGTAGGGTTCATCGGACGACACAGTTACTGGCTGGAAAACATTCTCCATGAACGCGTGAAACAGCTGGTCATCGTTATCAATGTACTCGCAGCGCTCGCCTTTATAGGGAGCTTACTCCTGAAGCGCTGGGCACACGCGCGACGTCCTATGGCCTATCTCGTCGTGGCGCTGGCCGCTTCCACTGCTATCGTACCGCCACTCAAGACGGCGACTGCCGTTCAATGTCCATGGAGCCTTGTTGAGTTTGGAGGCCACGAAACCTTCAGCCCCGTCATTGGCACGCGAGCACAGACAGACCACCCCGGCCGCTGCTGGCCGGGCGGACATGCATCTGCAGGCTTCTCGCTGATCGCATTGTTCTTTTTACTTAGGGACAGACGCCCGCGACTGGCACGAACAGTGTTGATATTGGCCTTACTCTTGGGCACGACATTGTCGATTGGCCGAATGATGCAAGGCGCTCATTTTCTGTCGCATAACGTGTGGACGATGCTGCTCGACTGGAGCATCTGCCTGGGTCTGTATCGCCTGATGCTCTTCCGGCCACCGCCTTAGGCATTGACCACGGTGCCGGTCACGCAATCGACACCGCTGCAAATGAATCGCCGGCATGGCATAGCCGGCGGTTCATCGGTTCAAAAGCCTTCCAGCACGATTTTGCCGCGAGTCGTCGCACTCTCGATTTGCTCATGCGCCTTCCTGAGATTGGATGCGTTGATGCCTTCGATTCTTTCGGTCAGCGTGGTCTGGACGACACCTGCATCGACCAGCGCTGACACCCGGGTAAGCAGTTCGTGCTGGCGCGTCAGGGTGGGCGTCGAGTACATGGAGCGCGTGAACATCAGCTCCCAATGAACTGACAGGGACTTACGCTTGAACGGCACAATGTCCAACGACTTCGGGTCATCAATCAAAGCCAACTGCCCTTCAGGCTGGAGCACGTCCACGATCTGATCGAGATAACTATCGGTATGAGTAAGACCGATGACATGACTGACCGAGTCGATGCCAAGTTTCGCCAGCTGGGCTGCCCAGGGCTGGCTATGGTCGATGACGTGATGCGCGCCCTTGCCCTTCACCCACTGCTGCGTTTCAGAACGCGAGGCCGTCCCTATAACAGTGAGCCCGGTCAAATGGCGGGCAAGCTGAATCAACACGCTGCCCACGCCACCTGCAGCCCCAACGACCAAGACCTTGTTGTCCGCGGTCGGGTCGGCTTCATGCACCTTCAGACGATCAAACAAAAGCTCCCACGCCGTGATAGCCGTAAGCGGAAGGGCGGCCGCTTCTGCGAAGGTGAGCGTCGCCGGTTTCAAACCTACGATCCGCTCATCAACAGCCTGGAATTCCGAGTTACTACCGGCACGGGTCAGATCACCCGCATACCAGACCTCGTCGCCAACCTTGAACCGCGTAGTCTTCGCACCGACTTTTCGTACGATACCGGCAGCGTCCCAGCCCAGAATCCGGGGCGCGCCGTCCTCGGGTGACATATTACGACGCACCTTGGTGTCGACTGGATTCACCGACACCGCCCTTACCTCGACCAGCACGTCCTGCTCGCCGATTACCGGCTCCGGCAATTCAAGGTCGACAAGTGCATGCGGATCGGTAATAGAGGACGCGGTGTAATACCCGATGGCTTTCATGAAAGTCTCCGACGTAGAAGAAAGCGGGTCACCATCCTCTCGCATGAGACAACCCGCGAACACATGCGGGATCGAAATAGACTTTCTGCAATCCGTTGAAAATGCTGTCGACCGTTTTGCCAATTTTGTAGCGGTTAGCGAAAGCGCCAGGCGAACATCAAAGCAAGATGACAGCCCAGACCAGGGTCACTAGCACCAGCGCAACAAATTGGGCGGCACTGCCCATATCCTTCGCCCGCTTGGACAGTGGGTGCAGATCGTAGGAAATCCGATCGATTGCGGCCTCAATAGCCGAATTGAGCAGCTCGACGATCAGCGCAATCAGTACGACGCCGACCATCACGGCACGCTCGACACGGGTGACGGGCGCAATGAATGCGGCAGGAATCAGCACCAGGCTCAGGCAGGCAAGCTGGCGAAATGCGGCTTCCCCCTTCAGTGCTGCAAGCAATCCGTCCAATGAGTAACCGGTAGCGCTCAATAGCCGGCCGAGCCCGCCTCTGCTCTTAAAGTCGTGGCCGTCAAGCGGAGCACCCGGTTTTGTCGACATACTGCCCTCCCCGAAAAAACTGCGTATACGAATGAGACAGACAGTTTGCGTGCGCGCAGGTAAAAAAAACGTCATGGCACCGTGCTGCACAGCACGTAGGTCAATGGATCTTGCAGCGCACCGTTATCTTCGTTGGCCGCCACGCTTCGTCCCCTCTTTGAAACCCTAGCCAAGCGGCACCGGTCCCATCTGAACAATGGACGCTCAGCATGGATCGACACGGTTATGGCGTTTGAATTTTCACAGTTACATCGACTGCTCAATAGCTGGACGAGCCAATCTGCACCGTCCGCCCATTTGCAGGAAAAACTCCAAACCTTGATCGATACACGCCTTGCCGAGCTGCCGCGCCCAGGCAAGGGTCAGACACTTGCCCGTTGGCGTGCACTTGCAGCTGTGGCCGGTCATGATCTGGGCCTGGCAAAACTCTACGAAGGCCATACAGACGCGCTCGCCATCATGGCAGAACTTGGAGCGGATCAACCCGCACCAGGCACCCGATGGGGCGTTTGGGCAGCCGAACCGCCCCATGCGCGGCTACGTTGCCGGTTCCAGAGCGACGGCAATGTCCGACTGGACGGACGCAAGGCATGGTGCTCAGGCGCCGCTCAACTGACCCACGCCCTGATAACGGCGTGGGACGAGCACGATCGGCCACAGCTCGTAGCGGTGATGCTCGACCAGCCCGAGGTCGAAGTGACGGCCGAAGGCTGGCGCGCTGTCGGCATGGCATCTACTGCCAGCGTTGAAGTGGTCTTTTCAGACGCACCAGGGCATACCGTTGGTAAAAGCGGGGCCTACCTTGCACGTGCAGGGTTCTGGCAAGGTGGGGCCGGCATTGCGGCCTGCTGGTACGGCGCGGCCGCCGCCTTCGCTGAGTATCTTCACGCCGCGTGTCGACGCCGCGACGAGCCTCACGCGCGTGCGCATCTGGGCCACGTCGACGCTGCATTGAAGGCGAACCGGGCCTTTCTCTACGAAACGGCTCGGTGGATTGATCTGCATCCTGACGAATCCGCACAGCTCCAGGCCGGTCGCGCCAGGGCAATTACCGAGCAAACAGTCGAGACGGTAATTCGCCACGTCGGGCGCGCACTTGGCGCTACACCGTTTTGCCAGGATGCGCACTTCGCAAGGCTTGCGGCAGACCTCCCCGTATTTGTCCGCCAAAGCCACGCGGAGCGAGACCTTGCCGGCCTTGCTGAACTCATCACCGAAGAGAGCTCACCATGGCATCTGTAGGCTCCCGACAGATCGTCGGCGACGGCACCTCTCATCGGGACTGGGCATCATGGCATGGATTTCAGGCGATGCCGTCATTCGAACTGGATGAACTCGTACCGCATGAGGGGCGCGCAGTGATCGTTGCACCCCACCCCGATGACGAAGTGCTTGGTTGCGGCGGCCTCATGCAAGCGCTCGATTCCCAGGGTAAACGCATGATGCTGGTTGCGGTGACTGACGGTGGTGGCAGTCATCCTCGATCAACCGAATGGCCACAATCGCGCCTACTGGAGTCGCGTCCACGCGAAAGCCTGGAGGCATGGCGAACGCTAGGCCTTGGCGAAGCGTCATCACGGCGCCTGGGCATACCGGACGGCTCCGTCACCCGGCATGAAACAAGACTCTTGAAAGACCTCCTCGCCCTTATCGAGCCTGGCGACACGCTATTCGCGACGTGGGAATACGATGGGCATCCGGATCACGAGGCGACCGGCAGAGCGGCGCGCCGAGCCTGTGAACTCACCGGCAGCCGTTGCGTCCAGGTTCCGGTGTGGACCTGGCATTGGGCTGTGCCCGGCGACACTCGGGTGCCGTGGACCCGTGCCCGGCGGCTCGAGCTGGACGACCAGGCGCTCTCACGCAAACGTCAGGCGATGGCTGCATTCGAAAGTCAGATACACCCCGACCCGTCTACCGGCGCACCACCGATTCTGTCGCCCGATGCCCTGGAACGGCTGTTCAATCCCTGGGAGGTTTACCTGGTATGAACGTTCCAATGCGCTATTTCGATGCGCTTTACGCGGACGCAGACGACCCGTGGCGCTATCGCGAACGGTGGTACGAGCAACGCAAGCGTGACCTGACACTCGCTGCCCTCCCCTCGCCTCGCTACGGCAGCGCTTACGAGCCAGGATGCTCTATCGGCGAACTCAGCGCGTGCATCGCCGCACGGGTCGATTCACTCCTGGCGAGTGACGGCAGTGATGCCGCCGTGCAACACGCGGCCGTTCGATTGGCGGACGAGCCGAATGTTCGCGTCGAAAAGCGCCTGCTTCCGGAGCAGTGGCCGGACGAAACCTTTGATTTGATCCTTTTCAGCGAACTCGGCTACTACTTTTCATCAGTAGCGCTCAGCGTATTGATCGGGAAGATTCGAGGATCACTCTCGGCCGGAGGCGTGTTGCTCGCCTGCCACTGGCGCCATGACATAGAAGGATGTTCGTTGAACGGTGATGACGTTCACGCGCAGATCCATGCCGAAGTCGGCCTCCATCGACTTTCCCAGCACCAAGAGCAGGATTTCATTATCACCGTATGGTCCGGCGATCCGTCGTCCGTGGCACTCCGCGAGGGCTTCATATGATCGGTATCGTCATTCCTGCTCACAATGAAGAGCGCTGCCTCAAGTCATGTCTTGAAAGCGTACTCGCCGCGGCTGAGCATTCCGGCCTCAGCGGCGAGCCGGTCAGAGTGATGGTGGTGCTGGACGCGTGTGATGATGGATCGCGAGCCATCACCGACACCTTCTCTTGCGTCGAGATAACGGAAATCGATGCGCGTAGCGTAGGGATCGCCCGCGCCACCGGGGCCCATGCGCTGATCGAGTCCGGGGCACGCTGGATAGCCTGCACTGATGCCGACACCGTGGTGCCACCGGACTGGCTTGTTGCGCAATTATCCTGTGATGCTGATGCGGTTTGCGGCGTCGTCGAGGTGGATGACTGGAGCTTGCACTCGTCCGATGTCCGCAGTCGGTACGAGGCGGCGTATTTCGATCGCGAAGGGCATCGTCACATCCATGGCGCTAATCTCGGCGTATCCAGTGCCGCATATGTTCTTGCTGGCGGGTTTCCGGCCATGACTGCGCACGAGGATGTGTACCTGGTTCGTCGCCTCGAAGAGTTGCAGGTTCGAATTGCCTGGAGCTGCGCTGTTCGCGTAAAGACGAGTGCGCGGCTGGATTGCAGAGCCAAGGAAGGTTTCGGTGATTATCTACGGGCTCTTGCGGGCTCAGCTGCATGAATTCACCGTCTGACTCACTCAACGTCATCACGCTGGTTCACGGTCGTCGTGCGCAATTGCGCAACCTATTGTTGGGACTCGAGCGCTCTGGACTTACGCCGGATGCCGTCTGGGTGGTGTTCATGAACGAAGCGCCTGAGCCGCTGCGATCGAGCCGGTTTCCTATTCACAGCCTGCGTGTCGACGGTGGTTCGGGCCTGCCACTGGCGAAAGCGCGAAATCAAATAGCCCGGGGCAAGTTGTCCGATCGTTGGGTGTTCCTGGATATCGACTGCATTCCGTCAGGCGACTTGCTACACCGATACGCCGCAGCATTCGACGCGAACCCTGAAGCGTTGCACCTTGGCGAGGTCCTCTATTTACCCAAGGGTGCAAACCACGAAGGTTGGACGGAGTCGGATCTGCAAGCCCACGCCGCCATCCATCCATTGGCCGAATTACGTCCGGCGCCGGGCGAGCCTATGCCCCATCACCTTTTCTGGTCACTGAACTTTGCGTGCACCGGCGCAACCTTCGAACGGATAGGAGGCTTCGACGAAGGCTACGAAGGCTACGGTGCCGAGGACACGGACTTCGCATTCAGGGCACGCGACAAGGGCGTTCCCCTTCTCGCGACGAATGCACTGTCGTATCACCAATACCACCCCACCTATCGTCCGCCGCTTAATCATTTTGACGCGATCATCGCCAACGCATCGCGTTTTCATGACCGTTGGAAGATCTGGCCCATGGACGGGTGGTTGCAGGCATTTGCTGATCGTAAGCTTATCCAATGGGCGCCTGACGCCATCACGGTCTTGCGTCGCCCGACGGCTCAGGAGGTCGAGGGCTGCTTCGATGAGGCGCTCAAGGGCTTCTGACCCGGGACTTTACGCAGACTGAGCGACGCTATACCGGAGGCCAAGCTGCTTAGCCCCGGGCCGATTGGAGGCTGACCTCCGTTTTCGGGTTTATGCACGAGGGCACTCAAACGCTGGACAATACGCGCTCCGCCGTCTTCTCGATGTAACGCGCTGCCAGCGCCGCAGCTTCCGGGTCAGCCAAGGCGTGCCACGCTTCGCGCGGCAGTGATTCGGCACTTTTCAGTATTGCAGGCCACGTCTTTTTGTCGGGCCAGACCTCGAGCCCGATCGCCACTCCCAGCTCGTTCAAACGACGTACCTGGACGCGTTGCTCGCTATACGGTCGATCCTCTGCAATTGCGATGAATGGCCTGCCGAGCGCGGCGCATTCTGAAACGAGGCTATCGCCCGCGCTGCCGATCACGATCTGCGCCCGGCACATCTCGTCCATGGGGTCTTCAAGCAAACCGAGGTAATTCACGTTATGGAGAGCGCCACCCGTATGATCCGACAGCTCTCCAGCCACCCTGAAGCGCATCTCTGGGCAGGCATGTGCCAGCGCTTCTATTCCAGCGAGGCTGAATGCCGTACCGCCTCTGCCATTGATGATAAGCACGCGACCGGCTTCGCCCGGCCCGGGGTCGTGACACGAGAAGCGGGAAATCCAGCCGGCATAATCTGTTTTGGCGACCAGCTCCCGAGGGGTAGCAAGGCTTTCCATTGCTGCGGGATACGGCGCCAGCAAGCGCGTCGCCATGGTATACGCCATGCGATGAGGCGTATCGGATCGGTCGCCATGCATTCTCAGGTAGATGGTGGGAACGCCGTAAAGCCTGGCTAGCGTGGCAACTTCGACGGATACGTCCACGACCAGCAGGCAGGGCCACGAGGCGCGAAACCAGTCAGCTAGCAGCCCCATTCGTTCTCGGAGACCATCGACGCCCAACGGTGCATAGTGAAGCGCTTCGAACGACTCCACGGTCATGCCCGGGGCAGTGTCCATGGGCAGTACGAGCGCGTCCACGCCCCTTATCCCATCGGCCGATACAGTCGAGCCGATGAGCGTGACGGGTAGGCTCATGTGCCGCGCAATCGCACGGGCGCGCATCAGGTGCCCGGCACCTTGATGGTGAACGTAGTAACCAATGCGGCAGGGAGATATCAACGGAATGTTCCGAGACAGAGACTATCGGACAAATGCGATTTGTTTGGTCACAGACTCGTGGCCGTCATTGCCGATACGCCAGTCGCCATGAACGCTTTCCTGCCGATGCCGGCCGTCTCGGCCAACAGCGCTTCGTAGTGATCAAGCATTTGCTCGTATCCCCAATTGGCCACGGCGCGAGCTCTACACGCGGCGCGCGACTTGCCACGAGCCTCAAGAATCGATTCGGCAAGCGCCTCGACGTCGTCGGGCGTTGAAAGACTCCCGGTTTCAGCATCTACCAGTTCGGGCAACGCGCCACGCGCGAAACCTGCGACCGGCGTGCCACACGCGAGTGATTCTGCGACCACCAGCCCAAACGGTTCATCCCACCGCGGCGTTATGACCGCTACAGCGGCGCCACTGATTTCGTGTACCAGCTCGCTTCTGGATAGATGACCGAGATACTCGATACCGTCCCCCAACCGCGGCGCAACGCAGTCATCGAAATAGCGTCGATTGACTGCAGGCCCCGCAATACGGAGCTTCATCCCTGCCTTACGAGCGGCATCGATTGCAAGGTGCGTCCCCTTCTCAGGCACAACACGGCCAAACCAGATGGCGTGGTCGGCAGGCGACTCAGTTGGGCGCCAGAATGAAAGATCGATGCCGTTCGGAATGACATGACAGTCAGGAATAAGCGATGCCCAGCTATGGGCATTGGCGCGCGATGGCGTAGCGAAGCGCCCTGCGACACTTCCACCCGAATAGGCGATGATCAATTCAGCGAACGGTGGCGTATGAAACACAGTCAGTAAGGGCGTCTCCAGCCGTGACGCCATGTTTACCGGAACGTAGTGGAGGCTGTTGTTGAACAGGACGTCAAAGCCGTGCTGGTCCACTGAGCGCATGAGATCAAGGTAAGCACTGTGCTCGCTGGCATATTCTTCAGCATCACTTGACCACGCGCGGCACCCGCTACGCGCATCGTAATTTGCATCGCTGTAGATGGATGCCAACCCGAGGTCCGTATCGCTAGCCTCGCTCGCAAAGAGCGTAACCTCATGACCCCGCGCTTGCAGACCTTTGACCATGTCGTAGGTGAACGCCTCGAGCCCACCTGCGAATGGCTGCCGAATCGGGTGTTTGATATGAGCGAGCACACCTATGCGCAACGACTGTGGACTGCCACCGCGAGCAAAGCGAGGAAGCTCCGCACCGGGAGCGAGCGACAGGGGCAAATCTTCGCGAAGATCGAGGCGCATGATCATGAATCTCAGGAAGGGGGTGCTGGAAGAAAGGCCGGCCCCGACGGGGCCGGCGCTGTATTACTTACGGTCCTGCTTGTTCTCGCGATCCTGATCACCCATACCGCCGTAGCCACTTGGGCCGGGCTCCCCGCCTTTCTTGGCAAGGTCTGCATCCTTGCGTTCTGCCTGCTGATTCTGTTGTTCGCGTTCTGTGTTATCGGACATTTCGTGACTCCATCTTTCAGGGGCATTCAAAAAATTCGGCAACGAAACACCGAGCCGGTGCGACCGAGCGGACGGATGGCTCGGCCAAGGGACCGAAACGGGTCGGCCTCGTTATGTCAATCGAACCGGTTAACCTGTTTCACGGTCCTTTTATCTATGAACAATCAGAGCTTGCGCGTGATGTCTCACGCATTGCCTCGCGTCCACTCGATCGTGGGAGGAAAAACGGCCCCGCATAACGGCCACGATGGCTGTTTCGTCGCCTTCCATTGCGCATCGATGGAGGACTGTTATTCTCGCGCACCCGCCTCATTCGCCAGTCCATTTCGCTCATGAATGCGCAAACCGTCGACCTTGCCAACTGCGAGGACGAGCCCATACACATGCCTGGCTCGATCCAGCCTCATGGCGCCTTGATGATTCTGTCGTCAGACGGTGAGCTGCTTTCGCGCAGCGCCAATTTCGTTGCCATTACAGGCGTGGACCCGGTTATCGGAGAGATTGTCCGTGGCGACCTATTCAGCGACTCCGTATCTGCCTTGATCGACGAGGCGTTGCCCTCGAGTGGTCGCTGGGAGAACAGCACGGAAACGTGGATAGACGGGCAGTTCTTCGATGTGATCGCGCACATTCACCAAGGGCTCGTTTACGTCGAATTCGAGCCGCGCGAACCGGGTACCGCATCGTTTACGGAATTTGCACTAAGTGCTCAACGCATCATCCGGCAGATGCAGTTGCATGATGATCTCTACACACTGATGACAAGCGTGGTCACGGAAGTACGCCGAATCACCGGCTTCGACCGCATCATGGCCTATCGCTTCAATCCGGACCTGTCCGGAGAAGTTATCGCGGAAGCCCACCGCGAAGACCTCGTAAGTTACCTTGGCCAGCGATACCCCGCTTCGGATATTCCGGCCCAGGCGCGCCGACTGTACATTCAGAATCCCATCCGCATGATTGTCGATGTCGCTTATGAGCCGTCGGCGATGGTGCCCGGTTCACACCCACACCGCGACCAGAACTTTGACATGAGCCATTGCGCCCTGCGCAGTGTCTCGCCTGTCCACTGCGAATACCTGACGAATATGGGCGTGCATGGGTCGATGAGCATTTCGCTTGTGGTCGATGGGCAGCTTTGGGGCCTGTTTTCGTGCCACCACATGTCGCCGAAGCACCTTTCTCATCCCATCCGGATGTTCTTCCAGATCATCTCGCAGGCCAGCAGCGCAATCGTTCAACGTCTGGAGGCAATTAAAGGAAGCGAGCAGCTTCACACGGCTGCCGAGCGCCGCAATCAACTGATGCTCATGGCCATGGAGTCGGATGACCTGCTGCAGAGCCTGGCCAACCCGAACTCTAATGTCTCTCAGTTGGTGCAATGTGATGCGGCTGCGGTTCTGCTGGGCGGTCGGATCCTCTGTACCGGTCAAGATTGCGCTGAAGCCGCCACGACGGTCGCCAGAGTCCTGCAGCAGATGGACGACTTCGATGTCTACCAGACCGACGCGTGGTCGCAGAACCATGAATGCAGGATAGATTTCCCAGGCGTCATGGCGGTCAGGTTTCATAAACCGGAAAACGGCTGGGTGATCTGGTTTCGCCATGAAGAAGTCCGCACCATTCGGTGGGGGGGTAAGCCCGAGAAAATCATCAAGGTGGGTCCCCTCGGACCACGCCTGACCCCACGGGGCTCCTTCGAGGCATGGGAAGAAGTCGTGCGAGGGCGCTCGCCGGCGTGGAGCGCTGTTGATGAGCAGATCGCCGATGCCCTGAGGCGTGAGCTCATCGAGTACTCCCTGCATCGCGCCAGCGAAGTCGACGAGATGCGTCGTCGGTTGATCGCAATGCTGGGCCACGATCTGCGCAATCCGCTGCAGTCCATTTCAATGGCCGCGTCCATGCTCTCGTCTAGCGATGCTCGAACAACGCAGCTGCGCAAGCACATCACCCATTCCAGTGGGCGCATGGAGCGGCTGATCATGCAGATCCTCGACATGAGCCGCTTGCAAGCCGGTCTGGGAATAACGGTCAATCCTGTGCCTACAGACCTGTCGGCCCTCGTCTCCGATATCGTCGCGGAATCGGACATGGCGTTCAGAAACCAGGCGATCGAGGCGAATGTTCAGGCAGACGTACATGCCAACATCGATCCGGATCGCTACGCCCAACTGATCGCCAACCTGCTGAGCAACGCGCGGCATCACGGCACGCCGGGCTATCCGATCAGGCTCGAACTTCGCGCCGAGGCTGGCCAGATCGAATTGAATATCCGCAACCATGCGGAACCAATGTCCACGGCGTCATTGGATGGGTTGTTCACGCCCTTCAAACAATCGTCCGGCTCGGATCGCAATCGGGGCGGACTGGGGATCGGCCTTTATATCTGCCAGGCCATTGCGGTGGCCCACGGCGGGACGCTAACGGCGACACAGTCGAACGACGGCGAGATCACCTTCACACAGCGCCTGCAGGCCAATTGAGTCAGTCAGCAGTTGGCATGACCGTGTTACGACCGGCAGCCTTGGCGCTATACAACGCCTCGTCGGCTTGCCTGATAAGCGCCTGCACGGACTCGGCCCCGCCTTGCTCGGGCACGCAAGCATGTACTCCCGCACTCGCAGTGACGATCCCGGCTGGATTGCCTTCGTGCCGAATACCCAATTGACGCACGGTCTGAAGCATTCGATCAGCGAGCCGGATCGCCGCCGGTAGATCAAGGCCCGGCAACAAGATAGCCAACTCTTCTCCGCCGTAGCGTGCAGCGACTTCCCCTGCGCGGTTGGCCGAGGCCGATACCGCCCCGGCGACTGCCCGTATACAGGCATCGCCAGCAAGATGCCCATACACATCGTTGTAGCGCTTGAAGTGATCAATATCGATCAGAATCAGAGCGACGCATGTTCTGTTCCGGCAGGCCCGGTTTACCTCCATGGCAATCGCATCATCGAAGCGGCGACGGTTCGCAAGGCCGGTCAAGCCGTCTTGCATGGCTAGTTTCTCGAGTTCATCACGCGCCTGGCGCAACGCCTCTTCAGAGCGCAGCGTGTTGCGGATTTGCCGCATCAATGCCCAGCCGAAGCCGGCCATGCCCACAACGACCAGTACCAGGATGATCAATGAACCTGTGATCTCCCGCAGCCATCGCCCACGTATGTCCTTCGACGCAACAGCGGCTTCTACAACCAGCGGAATATCGCCTTCGAGCGCCCGGTAGCTGAATTGACGCTCGACACGGTCGACTTTTGAAGCGAAGACCTCGGATCCCGCGGGTTGGTGTGGCAACAGCTCGGCGAAGACCCGCCCGTCGGCAATGCTGGTACCCAGAACATCCGGGCTATACGGCCGCCGAACGAGGATCGTTCCATCGCGCAGCGCCAGCAGCAGCAATCCGTCCGTGCCAAGGTCGAACGACTCGTAGAAGCGAAGGAAGTACTCGACTCTAAAAGTCACCAGCGCGACACCCGCGAACTGGCCTTGCTCGTCATCGATGCGGCGCGAGATTGGAATCACGAACTCGCCCGTGGTCCGGCTCCTGATGACGGGGCCGATATGCAGGCCCTTGCCACCATGGGTGCGGTGATACGTAAAGTATTCCCGATCGGAATTGCCATGGGCCTGGGCCTGAGGCAATGAACTGGCCAGCCAATTGCCGTTGATGTCGTAGATGAACATGCCGTGCAGCTGCGGCGTCGCAGCGGCTTGCTGAACGAGCATGCGTTGGACCCGCCTCATCTGTTCCGGCCCGGTACCGTCCCATTCGGCCCGCTCGACCATCGCGTACAGAATCTGGTCCGCCTGTTTGACGATGTCCTGAGCATGCTGGGCCACCGCCCGCGCGAGATTTTCGGTATTGACGCGCGTATCGTCGAAGTTCTGCCGATACGCCTGCTGGGCCTGCCAGGCCACCGCTGCGCCGAACAGAAGAATGACGGACAGAGTGAAGACAATGGCCAGCCGCTCGACTCGCGTGCTGCTGTATTGATGGACCCAACGACGTGCTGGAGACATGGATGATCCAATTGGCCCCTGTGGTTCAGGGCGCAGCGCCTGAGCGCTACCGCCCTCTTCCTTTATAGACAACGACCTTCACACCGACGCCTGCACGAATCGATCGAACGGATCGCATCCATAACCGCATAGCACACGCCAGCCACCCCTGCCAGTCGCAGGCCCGCCTCGCCTACGCGTAGGGTCTTACACATAGAAGCGTATCGAACAGTGCCTGGGCTGCGACGGATAGTTCGTGGTGCGGGGGCGTCATGATGCCAATGGGTTTTTCAACGACCGGTTCCGTCAGTGGCACGCACACGACGCCAAGCTCCTGCATCTGGCCAATGCACAGCGCGGGAACAGCGCTTACGCCAAGCCCGCTGGCCACCATGCGCCCGACCGTCACCAGCTGGTGGCACTCGAACGCCACCGTGAACCGATACGCCTGTTCCAGCAGGAATCGAACGGCGGAGGGCCGCTGCAGCGTAATGAACGGCTCCTGAATCAGCGCATCCCAGCTGACGGAGGGTCGATCCGCGAGCGGCGAACCCGGTGCAACAGCTGCCACGAAACGGTCGACGTACAGTGCGGTGAAGGTCAGACCCGAGCTGGGATCCGGCTCGAACCCGATACCAAGCTCTACCCGGCGATCGCGGACCATGTCACCCACCTGCTCATTGATCACGTCGTGGACCGCGACGTTGATCTGGGGATAGTCGCTGCGGAACGCGGCCAGAATGGCTGGCAATGGATTACAGGCGAAGGATGGCATGGCCGCAAGGCTGACCCGCCCCTGCTGGAGCGTGAAGCGCTGACGCATCTGATCTTCGGTATTTTCCCAATCCGCGATCAGTCGTCTCGCCAGTGGCAACAAGGCCTCGCCTTCCGGAGTCAGTGCAACAGCGCGCGTGCTCCGGCTGAACAGCCGTCCGCCCAGCGATTCCTCCAACGCCTTGATCGTCAGACTAAGCGCAGGCTGGGACAAATGGAGCTGCTCACACGCCTGCGCGAAGCTGAGGCTCTGGGCCACTGCAAGAAATGCGCGGATCTGCTTCAGGGTCATGGCCAACACTCTTTTATTTGGACAATGAGTCTATTTCAAAAATAAATTTAACAAATGAATCCGGTAGGCGGACACTGAGTGCCAACCGCTCAAGCGAACAACAACAAGAGGACGTGACATGTCTGGTTTCGATAAGCGAGTGAGCTCCTACGAGGAAGCCATGGCCGGGCTGGAGGATGGCATGACTGTCCTGGCCGGCGGGTTTGGTCTGTGCGGCATTCCTGAAAACCTGATCGCGGAGATCAAGCGCAAGGGAACGCGCGATCTGACGGTCGTCTCGAACAATTGCGGCGTCGACGGGTTCGGACTGGGCATTCTGCTCGAGGATCGCCAGATCAAGAAGATGATCGCCTCCTACGTGGGCGAAAACGCGCTGTTCGAAAAGCAGTTGCTGGACGGAGAGCTCGACGTGGAGCTGACCCCCCAAGGCACGCTTGCCGAGAAGATGCGTGCTGGTGGTGCGGGTATCCCTGCGTTTTACACAGCGACGGGCTACGGCACACCCGTTGCCGAAGGCAAGGAGACCCGCGAGTTCGATGGCCGCCACTACATCCTCGAACACGCCATCGTAGGTGACTTCGCCATCGTGAAAGGCTGGAAGGCCGACCGCTACGGCAATGTCATCTATCGCCATACCGCGCAGAACTTCAATCCGCTTGCTGCCATGGCAGGCAAGATCACCGTCGTCGAAGTCGAGGAAATCGTCGAGCCAGGCGACTTGGATCCCGCCCATATTCATACCCCGGGGATCTTCGTGGATCGAATCATCAAGGGCACGTTCGAGAAACGTATCGAGAAACGCACCCTGCGCGAGTAATCGCCATTCGATCGCGCCAGCAAACGCTGCGCTTGTAACGAACTCCCACCTTGGCGCGCGTCCGCCTAGGCACATAACAAGAGGCAAATGACATGGCACTCACCCGCGAACAGATGGCCCAGCGCGTCGCCCGCGAACTGGAAGACGGCTACTACGTCAATCTGGGGATCGGCATTCCCACCCTTGTGGCCAATTACGTCCCTGACGGCATGGACGTGATGCTCCAGTCGGAAAACGGCCTGCTCGGCATGGGCGCGTTCCCCACTGAAGCCGAACTGGATGCCGACATGATCAATGCCGGCAAGCAGACCGTCACGGCCCGCAAGGGCGCCTCCATTTTCAATTCGGCCGACTCTTTCGCAATGATCCGTGGCGGCCATGTGGACCTGACCGTGCTGGGCGCCTTCGAAGTCGATATCGAGGGCAACATCGCCAGCTGGATGATCCCGGGCAAGCTTGTGAAAGGCATGGGCGGAGCGATGGATCTCGTGGCTGGTGCGGAGAACATCATCGTCATCATGACGCACGCTTCGAAGGACGGCGCCTCCAAACTGCTGACCAAATGCGCGCTTCCGTTAACGGGCGCCGGCTGCATCCGCCGAATTCTGACCGATCTTGCCTATCTTGAAATCGAGAACGGCGCCTTCGTTCTCAAAGAGCGCGCGCCCGGCGTCAGCGTCGAGGAGATCGTTGCCAAAACCGAAGGCAAGTTGGTTGTCCCGGACCACGTTCCTGAAATGAGCTTTGCCTGAACCCTTAAACGCGGCTGCCGCTGGGCCGCTGATTATGGGTGACAGTGCAAGGGGCCCTACACCGAATTGACGCCCGCGCCAACCGGGCGTTCCTCCCTCGGAGAACCGCATGAAAGACGTCGTTATCGTTGCCGCCACACGTACCGCCATTGGAAGCTTCCAGGGAGCACTGGCGAATATTGCAGCTCCTGACCTGGGCGCTATCGTCATCAAGTCGCTGCTTGAGCAAAGCGGTATCGCGCCGGGTTCGGTCGATGAAGTAATCCTCGGCCAGGTACTCACCGCAGGCTCCGGCCAAAACCCTGCACGGCAGGCAGCGATCAAGGCAGGTCTGCCACCCGCGGTACCGGCCATGACGCTGAACAAGGTTTGCGGTTCGGGCCTAAAGGCGTTGCACCTTGCAACCCAGGCGATTCGCTGTGGGGATGCCGACATCATCATCGCCGGTGGCCAGGAAAATATGAGCCTTGCGCCCTATGTCTTGCCAAAAGCGCGCACCGGCCTGCGTATGGGCCATGCCCAGATGGTCGACAGCATGATTACCGACGGTCTTTGGGATGCCTTCAACGACTACCACATGGGCACGACCGCCGAGAACCTGGTGGAGAAATACGGGATCACCCGCGAAGCGCAGGATGATTTCGCTGCGGCTTCTCAGCAAAAAGCGGTGGCCGCCATAGAAAGCGGCCGTTTCAAAAGCCAGATCACACCGGTTTCCATTCCCCAGCGCAAAGGTGATCCGCTGGTGTTCGACACCGACGAGCAACCGCGCCCGGGCACGACCGCAGAGGCGCTCGCAAAGCTGAAGCCTGCTTTCAGTAAAGACGGCAGTGTCACCGCGGGCAACGCCTCAAGCCTGAACGATGGCGCGGCTGCCGTCATTCTGATGAGCGCTGAAAAAGCCCAAAGCCTCGGCCTCAAACCGCTCGCGCGTATCAAGGCCTACGCGAACGCCGGCGTTGACCCCGCCATCATGGGTATCGGGCCCGTATCCGCTACACGCCGCTGCCTTGAGAAAGCCGGTTGGTCGCTGGACGAACTCGACCTTATCGAAGCCAACGAAGCGTTTGCGGCTCAAGCGTTATCGGTGGGCCAGGAGCTGGGCTGGGATTCGCAGAAGGTCAATGTAAACGGCGGCGCCATTGCCCTGGGCCATCCCATCGGCGCATCGGGCTGCCGGGTCCTGATCACCTTGCTCTACGAAATGATCGCTCGCGACGCGCACAAGGGGCTCGCCACGCTGTGTATCGGCGGCGGCCAGGGTGTTGCGCTCGCTCTCGAGCGAGATTGAGTTCGTCAATGAACGGACCCAATGGGAACCACGACCCGGCGGGTTCGTTTGCTGACGCTCCTTCATGCGTGCCGTATATCGAAACGCTCGCACGGCGCACTGTCTCCCTTGCCCTATAGGTTCACCCAGCCCTTACCCATACAACTATAACGAAATCGCGCGCTCACCCGATGCCCGGACTCCTCCGGGCATCCGTCGTCAGGGCGCATCGAAATAGCACTGCCTTTCAAACCGCTTCGGCTCACAAAGCCAATAAGAACAACAGGAGCTTCACCATGAGTTCATCTACCGAAACCGGGTACGCCCGCTTTGCCCTGCGCTGCTCGAACTGGGCCGAGCGCTGGTTCCCCGATTCCTGGGTCTTCGCAGTCGCCGCCGTGATGATCGTCACGCTGGCCGTCCTGTCGATGGGCGCCGCACCCACAGACGCAGCCAAGGCATTTGGCGATGGCTTCTGGAGTCTCATCCCCTTCACCATGCAAATGGCCTTCGTCGTGATCGGTGGCTACGTAGTCGCAAGCTCGGGCCCTGCTGCAAAACTGATTGATCTGCTCGCCAAGGTTCCAAAGAACGGCCGTTCCGCCGTGGCCTGGGTCGCCACGATCTCGATGCTGGCGTCCTTGCTCAACTGGGGACTTTCGCTGGTTTTCGGAGGGCTGCTGGTGCGTGCGCTCGCTCGGCGGACCGACCTGACCATGGATTACCGCGCCGCTGGCGCTGCGGCCTATCTGGGCCTGGGCGCCGTTTGGGCGCTGGGCATCTCGTCCTCGGCGGCACAACTCCAAGCCAACCCCGGCAGCCTGCCCCCTTCGATCCTGGCCATCACCGGCGTGATTCCCTTCACGGAAACCATCTTTTTGTGGCAGTCCGGCGTGATGCTGTTGGTCCTGCTGGTGATTTCCGTGGTGGTTGCCTACCTGACCGCGCCGAGCGCGGACGCGTCGCGTACGGCGAAGGACTGCAACGTCGATGTGAGCTTCGTCGCGGATCAGAAGCCACAACGCACCCGTCCCGGTGAGTGGCTGGAATACAGCCCGCTGCTGATTATCCTGCTGGCGCTCCTCGCCGCGGGTTGGCTTATCAATGAGTTCAGCACCAAACCTGCGATCCTCGCGATCTCCGGCCTGAACACCTATAACTTCCTGTTCATCATGGTCGGCGCGCTGCTTCACTGGCGCCCGCGCTACTTCCTGGATGCTGTCGCGCGAGCTGTACCGACCACCACCGGTGTACTGATTCAATTCCCCCTTTACGGTTCGATTGCCGCGCTGATGACGCAGGTGAACGGCAGCGGTGGAGAGAGCCTCGCTCATGTGATCTCGCACTTCTTCGTGCAGCTCGCGTCGCACGACACCTATGCCGTGCTGATGGGCGTCTACTCCGCCGTTCTCGGCTTCTTCATTCCGTCCGGTGGCGGCAAGTGGATCATCGAGGCGCCTTACGTGATGCAAGTGGCTAACGAACTCCAGTATCACCTTGGCTGGTCGGTTCAGATCTATAACGCCGCCGAAGCATTGCCCAACCTGATCAATCCGTTCTACATGCTACCGCTGCTCGGGGTGCTGGGCCTGAAGGCACGGGACCTGATCGGGTTCACCTTTGTCCAGTTGCTCGTCCACGCCCCCATCGTGCTGTTTCTTCTTTGGGCGCTTGGCACGACACTGACGTACATCCCACCGATGATGCCGTAAACCACCCCTAACGCTGCCCTTCGGTCGAGCTACGACAGCGCTGCAGGGCAGCGTCACGGGCGCCCGGTGCGCCTACTCCAGGCTGCACCGTTCAGCGGCGTGTCATCGGATGCATGTCTGCGGTTACGCGCGGCCTCCCAGTACGTCGTGAAACGATTCACGCCAGCGCCGGTCGACTGTAGTCCACTCATCAAGAGGAGACTTGTCATGCCACACGCGCCACTCATCACACTCAACGATGGTGTTCGCATCCCCCAATTGGGGCTCGGCGTCTGGCAGCTCACGGATGAACAAGCCTATGTGTCTTCGAAGGCCGCGCTGAACGCGGGCTATCGACATATCGATACGGCGATGATCTATGAAAACGAAGCGGGCGTCGGTCGCGCCGTAGCCGACAGCGGTCTGTCGCGCGATGAGATTTTCATCACGACCAAGCTGTGGAACGCGGACCAAGGTTATGACACCACGCTGCGGGCGTTCGACGAGAGCATGAAGCGCCTCGGCCTCGAGACGCTGGACCTGTACCTCATTCATTGGGCGACACCGAAGAAGAACGCGTACGTCGACACCTGGAAAGCGTTCGTGCGTCTGAAGGAAGAAGGGCGCATCCGTTCGATCGGGGTATCGAACTTCAACGCCGACCATCTGGACCGAATCATTGCGGAGACAGGTGCTGTCCCGTCGGTCAATCAGATCGAACTGCATCCTGACTTTCAACAGCACGAGATGGTGAAGTTCTGCCACGACAAACAGATCGCCATTGAATCCTGGAGCCCGCTCGGCCAGGGCGGCAAGTTGCTGGACGATCCCACACTCAAGCAGATCGCGACCAAACACGACAAGACGACCGCGCAGGTCATCATCCGCTGGCACCTTCAGCAGGGCCACATCGTGATTCCGCGATCGAAAAATCCGGAGCGTATCGCGGCCAACATCGATGTCTTCGACTTCGAGCTCGACAAGCTGGATCTGACCGGCATCGCGCAGATTCCGGATGCAGGCCGCCTCGGCCCGGACCCTGCCACCATGGACATGGGCGCCTGACGCCAGCGCGTTCCAGCCGATACCCTCAGCTGGAACGCGTTTACCTACATACACTTCCCTGCTTTCACGCCTTGCCTGTCTTCGGACCATGGAAGGCACTTTCCCCCCGCCGCTCCGCTCTCATGCGCATCGACTCTCGAAGATGCCTATCATGCAGATCACGCTCGTTCGCCACGGCAAACCCGACCACGACTACGACACCTGGTGTACACCAAGGGACATGAAGGGGTATGTCGAACAATACAACAGGGCCGACGTCCTGCCGTGTGAAGCCGGGAAACAGCTTGCGGATGCCAGTCAAAACGCCAAGGTCATCATCACGAGTTCGTTATCGCGATGCATTCAATCTGCGGAGTGCCTGCCCGGCACCGAGGCATGCGGAAGCGACGAGGTTTTCGCTGAAGCTCACCTGCCCTATACGGATTGGGGCTGGCCGAAAATGCCACCGAAGGTGTGGCGGATCCTATTCCGAGCGGCGTGGTTCCTGGGTTTTTCAGCCAATACCGAAAGCATCTCGACATCCAACGCGCGCGCGAAGGAAGCCGCTCGCAAGCTGATAGCGCTCGCCGAAACCCATGAGACCGTGCTGCTGATGGGGCACGGCATCATGAACATTCTGATTGCCTGGCACCTGCGAAAGCACGGCTGGCGCGGCCCGCAAATGCTCATCCTGCGCGACTACTGGCACGCCAGTATCTATAGCAAGGCTCACTGACACCGCTTTTGGCGGCACTGAACAGTCGAACGCTGTCGCGTGCCTCCTCTTTCACCCATACCGCTTGGCCCTGATGTCGGGGGTGTCCAAGCATGCGAAGCCAGCGCTGGCGGGCGTTGATAGACGGGCCATGCGCACCGGCGCTTGCCTGCAAGGTTCGAGCGTCCGCTATTTACCGTATCGCTCCTGACCCCAGGCAATCATCGACGCCAGCAGTTCGCGCAGCACCTGTTGCGTGGGTTCCGCCAGGTCTGGGCGATAGGCGAACGGCGCGAATTCGTCCATGTAGTTCTTCTGTACCAGCTCCAGCTGGAACGCGTGGATATTGACGTCCGGCCTGCCGTACTGTCGGGTGATGTGGCCGCCCTTGAATCGCCCGTTCAGGACGTGACTGTACTGCGGGTGACGCGCGCAGACCTGGACCAGCCGGTTGGCCAGTTCCGGATCGCAGGCCGCACCCGCGTTCGTGCCGAGGTTGAAGTCCGGGAGTTGGCCGTCGAACAAATGGGGCAAAACGGACTGGATGGAGTGTGCATCGAAAAGCATCGCGTAACCAAACTCGGCTTTCATGCGCTCAAGCTCGTCCGCGATGCACGCGTGGTAGGGCCGCCAGATCTCTTCGAGGTAACGGTGACGTTCCTCATCCGTAGGGGTCGCGCCAGGTTGGAAAAGTGGCCGACCAGTGAACAGTACCTCGGGATAGAGACCCGTCGTATTGCTGCTGTACAGCGGCGTATTGTCAGATGGCCGGTTGAGGTCGATCACATACCGCGAGTACCGGGCCTCCAGCGTGCTTGCACCCATTTCGGTGGCGAAGGCGTACAGCGTGGGGATATGCCAATCCGTATCAGCAAGCTGGCGCGCTTCATCCACCAACCCCTGCTCAACAGCGGGTGTCAGCCGGGTGCCCGGATGAGGCATGCTGATCAGCAGAGGAATTCGGCCGCGTTGAAACTCGAGCACGTCATTCATGGGTCACCTCCTCGCCATGACGGATGATGCGTTTGGGAAGGTCGCCGCCGAGCCAATACGCAAGCTCGGCAGGGCGAGTAATGTCCCAGGCGATGAAGTCCGCGACTTTACCGACCTCCAATGAGCCGTGTGAGTCCTGTAGCCCCAGCGCGCGGGCGGCATGAATCGTCACACCGGCGAGTGCTTCTTCCGGCGTCAGGCGGAAAAGGGTGCAGGCCATGTTCATCATCAGTCGCAACGACAACGCCGGCGACGTGCCAGGGTTGAGATCGCTTGCGACCGCCATCGCAACACCATGCTCGCGAAGGGCCTGAACCGGTGGCAACTGCGTCTCGCGAAGCAGATAGAACGCGCCGGGCAACAATACGGCCACGGTGCCCGCCGCAGCCATGGCCGCAACATCTTCAGCCGTCATGTACTCCAGATGATCGGCGGATAACGCCTTATACCGGGCCGCGAGCGTAGCTCCGCCCTGTGATGACAGCTGCTCGGCATGCAGTTTGACCGGCAGGCCGAGCGCCTTCGCCGCATCGAACACACGGGCCACCTGATCGGTGCTGAACGCGATGTTCTCGCAAAAGGCGTCGACCGCATCCACCAGACCCTGCTCGGCGAGCGCCGGCAGCATCGTGCGGCATACATGGTCGATATAGGCATCGGGCTGGCCTGCAAACTCGGGCGGCAACGCATGCGCGGCCAGGCATGTCGTGCGGATGGAAACAGGTAGCACGTCACCCAGACGCCGCGCAGCGCGGAGCATCTTGGCTTCGTTTTCGACATCCAGGCCGTAGCCCGATTTCACCTCAAGGGTCGTGACACCCTCCCGGATCAGGCTCGTGATTCGCTTGCGTGCCCCGTCAAGCAGTTCCTGTTCGCTCGCCTCACGAGTGGCGCGAACGGTGCTCGCGATGCCGCCGCCCGCCTTGGCGATCTCGCTGTAACTGACGCCCTGAAGTCGCTGTTCGAATTCGCCGCTGCGATCGCCGCCGAAGACAGCATGGGTGTGGCAGTCGATCAGCCCCGGCGTGATCCATCGCCCCTGTAGATCATGAGTCGCATCGATATCTGCGGTGGGGCATTCGCTGCGTGGGCCTATCCACGCAATGAGCGGCCCATCGGTCACGATGGCGGCATCCTCGATGATCGAGTAGCGCGCGCCCACCAGGGTCGCCACATGGCAGTGCTGCCAAAGACACTTCATATGTTCACCTTTGTTCGACAGTTGCCCGGCTCGCCTTGCCGTAGCGTGTGTGTCTGCCAACAGGACCGATACCCACGCTGCCGTGCCTTGCGTCGTCAGTCACCGACTTTGCGGCACAGATCAATCGATGCCGCCTGACGGTATCTGCCTAACCATACGCGGGTTGCCCTGGATGACCAGGGCGATCGGTAACATGGCTTTACCTGTGAAGCCCGCGCCACCGGTGGGCCGCACGCTGCCAGAATCAACCTGTAATCATCGGCAGGTTCAAACCCTGCTCCCTGGCACAGTCGACGGCGATCTCGTAGCCGGCATCAGCATGGCGCATGACACCGGTCGCGGGATCGTTGTGCAGCACGCGCGCGATGCGTTCGGCGGCCTCGTCTGTGCCGTCACATACGATGACCATTCCTGCATGCTGCGAGAACCCCATCCCGACGCCACCACCATGGTGCAGGGACACCCAGGTTGCGCCGCTTGCCGTGTTGAGCAGTGCGTTGAGCAGCGGCCAGTCGGAGACCGCATCCGAACCGTCCTTCATGCCTTCGGTTTCGCGATTGGGGCTTGCCACCGATCCCGAATCGAGATGATCACGGCCGATGACCACCGGGGCCTTCAGCTCACCGGACCGCACCATTTCGTTGAATGCCAGACCGAGCTTTGCGCGCTCACCCAGCCCCACCCAGCAAATGCGCGCCGGCAATCCCTGGAACGCGATACGTTCACGCGCCATGTCCAGCCAGTTATGGAGGTGGGCATCATCCGGGATGAGCGCCTTCACCTTTGCGTCGGTGCGGTAGATATCCTCGGGATCACCCGAAAGCGCAGCCCAACGGAACGGCCCAACACCGCGACAGAACAGCGGCCGAATGTACGCAGGTACGAAACCGGGAAATTCGAACGCATTCGCTACCCCTTCCTCCTTGGCCATCTGGCGAATGTTATTGCCGTAATCGAAGGTCGGCACCCCCATTCGCTTGAAGGCCAGCATCGCTTCAACATGTCGGGCCATGGATTGCTTGGCCGCCTTGACGACGGCGGCGGGTTCAGTCTGGGCGCGCGCGCGGTATTCGTCCCACTGCCAGCCGGCGGGCAGGTACCCGTTGAGTGGATCGTGTGCGCTGGTCTGGTCGGTGACCATGTCCGGGCGAATGCCCCGCTTCACCAGTTCAGGCAGGATTTCCGCCGCATTGCCATGCAGCGCGATCGATACGGCGCGCCCTTCTGCGGTGTATCGCTGGATGCGGGCGAGCGCATCATCCAGGTCAGTGGCCTGCTCATCGACATAGCGTGTTTTGAGGCGGAAATCGATGCGGCTCTGCTGGCATTCAATGTTCAGCGATGAGGCACCTGCAAGGCTCGCTGCCAGCGGCTGCGCGCCTCCCATTCCGCCAAGCCCCGCCGTCAGTACCCAACGCCCCTTGACATTGCCGCCGTAATGCTGGCGGCCCGCCTCGACGAATGTTTCGTACGTACCTTGCACGATTCCCTGGCTGCCGATGTAAATCCACGAGCCCGCCGTCATCTGGCCGTACATCATCAGGCCCTTCGCATCGAGCTCGTTGAAGTGCTCCCAGTTGGCCCAATGCGGGACCAGATTGGAATTGGCGATGAGTACACGGGGCGCATTGCTGTGGGTCCTGAATACACCGACGGGCTTGCCGGACTGTACGAGCAGGGTCTCGTCACTTTCGAGTGTTTCCAAGGCTGAGACGATCGCGTCGAAACACGCCCAATCGCGCGCCGCGCGACCGATGCCGCCGTACACCACGAGCTCGTTCGGATTCTCGGCAACCTCCGGATCAAGGTTGTTCATCAGCATGCGCAGCGGCGCTTCGGTCAGCCAGCTCTTTGCCCTGAGCTGCGTACCTCTCGGTGCACGAATGACGGTGTCACGAAAACGCATGGACGACGACATGAGAATCTCCTGAGAGCAGAACATGTACGGACTTGTATGTACAAGTTAAGCAGAGTTCCCAGGCCGTGGATAGCCCACATGGCGACCTGATGCGACGAAACCAAATACCCCGGGTTTGCCAGGCAAGTACGTAAAGCAGATGGCGCTGCCCTTGTACGCTAGGGATCAGGGCACCGTAGAGTAGAAAACGGCGATGCCCTTTCTTCACATTCCATCCACAGCCCACGCGACGGCCGGTGTCGTAGGGCGGAATCCCGAAGGGCCTCCGCCATTTACCTCGGAAAGCGGCATGGGGCAGAAAACGCGGAGCCTTTTCCGCGGAGATACCTACCGTAACTGCGCATAGAATTGCGTAAACACATCCTCGCCCGCCTCCGGTTCACTGCCGGCCATTACCGCCATGGCAAGCCCGAGTGCCGAACTCCAGGGCGTGTGTCCGCTACCACCGCCTGCGCGAAGGTCCAATACGAGCGTGGGGCAACAGAAGATCGCGAGCCGCATGACGCGCTCCCAATCAGCGGGCAGCCATCCTTGGGCCCGCAGCGCCTCCAGCAACGGTCGCCAATACATTGCCGTCTTGGCCTCAAGAAAGTCACTGCGCAGCGGCGTCAGAGACCAATCGTGTTCGATGAACAATTGCCCGCCTTCGCGGCGTGCCGTCGCGTGATAGGCGCGCTCGACCCGATGCGGCTCATAAAGCCACAGCGGATGCGCAAAGATGTTGTGAAAGGTCGCCTTGATCTCGGCCAATAGCGCAGGGATCTGCCGCCCGGCAAAAGCTGGATCGAAACTCACCAGCTGCGTGCTGCCGTCTTCAGCCGTTTCATACCAGACATTGGCATTGTGGGCATCGCCATGCGCTGTAACGACACCATGATCGGCCAGCGCCGCCGGGTCGAGGCGACGCCCCGCCTCTTCGAACAGATCGCCTAGCGAACGCCGGTACGTTACGCCATTGATGACCCATTTCAGCGGTTTCAGGGTGTCCCAATCCATTTCGGCGCCCGGAAAGGTAAAGGGCTTGCCAACATAGAACCGTTGGACGCGCCCACCAAGACCGGGCGTCGCGCCCTCGCCCACCAACCTGTGGTGGAAGAGCTGGTGCACGGGCTCGCGGGCCACGGCATCAGCATCTCCCGCCATCAGGGTCCGCAGCACGCCTGCACAGCCTTCTTCGTCGAACCGGCGCTGGGCGGCAACGACCGGGCCGCGCTCATCCCACGCACTGCGCTCCTCGAGGTCACGACATACATCCGCCAGACGATGGTCGGATCGCAAGGCGTAGAACAGGATCTGCCGGCCAGGCTCACCACAGGCATGCAGTGGAACATCCACCCGGTATCCCGCGTCACGGAGCAGCTCCGCGTTGTAGTACTCCTCGATCGTCTTATCCTCGCCCTCCTCGTTGTGATACTTGAAGAAAAGCGTGCGTCCATCTGCCAGTTGAACGCGTCCGTTCAGCGAGTTAAGGCTGTACTGGTCACGATTGATGGTGAGGTCGGTCGCATCGCAGCCAACCACTTCGGTGGTCAGCTGCATCAGCTTCACGCGTGCGCCGGTCCAATCACCACTTCGCGCAAGGGTTCTGGCCTGAGCCGCCAGGGGTTCGCGATGCTGATTCATAAGTACCCGTCGATAATGGAAGTCGGCGTGCCGAATGCACGCTGTCGTAAGGTTGCGCTACCGCTGCGCACGACGCAGGGAAACCTGCCCGCCTCTCCACCCGCCGATAGGTGGATGTCGCATGCGTCCTCAGATACTGGCGAGATAGCCGCCATCCACGTACAGCACCTGACCGGTGATATAGCTCGCCGCAGGCGAACACATGAATACGACACTGCCTGCCAGATCAGGCAATTCACCAAAGCGTCCCAGCGGAATGCTCGACTGCATGCGCTCGCGCCAGGCCGAGTCCTGATAGAACACGTCGGTCAGGTCCGTGTGGAAATAACCAGGGCCGATTCCATTGACGCGAATGCCGCGTCCCGCCCACTCGGTCGCGAGGGCGCGCGTCATACCGACGAGCCCGGTCTTGGATGCACCATAAGCAACCGCGCCTGGCACCCCTACTTCGCTGGTAAGTGAACACAGATTGACGATGGCGCCACCGGCTCCCATCAACCGTGCAGCCGCTTGCGCGCAGAAAAATGCCGCCTTGAGATTGGTCCCTACGATCCGGTCCCAAAGTGCCTCGTCCACATGGTCAGAGGCCATGACCTGCTCGATGCCGGCGTTGTTGATAAGGATATCGAGCCGGCCCTCCTGCGCTTCGATGGCTGCGAAGGCGTTGGTTCGAGACGCGGTATCCGCCACGTCCATCGGCACCACCGCGCATGTACCGCCCTGCCCCGATATCTGTGCATGCACGTCAGTGAGCGCGTCCGTATCCCGCGCCGCCAGCACGACCCGAGCGCCCGCCTGAGCCAGGGCTACCGCCAACGCACGGCCGATGCCCCGAGAGGCGCCAGTCACGAGCGCGACTTTGCCCTGTAGCGAAAAGGAAGCCATTACATCGGTCATGTCATCTCCTGCCGGTCAGGGCTTGACGATGGTCTTGAGCGTGCCAGCCTCGCCACGCAGCAAGATGCGGTAAGCAGACGGTACGTCAGCAAGCTCGATCGGTGCAGAGACCAACCGGGACAGCTTCGCCGCAAGACGCGGCAGCAATGCCACTGCATCTTGCTGCTCGTCCTGAAATACGCTGCACCCAACCAGATCGATCTCCCGCTCTACCAAGGCGTTGGTATTCAACGTCGGCGCCCCGTGAAAGAGACCGACCAACGCCACGCGGCCACCAGATCCAATCGCGTCCAGCACACCCCCGAGCACGGCGCCCGAGCCGGTCGCCTCAATGGCATAGCGTGGCTCCGTACCGCCGCACGCCTCACGTATACAGTCTGCATCCAGCGCCACATGCTGAACCCCCGCAACGTCCTTCAACAGGGCTGCGCGGATCTCGTTGCGCTCGATCAGCAACACGGGCCGATCATCGAGTTCACGCATCAGCAACGCTGCGAGCCCTCCGATCGGACCGCCGCCCGCGACAAGCACCGGTTCGCCCGCCGGAGCGTTCAGGCGACGCAAAACCCTCAGCGCGACACCCAGCGGTTCTGCCAATGCGGCGACCTCGGCCGAGACATCTGCCGAAACCTTGATCAATCGGTGCGCAGGCTGAAGCGTTTGCTCGGCAAACCCACCGTCGCACACTTCACCGACGAAGCCCATCCGGCGGCATAGATTGCCCTGGCCGCGCAGGCAGTAATCGCATTCGCCGCAGTTGGCGCGCGAGTCCACGACAACGTGGTCGCCTGCCACGACGCCATTCACGCCTGAACCGACGGCGAGCACTTCAGCGCAGAACTCGTGACCCGGCGTCACCGGTAGGCCTGCGATCCACTGTCCTGTCTGATAATTGTGCAGGTCCGAACCGCAGATGCCGGCGGCGAGAACACGCAGCAAGGCGAAGCCGGGCGGCGGATTGCCGGGCTCAGGCACCTCCTCGCAGCGTAGATCGCCTACACCGTGAAACCGAATGGCGCGCATGTTGAGTCCTCGTCCTGTGTGCCGATAAGGCCGCCGATACGGCTGACGCTGCGTATCGACGGGTAAAGGAACGGCGGCGCCGCGTCTTACTGGCGCTTTTTGCCAATGATGGCGTGCCGCTTGGGCGATACCGCCTGGGCGTGCCCGCTGAAGCCCTCATAGAGCGCAAACCCGTGTGCCTTGTCCGCCAGCTCCTGATAACCGGCTCGGGTCACGTAGCCTACCGACACGCGTTTCATGTAATCGAAGACTGACAGAGGCCCTGCCGTTTTCGCGGCACCGCCTGTTGGCAGCACCGCGTTGGGTCCCAGGACGAAATTGCCGAGTGTCACCGGCGTGTAGTTGCCCAGCAGGATTTCCCCGGCATTGCGGATGCGCGGCAGGACGGCCATTGGCTCCTCCGCGAGGATTTCCAAATGCTCCGGCGCATAACGGTTGACGAACTCGATCGCCGTTTCGAAATCCTTTGTCAGTACGATGCCGCCGTGTTTGCCGCACAGGACCGTCTGGGAAAACTCGACACGCTTGGGATCCAGGCCCGCCCAGTGATCCGGGAGCGCGGCAATGGCGGCTTCGGCGACTTCGCGGCTGTTGGTTACGAGATAGGCGGATGAATCCGGCCCATGCTCGGACTCGATGATCAGATCCAGCGCGGCCAGCGCGCCGTCGACGGTCTCATCCGCGAGAATGACGACTTCACTTGGGCCAGCCGGCACACCCGGGTCGATCAGCCCGGACAGTTGTCGCTTGGCGGCGACAACCCACGGACTGCCGGGGCCAACGATCTTCAGGCACTTCGGGACCGTCTCGGTGCCATACGCCACCGCCGCAACGCCCTGAGCACCGCCGCATTTATAGATTTCCTCGATACCTACAATGCGAGCCGCCACGAGCGTTGCATCATCCACGCGGCCGTCCGGCCCAGGCGGCGTGATCACGATCGCGCGCGGCACGCCGGCGACCACGGCCGGAATGGTGGTCATCAGAAAGACGCTCGGAAACGAGCCTTTACCTCTGGGCACATAGCAGGCGACGGAGTCGATCGGGATGTGCCGATCCCCGGCAAACGCGCCTGGACGAATCTCCTTCATCCACATCTCTTCCGGCTTTTGCGCCTCATGGAAGGCCCGGATGTTCTGGGCGGCATAGCGGATCGAATCGATCACGTCCGGATCGAGCCGGGCGAACGCGTCATCGAATTCGTGGGGCTCGGCGCGGATCACCATATGCTCGGCTTCGACCTTGTCGAAATCGCGCGCAAAGCGCCGCAGCGCGACGTCGCCTTCGGTCCGTACGGCCTCGATGATGGGTTTCACGCCTTCGACGAAAAAGGAAAGATCGGCTTCGGTACGCTGGAACAGTGCTTCGGGCAGCGCGTCGGCACTGCTCAGGTCATGAAACGTCGGCTGGCTCATGGAGGGCCTCCTCTAGACGGGCGCGGTTTGTTCGCGAATGGACCGCAGCACGCGGCGTTGCAGATCGATGAATTCTGGCTGGCCAGCCACGTCTTCATGGCGTGGCCGGGGCAGCGGCACGTCGTAGGTGCATTTGATATGCCCCATACCCATCACGACGATCCGGTCTGACAGATACACCGCCTCTTCGACGTCATGCGTTACGAACATCACCGTAAGGCGGTGCGCTTCCCAGACGCGGGTGAGCAGCTCCTGCATCTGCCGACGCGTCATGGCGTCGAGTGCACCGAACGGCTCGTCCATCAGCAGGATTTTCGGCCGATAGGAAAGTGCACGGGCGATGGCGACGCGCTGCTTCATCCCACCCGACAGCTCGTTCGGGTAGGCATCGGCCGCGTTGGAAAGATTGACCAGTTCCAGATGCTCGTCAGCGATGGCGCGGCACTCTGTAGCACCTTTACCGGCGGCCTTGAGCGCAAATTCCACGTTTTGCCTGGCCGTCAGCCAAGGCAGCAAGGTGTAGGACTGGAAGACGACGCCCCGGTCCATCCCGGCGCCCACGATTGGCTCGCCATCCACCGAGACGATACCGGCGTCGTAGTCTTCAAGTCCGGCTGCGATGGACAGAAGCGTGCTCTTGCCGCAGCCGGACGTACCGACCACCGACACGAACTCGTTGTCCGCCAGTGTGAGATCAATGCCACGCAGTACCTGTTTGCGATGCTTGCCAGTGGCAAAACTCTTGTCGAGCCCTGCGATGTGCAATGTACTCATGGACGCCTCTGGTTGTAGCGGAACAGCACCTTCTCGGCCGCGCGCATCAGCTGGTCACTGATCAGCCCCAGCACGCCCAGCAGGAGGATGTAGGCAATGATCGTGTCCGTCTGGAAGAAACGTTGCGACACCGTGATCCGGTAGCCCAGGCCAGACGTTGCTGCAACGAGCTCGGCGAGCACAAGCCATGTCCAGGCCCAGCCAAGGCTGATCCGCAAGGCGTCCCAGATACCGGGGAACGCGCTCGGGAGCACGATCTTCACCAGAATCTTGCGATCCGGCATGCCCAGTGTGCGGCCAAGCCCGATGAAGTCGCCCGGAACGCGTTTCACCGCGTCCATGACCATCAATACCTGCTGAAAGAAAGTGCCGATCCAGATGATCAGGAATTTCTGGAAGTCGCCCGTACCGCTCCACAGAATGGTCAGCGGAACGAACGCCACCACCGGCATGTAACGTACGAAATCCACCAGGGGTTCGACGGAGGCCTTCCAGAAGCCATAACAGCCAGCGAGCACACCGATGATGATCGACATTGCGGAAGAGACGAGAAACGCCACCGCGATCCGATAAAGACTGATCTGCAAGTCGCCCCATAACGTGCCATCAGCAGCCAATTTCACCAGACGTGCCCAGACGGCATCCGGTGTCGGCATGAAGATTTTTGGCACCGCGCCGCTGGCGGTTGCAGCCCACCAGATCACCGCGAGGGCAAGGAAGACGCTGACTGCGATGGACAGGTAGCCGCGACGACTGGGCTGTCGACCAATAACAAAGAGGTTGCCACGTTTGCGAGGGCGGGACGTAATGGGCGTAGTACGAGCCGGCGCGTTCTCTGCGGAACTCATCGGTACTCCAAATGCATCGGATGGGCCGCCCGGCCCCGCGGGACCGGGCGGTGAGACGACAATCAGCGCGTCGCTTCGACGAAGCGGGCGTCAATCATCTGTTCGGGCGTGACCTTTTCCTGCACCAGGCCCGCTTCGGTGGCGGCCTTGAGCACATGAGGGAAGGCTTCGGTGGAAAAACTGCCGGTCAGTTGCTCCTGGTTGTCAGCCAATGTGAAGTATTTGACGCCGTCGAACGCCGATTCCAACTCTTCAAGCGATGCACCTACGGCTTTGGCGATGGTGGCGCGAGACTCGGCCGTGTTGGTGTTGTACGCCTCAACGGAATCCTGCCATGTCTTGATCAGCGCAATGATCTGGCCAGGCTTCTTTTCCAGCACATCGTTGCGAACGACGAACACATCGCTGACGATGCCCGGGTCATCCTTACCGGTGTAAAGCACGTTCACGTCGGCGTTCTGCTGCTTGGCAATGGTCAGGTAGGGCTCGTAGGTGACCGCGACCGGAACCTGGCCGGCAATCAAGGCGGAACCGGCGCTGCTGGCTGGCATCGGCACTGGCTGAATATCTCCCATGTTCATGCCGTTGGCCGTCAGGGCACTGTGCAGAAGGATGTCGCTGGTGGTGCCTTCTTCGAACGCCACCGGTTTGCCCCGCATATCCGCAACGGATTTGATTTCGGGCGAGGCGATGATGGCGTCCGCGGTCATGCTCTGGTCAAGGACCAGCACGATTTTCACGGGCAGCCCTGCGGCAACCATGCTCATCGCCGTATGGGTCGCGATATTCGCGCCGTCGATCTGGCCACTCGCCAATGCGGCGTTGATGTCCTTGTCTTCGTTGAAATTGATGACATCCACGCCTTCGAGGCCTCTGGCTTCGAAGAGCTTTTTCTCGGCGGCCACATGCCATAGGCCATAGCCGAGCCAGGGCTCGATACCCATTTTGAAGGTGCCGGCTTCAGGTTTGCTGTCCGGGCCAGGCGCTGCTATCGCGGCGCTGGCCACGGCAAGGGCGCATGCGCTCAGGAGGGTGCGGATCGAGGTCTTCAACATCTGGCTCATGAGGCTCCTTACTTTATCTTTGGTTGGTCAGTGGTTCTTGTATTGGCGGATTACTGGCCGCTAGCGACTTTTCAGGCGGCCGCGAGTGTACCCGCTTGGACACTGTATTTCCGAATGACTCGCCACCAGTCTCACCCAGCGGCCTTCTTTCGGTACGACATCGAAGCATCGATACGCCCCAGAATATAGTCACCTGCAGAGACGGGCACATAGGCGCAGTCGGCGTCGGCTACGCCGAGCTCCCGCGGGTCCACAATTGCGCTGTAGGTGGGGTCATAGAACGTGGCAATCGAGTAACGCTCATGTCCGGATCGATTGACCACACGATGCAGGGTCGAGCGAAAACGGTCGTTCGACCATCGACCCAGCAGATCGCCGACGTTGATGACGAGGCTGCCGGGGATGGACGTGGCGTCGATCCACTCATTGGTATCGAGTGCGCGTACCTGCAATCCACCGCTGTCATCCTGATGGAGTAGCGTGATGCAGCCGTAATCCGTGTGCGGAGCGACTCCGAACAGGTCAGCCTCGGCCTGGGGCGGATGCGGCGGGTAATAGACCATCTGGGTGCGTTGCAACGGCTTCTCGTACTTGCCCACGAAAAACTGCTCGTCCAGCTCCAATCCGACGGCGACCGCTCGGAGCAGGTCGGCACCGGTTTCTCCGATCGCCCGGTAATAGCCGTAAAGGGCAGTCTGAAGCTCGGGCATGAAGGCCGGCCATTGGTTTGGACCTCGTAGCGCTTCGCCGGCAAGTACGGCTGGATCGTCCTCGGCAAGCTCCAGCCCGATACTGAAGAACTCTTTGTGATCAGGCTTGGTGGCTTCATACATCAAGGCGCCGCCCAGGCTGTGAAAGCCCCGGTGGCGATTGTTGACGGCGACCTGCCGTTTCGTCTCCAGGGGATGCGCGAAAAAGGTACGCGCTGCCACCATGGCCTCATCGATGAGTGCCTGGGGCGTCCCGTGATTCACGATATAGAAGAAGCCAACCGTCTCGCAGGCCTCGCGGATGGCGCGACCCGCTCGCCGGGTGCTGTCGGGATCGCGTTCGCGCACACCCGTCATGTCGACGAGCGGAAGTGAAGGGGTCATGTCGGCTCCTGAGGCGCGAGGCAAAAAGACCAAGCAGGATTAACAGGTATATACAACTAAGCAGGTTGCGTGCCGCTTGGACAGAACAAAAATGATCATTCCCCAAGCGACAAGGCATGGCAATGCCCAAGATGACATAACAGGCGAGCACTCCAGTCGTCCGGACCGTCGCTGCAACCCCAGCCATTACCCTTGTGGGCAGGGACCTGCTTGCCAGGTGCAGGCGAACAGATGCGTGACGTGCACCACGATAGCGCCGAGTAAGGGCGGCCGGTGCATCTCGGCCCAGGCTAACCGTCGGGCGCACCAACACGGCGCGATTGAGTCATGCGAGTGCACCGCCGGTTCAGCGGGGCAATCAAAATTTCGTATTTTCCCGTGACGCAGGGCTGGCTCATGACCGGCGCAACCTGTATATACAGGCATAAGCATCCCGTCATTAGGACATCGCCATGACACCCGACCTTGTCTTGCATCCTGGCCACCTTACCCTCGATGAACTGCGCACGTTGTTCCACACACAAACGCGCATTGCACTGGACCCCACGTGCTACAGCGACATCGACGCGAGCACCCGGACAGTCAGCGAGATCATCGCCAGCGCGCGCACCGTGTATGGCATCAATACCGGCTTCGGTTTGCTCGCACGCACATCGATCCCGACCGAATCCCTCGCCACGCTGCAGCGCAACCTTCTGCTGTCTCATTGCACAGGCACTGGTCCGCTGCTCGACGATTCGACCGTTGGCCTGATCATGGCGCTCAAGATCGCCTCCCTGGCCCGGGGCTTCTCGGGCGTGCGACGGGTCATCGTCGACAGCCTGCTGAGCCTGTACAACGCCGGCGTCTATCCCTGCATCCCGTCGCAAGGTTCCGTCGGCGCCTCGGGCGACCTCGCGCCCTTGGCGCACATGTCGGCCGTCCTGATCGGGGTCGGCGATGTCCGCCATGAAGGGCGGGTGCTGCCGGCGGTCGACGGGCTGAAGCTGGCGGGACTCGAACCGCTGACACTCGGACCGAAGGAAGGCCTGGCGCTCATCAACGGGACGCAGGTCTCGACGGCCCTCGCCTTGCGCGGACTGTTCGCCGCAGAACGCCTGTTCAGCGCAGCAGTGGTCGCGGGCAGCCTGACGGTCGAGGCCCTCAAGGGCTCTTACACCCCGTTCGATGCGAGAATCCAGGCGGTACGCGGTCAGCCTGGGCAGATCGCCGTCGCCGCGTTCTACCGAGCTTTGCTCGAAGAGAGCGACATTCATCAATCACACATTCATTGCACACGGGTGCAAGACCCCTACTCCCTGCGCTGCCAACCTCAGGTCATGGGCGCGTGTCTGGATCACCTGCGCTTTGCCGCCGGCGTGTTCCTGCGCGAAGCCAATGCGGTTTCGGACAACCCGCTGGTGTTTTCCACGGATGGGGATGTGCTCTCGGGCGGCAACTTCCACGCCGAGCCGGTAGCGATGGCCGCAGACGTCCTGGCCCTGGCCATTTCCGAAATTGGTGCTTTGTCCGAGCGCCGCATCGCCCAATTGGTTGACCCGGCGCTTTCCGGTCTTCCGGCGTTTCTCGTCAAGGAAGGCGGCTTGAATTCAGGCTTCATGATCGCCCAGGTCACGAGCGCTGCTCTGGCCTCGGAAAACAAGACGCTCGCACACCCCGCTTCGATCGACAGCCTGCCCACGTCGGCCAACCAGGAAGACCACGTCTCGATGGCAACCTTCGCGGCTCGCAGACTGCTGGACATGGCGGGCAACAGCGGAGCGGTGGTGGCGATCGAGGTGCTTGCTGCCGCTCAAGGGGTCGAGTTCCACGCGCCGCTCAAGACAACGCCCGTGCTTCAGGACGTGATCGCCATGGTGCGCGAACAGGTCCCCTTCTATGAGCAGGACCGTTATTTTGCCCCGGATATCGCCTGTGCGCGGGAATGGGTCGAAACAGGCGCCTTCACGCGGTGGCTGCCTGCCGAATCGCTCTACGAGTGATAAGCTCCCCCACCTCCCGTCGCCGAGGGCGGGCGGCGCAACCCGTACGCTTCATATTGGCTCCATGAGCCAGACGGCACGCTTCCCGCCCCGGCGCACTCGATCCGACCTGCACCTCCGGACACGTTATGCGCCGCTATTACACCGGTACCGACTTTCGTCGAACCCGCAGCATCCCTGAGCTTGCCGAATTGGCTCGACGCCGCGTCCCCCATTTTGCGTGGGAGTACGTTGCAGGTGGCGCCGAAGAAGAGATAACCCTTCGCCGAAACCGCGAAGGTTTCGCCGAAATCGGCCTGCGTTCGCATACGCTTGTGCCCTGCAGTGCGCCGGACACCCGTACGGCTATCTTCGGCAAGACACTGCCGCTACCAATGCTGATCGGTCCCACCGGGTACAACGGTGTGCTGTGGCGCGACGCCGATCTTCATCTTGCGCGAGCGGCCGCTTCACGTGGGCTGCCTATTGCGCTCAGCACAGTTTCGACCGGCTCCATGGAACGTGTCGCCGGCGCCATTGCAGGTGGCGATCTCTGGTTCCAGCTTTATTGCCTTCGTGACGCTGCCACACAGGAAGGTCTGCTCAGCCGCGCCGAAGCGCTCGATGTGAAGACGCTCCTGCTCACAACTGATGCCGTGCTGCTCGGCAATCGGGAGTGGGACAAGCGCAATTTCATCAAACCGCAGAAACTGACCTGGCGGAACAAGCTCGACGTCCTTCGCCATCCACGCTGGATACGTCAGGCGCTCTGGCCAAACGGTATGCCCAGCATGGGTAACCTTGATCCTTACCTGCCGCCGGAATCGCGAAATGCTGCGGGTGCTGCCCATTTCATCGCGCAGCAGATGGATACGGGCCTTGATTGGCAATACCTCGCCCGCCTGCGCGAACGCTGGAAGGGAAATCTCGTGCTCAAGGGCGTGCTTCACCCGGCGGACGCCGAACGCGCCCTGGCGCTTGGTCTGGATGGCATCGTGGTGACGAACCATGGCGGCCGGCAGCTCGACGGTTCACCGGCGAGCATCGATGTACTTCCTGCCGTCGCGGCGGCGGTGAAAGGACGCATGACGATCCTCTTCGACAGCGGCATCCGCCGTGGAACGGACATTCTCAAGGCCTGCGCGCTGGGCGCAGATGCGGTACTGCTGGGCCGTGCGACGCTGTACGGCGTTGCCGTAGGCGGCGAGGCTGGCGCGAGCCATGCCCTTGACCTGCTCGCGACCGAACTTCGGCTCGCCCTTAACCTGGCGGGCTGCACAGGCCTGGATGCGCTCGACGAAACGTGGCTCTACCGTCAGGGCCAGAACCCCTTTCCCGAAGGCATGCACACATGACCACCCTTGACACCCTGCTCGCCGAACTTCGTGCAGCCCTTGGCGACGACGCCGTATTGACCGGCGAGGCGATCAACCCGCGCCACCACAGTGACTGGACCTACCACAATCCGGCCTGCCCCGCGGCGCTGCTCCTGCCACGCGACACCGAAAGCGTGGCCTCCGCATTGCGGATCTGCAACGCACATCATCAGAGCGTCGTGCCGCAAGGTGGAATGACCGGGCTCGCCGGTGGCGGAACACCCCGGCCGCAGGACATCGCACTTTCCGTCGAACGGCTACACGGCATAGAAGAGATCGACCCGGCTGCGATGACGCTTACCGTCCGGGCAGGCACCACGCTCGAGCAGGTGCAGCAGGCCGCAGCCGAGGCAGGCCTGCTGTTTCCTTTGGATCTGGGTGCAAGGGGCTCCTGTCAGATCGGCGGCAATATCGCGACCAACGCCGGTGGCAATGCCGTGATTCGATATGGCATGGCCCGCGATCTGGTCCTCGGTCTTGAAGTGGTCCTGGCCGACGGGCGCGTGTTGGATCTGATGAACAAGATGCAGAAGAACAACACCGGCTACGACCTCAAACAGTGCTTCATCGGCTCAGAAGGCACCTTGGGCGTGATCACCCGTGCGGTCGTGAAGCTGGCGCCACCGCCAGGCCCGGTTTCCACACTGCTTTGCGCCCTGCCCGACTACGCGAGCGCAGTCGCCCTGCTGCGTCGTATCCAGCGAAGCCTCGGGACACCGCAGGCGTACGAAGTCATGTGGCAGGACTTTTACCGTGCAGGTGTGTCCTGGCTCGACAATCCGGTCGCGCCGCTCGACGACACGCACCCGCTCTACGCGCTATGCGATCTGGATGTTCCGGCGGAGTCGCTCGAAGCCGTCATGGAGGCCGCCATGGAAGCAGGCGAAGTCATCGATGCCATTCTGGCCAGCTCCCAGGCGCAGGCACGATCGCTGTGGAAAATCCGCGAAGCGACGGCTGAGTTCCCCACTCGCATCCAGCCACTGAATTTCGACGTCAGCGTGCCGATCGGGGACATCGGCACCTGCGTAGAACGCTGCCGTACCCGCATCGCAGCCCGCTGGCCGGACAACCGAGGCCTGTACTTCGGTCATATCGGCGACAGCAACCTGCACCTGAGCATCGACCTCAAGTCGGTACCGGGCGCCGATCCCCACGATATCGAAGAGACCGTCTTCAATGTCGTCGGCGAGCTGAACGGATCCGTTTCAGCCGAGCACGGGATTGGCACGTTGAAGAAACCGTACCTGCATCACTCGGTCACACCGGAGGCGCGCGCAGCCATGGCACAGCTCAAGGCCGCGTTCGACCCCAGGGGCATCCTGAATCCAGGAAAAGTACTCGCTTGACTTCGCGTGTCGGAATCGATGCATTCCGACTACGAAGCGAGCGCGTTTTGCGGCACCATACGCGCCCTGTTTTCGTGCGCCGTTCAATGATGATCGGCACGTGGGGCGTCGAGATCCAAACCACGCGCATGCGCCAACGTCTCAATTGCGCCTGGTGACGACCTGACAGACCTGTATAGACCGCATGGCACGCTACCTGCTTCGTGTCAGCGGCACCCAACCTCAAGGAGTCTTACATGATTCGTCGAAGCCTGTTGGCCAGGACACTCGCTGGCGTCTGCGCTGCAACCCTGCTGTCGGTATCCTCGTTCGCCGCTCACGCCGACCAGCTCGCCGACGTGAAGAAGGCCGGCGTGCTGGTTGTCGGTACCGAACTGCAGTTCGCACCGTTCGATTTCCTCGAAGGCGGTAAGCAGACAGGCCTGAACAAGGATCTGTTCGAAGAGATCGGCAAGGAGATGGGCGTCAAGGTCCGCTTCATCGACCTGCCATGGCCAAGCGTCCTGCCAGGACTCGAAGCTAAAAACTTCGACGTGGTCGGTGGCCCGATCATCGTGACCAAGGCACGCAAGGAGCGCTATCGCTTCGTCTCTCCCATTGCTGAAGCGACCGTTGCGCTGCTGGCCAGCGCACGCAAGGACGAGATTGCAAAGCCTGAAGACATTGCAGGCAAAACGGTGGGTGCAGGCAAGGGCTCGGCCCAGCTGGCAGAACTGAAAACCTTTGCCGCCACGTTGACCGAGCCGGTCACGATCCGCGAATACGTCGATAACAATCAGGCGTACGCCGACCTTGCAGCGGGCCGTATCCAGGCAGTTGCCAACTCGCTGCCGAACATCTCCTACGTTGCAGCCCAGCGCTCGAACGTGTTCAGGGTCGTCCAGCCGCCGTTCGGTAACACGTCCTACTTCGCCTACCTGGGCCGAAAGGATGATGATGCTGCAGCGTTACTGGATGCCATTGACGCATCGATCAAGAAGATCAAGGCCGACGGCCGTCTCGCTGACATCCAGAAGAAATGGCTGGGCGCGGAGATGGACGTTCCGGAAGGTGACTTCGAGCCGAGCTGGTAACGCCCCCACGGCGCTGCGCGCAATACGGCGCAGCGCCTCGATTCGATTGCGGGGCGCATGATTGCCCTCGCTAGAGGCGTAGCCTTCGCGGCACGCACTCAACGCTTCAGGCGGGCCTGCCCGCACGACTCGATCGTGGCGCGTCATACCGCGATATCCATAGGAACGATTCATCCGATGTTCGATTGGCCCACCCTCCTGGAAAGCCTGCCGCTCCTGGCCAAGGCGCTGCTGATTACCTTGCAGACGTCGCTGGCAGGCCTTGCTATCGGTTTCGTCATTGGCATTGCCGTGGCAAGTCTTCGCCTTTCACCCCAACCGCTGCTGCGCCGTCTGGGTGGCGCCTATATCTTCGTTTTCCGTGGCGTACCCCTGCTGGTTCAGTTGCTCTTCATCTATTACCTGTTGCCTCGGATCGGGCTGCCCAACATCCCGCCGATCGGCGCAGCCATCATCGGGCTCTCGCTCGCGGCTGGCGCCTATATTGCCGAGATTTTCCGCGGCGGCTTTCTCGCCATACCGCCGGGGCAAATGGAAGCCGCCGATGTCCTGGGGCTGTCGCCCTGGCAAACGCTGATTCGGATCAAGGTGCCGCAAGCCATTCGCCTGACGTTGCCGGCGTTGATCAACGAAATGATCCTGCTGATCAAGGCGTCGTCGCTGGTTTCCGTCGTCGGCCTGGCCGACCTGACGCGCGTTGCGCAGAACCTTGCCGCAAGCAACTATTTATTCCTCCAGACCTATCTTGTGCTCGCCCTCTTCTATTGTGCGATCAATATTCCCCTTGCCGCGTGCGGCAGCCTGCTTGAGCGACGTCTCGGGAGGTCCGCATGAGGTTTGATCCCTCGATCATCACCGATCGCCTGGACGTCATCAGCCACGGGCTACTCGTCACCTTTCAGACCTGGTTCGCCGGTGTATTTATCGGCCTCGTCCTGGGCCTTGGCATCGCGGTCATGCAGGTGTTCGGCACGCGCACGCTTCGTGTCGCACTGCGTGTGTTCATCGAACTCATCCGAGGCACGCCGTTTCTGGTACTGCTTTTCCTTCTCTACTATGGCGCGCCGGAGCTTGGCCTCTCGCTTGAGCCCATCACCGCTGGCATTGTCGGCCTCGGCATCTATGGCAGCGTGTACTTCGCTGAAATTTTCCGAGGCGGATTCGAGTCGGTGCCCAAGGGTCACCTCGAAGCAGCCGAATGCCTGGGCATCAGCCGCTGGCAATGCATCTGGCGTGTACAACTGCCCCAAATGCTGGTGATCATCCTGCCTGCACTGGTGAACATGATCACCATCCTGTGCAAGGAGACAGCGGTGCTGTCCATCATCACCATTCCGGAACTGACGATGGTGTTGACCGGCATCGGCTCGGAAACCTTCGCCTTCGTTGAAACCCTGTTGGTGCTGTGCGCCGGCTACCTGATCCTGATCGAACTCAGCGCTCGCCTCGGCCTGTGGCTGGAACGACGTGTGGGGCGCTTCCTGCTCCGCCAGCCGGGTCACTGAGGAATCTTCATGACAGATACATCCCCCATTCTCAGCCTGCGCGGCGTCGGCAAGCGATTCGGCACCAATCAGGTGCTCAAAGGTATCGATCTGGACGTGCAGCGCTCCGAAGTGGTCTGCCTGATCGGCCCTTCGGGTTCCGGCAAGAGCACACTGCTGCGCAGCATGGCCTTTCTCGAACAGTACGACGAAGGCGAAATCCATATTCAGGGACAACTGCTGGGCTGGCAGTCCACGTCGCCGCGCAAGCGTGCGAGCCGAGCCCGTCTCAATGAAGTCCGCAGCTGCCTCGGCATGGTGTTCCAGCAGTTCAACCTGTGGCCGCACATGAGTGCGTTGGGCAATGTCACCGAAGCACTTCTGCGCGTGAAGGGCCTTTCAAGTGACGAAGCGCGGCAGCGCGGCATGGCCATGCTGGACAAGGTCGGCCTGGCGCATAAGGCCGACGCATTTCCTGCGCAACTCTCAGGCGGTCAGCAGCAACGCGTCGCGATTGCCCGTGCGCTTGCGATGGAACCGAGCCTGATGCTCTTTGACGAGCCAACCTCAGCCCTCGACCCGGAACTGGTGGGGGAGGTCCTGCAGGTGATGAAACAGCTCGCCTCGGACGGCATGACGATGGTGGTGGTAACCCATGAAATGGGCTTTGCCGCTCAGGTAGCCGATACGGTCGCGTTTCTCGATCAGGGTCGGATCGTCGCAAAGGGTTCACCCCGCGCCATCTTCCACGACACCGAGCACCCGCGTCTGCAGCAATTTCTGCAGAACTACCTCGACCGTAATGCGTTCTGGCAGGACCTGAAGGAAACCACCGAATGAGTGACTCTCGTACGCTTCTGGCATTCGCGCGCCGCGAAGTGCGCAGCCTGTCCAGCTATAACGCCGGACTTTCGATCGAGGCCGTCCGCGCCCGCTACGGTGTGGACCGTATCGCCAAGCTCGGCAGCAACGAAAATCCGTTCGGGCCTTCGCCCGCCGTGATTGAGGCCATCGCAAGCGAAGCGGGCCAGGCGGGCCTGTATCCAGACCCCAACTGCGCAACATTGCGCCAGGCGCTTGCCGAAAAGTTCGCGGTCGACCCACGACGCTTCGTGTTCGGGAACGGCTCGGAAGACCTGCTCGGCATCATCTCTCGCGTATTCCTCGATCACGGCGACCAGGTCGTGACCGTATTGCCCTCTTTCGGCTTGCACATCCTGTATCCCCAGGCGGCGGGTGCCGAAGTGGTTGGCGTACCGATGGGCGCCGACCTTCGCATCGACGTCGATGCACTGATCGACGCGCTCAACCCGCGCACGCGCCTGTTGATGTTCGCCTGCCCCTCCAACCCGGTCGGCAGCGCACTGACAGCCGCCGAGTTGCAGCGCATTCTCGATGCCATTCCCGAGCAGACGCTACTGGTGTTCGACGAGGCCTACTACGAATACGCCAAGGATGCGCCGGACTATCCGGATTGTCTGGCCATGCTGGACGCCTGGAACCGCCCGTACATCCTGTTGCGCACCTTGTCGAAGGCGTATTCGCTGGCCGGTCTGCGCGTCGGTTACGGCATCGTCAGCGACCCCGTGCTTGCTGATCTCATTGACCGCCTACGGACACCGTTCAATGTGAATCGCTGCGCCCAGACGGCTGCGGTAGCTGCACTCACGGACGAAGCACATCTGCAAAGAGGCCTCGATCATGTGGTGACCGAACGCGCCCGCATGGATGCGGCCTTGCGTGCGATGGGCCTGACACCCGCACCTTCGCTCGGCAACTTCCTCTTCTTCGCCACACCATTCGAAGCAAAAGCGGTGAACGAAGCGCTACTGGCGCGCGGCGTTATCGTCAAACCCTGGCGCGAGCCGGGTTATACGACTTTCCTGCGTGTCTCGATCGGGACATGTGAGGACAATGACCTGTTCCTCGCCGCCCTTGGCGAGGCTTTCGACACGCTCGGCCGGTAAGCCGCCATGGTGCGAACACACACGCCCCCGGAAGCGCGCTACCGCCAGGCCAAGCGCTTCGTTCTAGGCAAGCTGCAACAGGGCGAATGGAAGCCGGGCGACCTCATCCCGTCCGAAAACCGGCTGGTTGCCGAGTTGGGCATGTCGCGGATGACTGTCAATCGCGCGCTGCGGGAGCTGACCGACGAGGGCCGACTTGTACGCGTTTCAGGCGTCGGCACCTTCGTTGCGGATCGCAAGCCGCAATCCAACCTCCTGATGATTGCCAACATTGCCGACGAAATTGCCGCGCGGGGCCATGCCTACGATTGCCGTGTACTCCACGCAAGCCGCGAAGCAGCGTCGATGTCCGTTGCATCGGCGCTTCAACTCGCCACAGGCGCTTCGGTGTTTCACCTGGTGTGCGTCCACCTCGAAGAGGGCGTCCCCGTTCAGCTTGAAGACCGCTACGTCAATCCGGCGCTGGTACCCGAGTTTCTGGCGCAGCCCTTCGACGAGCAGCTGCTTCCCGCCCAGTATCTGCTCGACAACGTGCCGGCCGATGAAATGGAACATATCGTCGACGCCTCGCTTCCCAGCGCCCAGGAAGCCGAGCAGTTGGAAATGGAGACGCTCGAACCCTGCCTGGTGCTGATGCGCCGCACGTGGCTCGCCGGCCAGACAGTGACGTACGTCCGCTTCCTGCATCCGTCCTCACGCTATCGCCTCGGGAGCCGCTTTCCTGTCAGCACTGCCAATCGCGTCGGCTAGGCCTCCTCAACGGCCTGCCGAGGCCGCGAGCCGGGTGGCAGCGCAACTGCGCCGCTTCCCGAGAACAGCGTGACCGGCCGTCCCATGTATCACTCGGTGGTGTTCAGCACACCACGTTCGATCTGATCGCGTTCGATCGACTCGAACAGCGCCTTGAAGTTGCCCTCCCCGAAGCCGCTGTCCCCCTTGCGCTGGATGAACTCGAAGAACACAGGCCCCAGCACTGTGCCAGAGAATATCTGCAGCAGCAGGCGACGCTCGCCGTTCTCGCTGGCGCCGTCGAGCAGGATGCCGCGCGACCTCAGTTCTTCGGTCGGCTCGCCATGGTTGGGTATTCGCTCTTCGAGCATCTGGTAGTAGGTCTCGGGTGGCGCTGTCATGAAGGGGGTGCCCATGGCCCTGAGTCTGTCCCAGGTCGCAATCAGGTCGTCCGTCAGGAACGCCACGTGCTGGATCCCCTCACCGTTGAATTGCATCAGGAACTCTTCGATCTGGCCCGCGCCCTTTGATGATTCCTCGTTGAGCGGGATACGGATAAGGCCATCCGGCGCCGTCATCGCCTTGGAGGTCAGCCCGGTGTATTCGCCCTTGATGTCGAAATAGCGGATTTCGCGAAAGTTGAACAACCGCGTGTAGAAATCGGCCCAGTACGCCATCCGGCCGCGATAGACATTGTGAGTGAGATGGTCGATCAGCTTCAGACCCGCCCCCACCGGATGACGGTCAACGCCCTCCAGATACACGAAGTCGATGTCATAGATGGAGCTGCCCTCCTCGAAACGATCGATGAGGTACAACGGGGCGCCGCCGATGCCCTTGATTGCGGGAAGCCTCAGTTCCATGGGTCCGGTCGGCACATCGACCGGCTGAGCTCCGAGTTCCAGTGCGCGCTTGTAGGCGTGCTGCGCATTGCGCACGCGAAAGGCCATGCTGCACACCGACGGTCCGTGTTCGGCGGCGAAATAGGCCGCGTGGCTGTGATGTTCACGGTTAACCACCGCTTTGATGTCGCCCTGGCGATACAAGGCGACATCCTTCGAACGGTGGTTGGCTACGTGAGAAAAACCCATGCTCTCGAGCACCGGTTCGATGGTATTGGGCGTGGGCGATGCGAATTCGATGAATTCGAAACCCATGAGGCCCATTGGATTTTCAAACAGGTCGGCCATGATTGGCTCCTCGACTGGCAGATGGCAAAACGACGTATCACAGTGGAAACGAGCGGCCTGCCAGAGGTGGCGCACAGGAGCGGCCTCGTACGCTGCGGGCAAGGTAGTCGCCAAGGATGAGTTGAAACCCGAGTATTTTCATGCAGTGCCCTGTACGCCCGGACAATCAGGCTGAACGTCAGGATGGGCCTTGCGGAACGCGTCGCGCTCGAGCGCCAGCGCTTCTACCCGCTGGATGCGGGGATAGCGGGCAAGATCGACCTCAAAGCGCCGTGCGCTGTAGACCTGGGGCAGCAGGTAGACGTCCGCCAGACCCAGGACTCCAAAGCAAAAACCCTCGTCGCCTATCAGCGCCTCGACGGCCTCGAGCCCCTGACTCATCCAGTGGCCAATCCACTCCAGCACAGTTTGCTCATCGTGCCCAAGCGCCCTCAGCCTGTTGACCACCGACAGGTTGTGCAGCGGATGAATATCGCAGCCGATGATCGCTGCCACGGCGCGGTGCCTGGCGCGCGCTTCGAGATCGCGAGGCAACAACGCAGGCTTCGGATAGCGCTCCTCGAGGTACTCGATGATGGCAGGCGACTGGACAAGTACGGTTCCGTCATCCGTACGCAGGCTCGGGACCCGCGCCTGAGGGTTCACGGTGCGGTAGTCGGCGCCATGCTGCTCACCGCCGTCACGCAGCAGATGAACGGGAATATGCCGGCAGTCCAACCCCTTGAGTTCGAGCACGATGCGTACGCGGTACGCAGCGGAAGAACGGTAATAGGTGTAGAGATCCATGCAACGGCCACCGCTGTCGTGTGCCGAATTGCCGGCACTATTGTTATTGTCATGTATGTCCTGCCGCGGATCGCAGCGGCAGCTCGGCACTCACCTGATCATAGACCGCGCGCAGCGGTTACGATCGCGCGGCATTCGCCGAAACCGATCGAGACCTGCCCTTCCCGTACGCAGCGTGCCCGCAGGATGATCTCGTCGCCGTCCTCCAGGAAGGTACGTGTTTCGCCTCCCGGCAGCGCCAGGGGTGCCTTACCCCCATCGGTCAGTTCAAGCAGACTGGCGTAGCTTTGCGCATCGGGTCCCGAGAGCGTGCCTGAGCCGAACAGGTCGCCGGGCTGCAACGCGCAGCCGTTTACGGTGTGGTGCGCAATCATCTGCGCCACGGTCCAGTACATGTGCAGCGTATTGCTCGAGGTGATGCGCTGCGGCGCGATGCCCACCTTTCGCATCGCGGCCGTGCTCAGCAACGCCTCGAGAGTGATGTCGAAGGCACCCCGGACTTGATCTCTTTCGTCGAGCAGATACGCCAGTGGTTGCGGGTCGCCATGCGCCCGGGTGGGCTGAGGCATGCGATAGGGTTCCAGCGCCTCCGGCATCACGATCCAGGGTGAGATCGTGCTCGCGAAGCTTTTGGACAGGAACGGCCCCAGCGGCTGGTATTCCCAGGCCTGGATGTCTCGTGCCGACCAATCGTTGAGCAGGCAGAAGCCCGCGATGTGCTCATCGGCTTGCCCAATGTCGATCGGCTCGCCCTGCGCATTGCCCGGACCGATCCAGATACCCAGTTCCAGCTCGTAGTCCAGGCGTTTCGAAGGGCCAAACGCCGGTGACTCACTGCCCGCCGGCAACGTCTGGCCAACAGGCCGCCGCACCGGCACCCCGGATGCGTTGATGGTGGATGCGCGACCGTGATAGCCAATCGGTACGTACTTGTAGTTCGGCAGCAGCGGGTTGTCCGGACGAAACAGACGACCGACGTTTGTGGCGTGGTGGATACCCACGTAAAAGTCGGTGTAATCGCCAATCTGCGCCGGCATGTGTAGACGACATGCGCTGGCTGGCTGCAGCAACCGCTCACCCAGGCCCGTCATCAATGCGCGGTGGGGCGAATCCTCGGCAAGCAGCGCCTGGACGGCTCCGCGCAATTGCCGACGCGCCCTGGCGGGCAGACCGAAGAACCGGTTCAGGGTGCTCTCGCTCGCCGCCTCAGCCGTGCTCAGCGCCTCGCCATCGAACAGCCCTGCACCCACCGCCTCGCGCAGATCGAGAATCGCATCGCCGATCGCGATGCCACCACGGGGCGACAGTCCATCTCGGCTGAACACACCCAATGGCAGGTTCTCCAGCGGGAAATCGCCATGACCATTGGCGCTGCGTACCCAGGATTGCAATGGGCTCGACGGCATGCTCATACCCCTCCCGGATTGAAGGTCTTGGTCAGGCCCGCCCAGCAGGCATCGTAGTCGGATTGCAGCTCGGCGGATGCCATGGCGTGGCGCGTCGGACGAAGCACCTGGCCAGTCTCGAACATGAAGGCCATGGTGTTCTCGATCTTGTGGGGAGCCAGTTCTGCCTCGATCGCTGCGCGCGTCGAGGCATCGTCTGGGCCGTGGGCACTCATGCAACTATGCAGCGACGCGCCTCCCGGCAGGAAGCCGCCGGCCTTGGCATCGTAGGCACCCTGAATGAGGCCCATGAACTCGTTCATCAGGTTGCGATGGAACCACGGCGGCCGGAACGTATGCTCCGCGACCATCCAGCGCGGCGGAAAGATCACGAAGTCCACATTGGCCATGCCGACCGTTCCGCCCGGCGAGGTCAATACGGTGAAGATCGACGGATCCGGATGATCGAAGCTGACCGTGCCCAACGCGTTGAAACGCCGCAGGTCGTACTTGTACGGGACGTGGTTGCCGTGCCATGCCACGACATCCAGTGGCGAATGATCCAGTTCGGTTTGCCACAGCGACCCAAGAAACTTCTGCACCACCACGGTCGGCCCATCGGCGTCTTCGTAACGCGCGACCGGCGCAAGGAAATCCCGCGGATTGGCCAGCCCGTTGCTGCCAATGGGTCCTAGATCGGGAAGGCGCAATGCCGCACCGTGATTTTCGCAGACATAACCCCGGGCGCGATCGTCGAGTACGTCCACCCGAAACTTCATGCCGCGCGGGACGATGCCGACTTCCAATGGCCCGATCACGAGTACGCCTACCTCCGTGAAAACCGATAGCCGCCCGTGTTCGGGCACGATCAACAATTCACCATCGGCATCGTAGAAGTACCGCGTCATCGACGCGTTGGCGCTGTATCGATAGATGCTGACGCCTTCTGGCCTGTCAGCCTCGCCCGTTGCGGCGATACGCACCAGACCATCGAGAAAATCCATGGGCTGCGCAGGGAACGGAAGCGGATCCCAGCGCAGGCGGTTCGGGTTGGGCTCGCCGGCTTCGTGACCGGTAAGGCCGGCAGCAAGCCGCTCGAAGCGCCCGTGTTGAGCAGAGGGCCGTAGGCGATACAGCCAGGTTCGGCGCATCTCGTAACGCGGCACCGTAAAGGCTGTGCCCGAAAGCTGCTCCGCGTAAAGTCCGAATGGCACGCGCTGTGGTGAGTTCTGGCCGCTGGGCAGCGCTCCAGGCATCGCTTCGCTGCTGAAATGATTGCCGAAGCCGCTCAGATAGGAAACCGCATCTTCTTGTTGTCCGCCCATACGCCACCTGATTAGCGTAATGACTTTACGCAAAACGTAAATTGAAGCGGAGTCGCGGTCAAGCTATAACTCCGCGCTCGGCGTGAAGGGGCATGGCAGTGGAGCGGGAAATGGAAAACGGGCGACGGCAGAAAGTACAAGCGGCCGAGGTAGGCACCGACATCTTGAAGGCGCTGGCTGAACTGGCGCCCGCGACGACACTGTCTCGGCTGGCAGCACACCTGAACATGGCGCCGGCGAAGGTGCACCGTTATCTGCAGTCATTGATTGCCAGCGGATTCGCCGAACAGGACCCCGTGTCCAATCACTACTCGCTAGGCCCCGCCGCGTTGTTCGTCGGCCTGTCGGCACTGCGCACGCTGGATGTGGCGAAGGTCGCAGGGCCCGAGCTCGTGCAATTGCGCGACGCCCTCAACGAGACCTGCTTCCTTGCCGTCTGGGGAAACCGTGGCCCGACCGTCGTACAGGTAGAGCAGGCGGCACGCGCTGTTACGCTTGTCACGCAGGTCGGCTCTGTTCTACCCCTGCTTGGCTCATCCACGGGCAGGGTCTTCCACGCGTTTCTGTCCGAAGCGGAAACCAGCCCTCTTGCCGTAGCCGAACTCGAAGCGGTCGGCGCGCCCGGTCCCGAGTCGGTCGAATGCTCAGCTGAGCAGATCCGCAAAAGCCACTTGTCCGCCGTGCATGGACTGCTCATGCCTGGCGTCAACGCCGTCTCTGCCCCGGTGTTTTCAGCAAACGGAAAAATCGCTGGCGTGATGACGATTCTTGGGACCGCTCCAGGTTTTCGTGCAGACCAAGACGCAGCTGTTACAGCGGCACTGCAACGTGCAGCGAGCCGCGTCAGCAGTCGGATGGGCGGCGCTGAGTGGGCAATGGGATGCCCCAGCAATGATCTTCCCTACACGAATCTTTGACGATTTTTTGATGACAGTACTGTGATCATCGCTTCGCTTCGCCGTGTGCGCTAGGACGGTCTGCGCACCGACTGCCTGACCTTCCGTACGCGAGAGGAAGCATCACGTGCTTCCCTGACGGCGTTGCCCCCCGCGCACCGGCTGGAAGTGTCATCGCATTTCAAAGGCGCTCGAACCATGCCGACCCCTCCTCGCCGCCCCGCCTCCGGCGGCGCCTCCCGCTATGTGCCCAGCCTAGGCAGCCACCTGACGTTCACAGCGCTCTGTGTACTGGCGCTGCTGGCCATGATGATGTTGCTCCGTGTCGCGTTGGCGGCCTACAACCACGACCTGATCGACGCCACCACGAAAGCCGCCCTGCCCGAGGCCTTCCTCAACGGCGGCCGATTCGACTTCCGACTTATCGTCTATATCTGCGCGCCACTGGTGTTGTCGCTCGTCAGTGTGCGGGCGATGGCTGCCCGACGTCTGCACTGCGTCTGGCTCACCCTGGCCGCCAGCATCGTTCTCCTGCTAGGCGTCGCCGAGCTGAATTTCTATCGGGAGTTTCACCAGCGCCTGAACAGCCTTGTTTTCCAGTATTTGCAGGAGGACCTCGGCACAGTCACCAGCATGATCTGGAACGGCTTTCCGGTGGTCCGGCTATTGCTGGCCTGGGCCCTCGTGACATTGGTGCTGGGCGCCGTATTCTTCGGCATAGAACGCTCGACCCGCGCCACTGGCGTCCATAGCCCGCCAACGCCCCTTGCCCGCGGTTCGGTCTTCATCGTATGCCTGCTTGTCGCGGTTGCAACCGCCCGCGGCACGCTTCGCTCCGGCCCGCCGCTACGGTGGGGGGACGCGTACACGACTGATTCGATGTTCGCCAACCATCTCGGCCTCAATGGCACGCTCATGCTGATCGACGCCGCAGAGAACACGTTCTCGGATCACCGCGAGAAAAGCTTCAAGCCAACAATGCCGAATGACATCGCGGAGCAAACCGTCAGGCAGATGTTGCTCACGCCGAACGACCAACTGATCGATGCGGATCGTGCGCCGGTTCGTCGCCTCTACACGCCACCTGCCGAAGGCCATCTACCCGGCGTACGCAATGTGGTCGTCATCCTCATGGAAAGCATGGCCGGCCGCTATATCGGCGCAATGGGCAACACGGGCGGGATCACCCCCAACTTCGATGCGCTCGCCAAACAGGGCCTGCTGTTCGATCACTTTTTCTCGAACGGTACCCATACACACCAGGGCATGTTCGCAACGATGGCCTGTTTCCCCAACCTGCCATCGTTCGAATACCTGATGCGTACGCCAGAGGGCAGCCACCAGTTTTCCGGCCTGCCCCAGATGCTCAGTGCCCGCCATTTCGACGACCGTTACGTCTACAACGGCAGCTTCGCGTGGGATAACCAGTCCGGTTTCTTCAGCAACCAGGGAATGCGCAACTTCGTAGGACGTGAGGACTTCGTGAACCCGGTCTTCATCGATCCCACCTGGGGCGTGTCTGACCAGGACATGTTCGACCGCTCAGTGAAAGAGTTGCGGGTGGCACACGAGAGTGGAAAGCCGTTCTACGCCCTGTTGCAAACCCTGTCCAACCACACGCCTTACGCCTTGCCGACAGACCTCCCCGTCGAACGCGTGACTGGCCATGGGTCACTTGATGAGCACCTCACGGCCATGCGTTACGCGGATTGGGCGTTGGGCCGCTTCTTCTCACAGGCACGCCAGCAGCCCTGGTACAAGGACACGCTGTTCGTGGTACTTGGTGACCATGGCTTCGGCAACCCTGAAACCATCACGGACATGGACCTCTCGAGGTTCAGCGTGCCACTGCTTCTGGTTGGTCCCGGCGTACAGGAAACGTTCGGCAGTCGCCGAAGCACTGTTGGTAGCCAGGTGGACGTAGTGCCGACGATCATGGGCCGCCTCGGCCAGCCCGTGCAGCACCAATGCTGGGGACGAGACCTGCTTGCGTTGCCCGAAAGCGACCCGGGTCTGGCAGTCATCAAGCCCTCGGGCAGCGACCAGACGGTGGCCCTGGTGACCGGGAACCGACTGCTCATGGCTCCGCCGGGCCTTGAGCCTCGCCTCTATGAATATCGCCTGGGCGCGAATGCGAGCGGCACCCGCATCCAGACGACCGAGGACGAGCCTAAGCTCAAGCAGCAACTCGATGCCTACCTGCAGATGGCAACCGAGGCGTTATTGCAGAACCGTACTGGCGCAACGGCCAGCCCGGCGCACCAGTGACGCTCACGCTGGCTCGCCGCCTGGTGGGCCGGCCCTGCCACATCATTCGGCCGCGACAAGCTGATAGATGAGCGCGATATCCGCAGGCTTCGTCACGTGGTGATCGAAGCCTGCCGCGTAGGCCTCCGCCTAGTCATCCGCTTGCCCCCAGCCGGTCATGGCGATCAGACGAACCGCCTGCCCCCCTTCTGCCGCCCTAATTGCGCGTGCTATCTGGTGACCATTCAAACCAGGCATGCCGATATCCGACAGGACAACATCCGGTCGATACGTGGCAAAAGCCGCCAGCGCAGCTTCGCCATCCAGCGCGACCATGACGGTGTGTCCCTCGAGCCTAAGCAGCTCAGCCATGGTATGGGCGATATCGGCATCATCATCGACGACCAACACACGACGCCCTGTCGCCTCGGACGACAAGCCCACACCCGGCGTCAACGCGTCTTCGCCCGGATCGAGCTCACCCAACGGCAGGTGTAGGGTGAACTGACTCCCATAGCCACGCCCGCCACTTTCGACCTCGATATCCCCACCATGCTGCCGTGCCAGCGCACGGGCCAACGCAAGGCCAATACCGAGCCCACCCGCGCTCTGCTCCGATCGGGGGTCGACCTGTGAGAACATTGCGAAGACCGCATCGAAGTCCTCTCTGGACAGCCCGATTCCATTGTCCATCACCTGTATTCGAATGCCTCCGGCAGCGGCCTGGACCACAACCTTCAATGAGCCATCCTGAGGCGTGTAGCGCGCGGCGTTGCTGAACAGGTTTGTCAGAATCTGCTCGAGCCGCAGCGGATCCGCCCGCACCCGCAAAGGCTCCTCTGGCATCTGCACGGCCAGTCGATGGTTCTTTGCGACACGCATCGATTGGGTGCTCTCGAGCGCCGCACGTACGGCGTCCTGCGCCGTCACGGTGACAAGACGCAGCTGGATCTTGCCGAAGGTGACTCTCGAAACATCCAGCAGATCATCGAGCAAGGCCCCCATGAGGCTCACGTTCCGCTCGATGGTTTCGCAGGCACGCATGCGCTTTGCTTCGGTTATCAACGGCGACGTGATAAGCGCGGCGGCTTGGCGGATGGGTGCGAGTGGATTTCGCAGCTCGTGTGCCAGGACCGCGAGGAAGCGATCCTTTTGTAAATCCGTATCCCTGAGCAGTTGCTCCTGATGCTTGCGATCGGTGACGTCGGTAAACCAGACCGCCACGTTGTGCTCGAAGGGGGTGGCGACAATGTGAAGCCATCGCAAGGCGCCGGCCGGATCCTCGCCCTGAATCTCGGCCGACGAGGGCTCGCCCAGCAGCAATCGCTCTCGGCACAACTCGAGGATACGGCGATGCGCCCCGCCCCGCTGGCCGCCGTGGCCCTCGTCTCCCAGCGCTGTCAACGTTGTGACGCCCACCGGATTCAGATATTCCCAGTCGAGACGCGTGCCCGGTAGTGCCGGATCGCCTTGCGCGGTCGCGATACCGAACGGGATGACCGAACTTTCCAGTGCGACCCGCAAGCGCTGCTGCGATTGCAATGCCGCGTCCTGCATACGAGCGCGATCGATGAAAACAGCGGCCTTGGACGCGCACATGTCCGCGAGTCGCTGTTCCCGAATTGTCGGCTCGCGCGCTTCCGGCAATTGCACCGTCAGTGCCCCAATCGTCCCGTCCATGTTGCTGTGGAGCGGTGTGCTATGCACTGCCGCAAACCCCTCACGCCGCGCAATCGCCACATAGGGCGCAAACTCCGGGTCGACCTCGGTATCGGCGATGACCACCCGACGGCACTCGCTGATGGCTTTCCCGCAGGCGCCCTCGCCCGGTTCGATAGTGCCAAGCGCATTCACGGTCTCCGCCGATAGCCCTTGCGAGACGAATACACGGAGCGGTTCACCGTTTCGGCTGAGCGAGATATGGCCAAACTCACTGCCATGGAAACGGCAGACCGTTTCCAGGATTGCCTGCAACTGGGCGTGCAACGACGGCAGCTGAAGCAACCGATGATTCAGCCGCTGAAGGACCTCCAGGTCGACAACCTGCTGGGAGAGTTCATCCCGGGCGGCACTGAGGTTCGCCAGATATTCCTGCCGCTCGCATTCACGTTGACGCCTGGACTCGGATGCATCGATCAGCGCCTGGCCAACGTCGTGTATTTCTTCGATATCCGTAACCGGTAATTCTGGACGTGCATTGGCGCCAATGTTTCGTGCGGCCGCCTGCAGGTCACGCATCGGCCGGCTCACACGTCGGGAAGCCAGTACAGCTACAGCGAACGCCAACAATAGCGACAACGCGAGCCCACTGCCGTAGACCGCAAGCGCACGTGCCGCCGCGCCCATGAACTCACTGGTAGGAATAGCTGTGGTGACCGTCCAGCCGGACGCGGGCAGACGCACGAAGGCCACATAAACCGAGCGACCTTCGCGCGTCACGCTATAGCCACCTCCTTCGTCGTCGGGTCCGTCGAGCAAGGCTGCGAGGCTGGGCAGCGCCTTCTGACCGACGCTCTCCTCGTGCAGCGCCGTTCGCGTGATACGCATTTCATTGCGATCGAACACGGAGCCCACCCAGCCTGTCGGGAGCGTTCGGGTGTCTCGTGCATCGCGAATCAACTCGGGCGATACAACGGCAGTCAGCACGTACTTGAGTTCGCCGTTGCGAAAGATGGGCAGCCGCACAGGCATCGCCAATGTGCCTGAAGGTCCGCGGCCCAACTGGCCGACAACGGCTTTACCGGTGGCGATCACTTCCTGAAAGCTCTCGGCTTCCGCCATCGGACCATTCGTATGCTGCGGTCGCATCTGCCGGGACACGCGGCGCACAATCTCACCCTCTGGCGTGGCAACCAGAGCCGCGCGCCAGCCTGGCACAACCGGGAGCACGCGCTGTACGAGGGCGCTGAAGCCAACCAGGTCCGGCGCATCCAACAAGGGAGATTCGCCGAGTGCCTGGAGCACCGTAATCGTCCGGCTCAGTTCAACTTCGATCGTGGTGGCCGCCTGACGACTCAATTCCAACGCCCGCTGCTCGGTCTGACGCTGTTGGTCGTGTATGAAAAAGCCCAGACCAATGGCACCGAAGAGTGCCAGCGGAAAAACGCCGGCAAAGGCCAGTGCGAGAATTCTTCTACGCAACGGCACACGCCGTGACGTACCCGATTTCGTGATCAAGACGAACTGCAATCAGGGACGCGGCCACGTATTTTCAAGGACGTAGCTGTCTATCGAGGTCAGCAAGCGCTGATGAACATGCGGAAACGTGGCGGGCACGAACCACCAAAGGCGGTGGATTGTAGGTCAAAGCCAGAGCAACGACCTTAACTGTCGGCGGCAGGTGTCACCGTGTGACAGCAGGCAAGCGCCGCACACCGCCTGCGTAAAATAATCCCATCGACGGCCTGTGTCAGGAACCGAAGCGTCCCTCAAGGCGATAGCGGCTGCCGGGGTAGATCAAACGCGCGCTGGTCACAAGTCGTTTGCCGGACCAGGTTCGACGGCGAATAAGGAGGCAGGGCTCGCTGCGCTTGATGTCGAGAAGCCGCGCCTCGGCTGCGTCGGGAATGATCGCCTCAACGACATGCTCCCCCTCGCTCAGAGGCGCCATGCGGTTCAGATAGGCGAACGGCGTTTCATGCTGAAAGTCCTGCTGAAGGTAATCGGGGGCCACCTGCGGATTCACATAGCGATCCTCGATCTGCACAGGCACATCGTTTTCGTAATGGACGATCAGCGAGTGGAATACCCGTTGACCTTCTTTCACGTTCAGCGCCAAAGCGCGCTCCGTGGTTGCGGTTTCTTCCCCAAGGCTTACCACCTCAAGACGGTGAACGTGACCGCGTGCGGCGACCTCATCAGCAATATTGTGAACTTCCACCAGCGCAGCCTGCCGCTTCGGCTCGGCGACAAAGGTCCCTACACCCTGCATCCGCAGCAGCACGCCGTCTGCCGTCAGCTCGCGAAGCGCACGGTTGATCGTCATGCGACTGAAGCCTAACTGGCTGACAAGCTCACTTTCAGACGGCACGCGGTGGTGTGCGGGCCATTCACCCGAGCGGACGTTGCCAAGGATCATCTGCTTGACGCGCTCGTACAGGGGCGCCGGCCCGATGGGCTGCTCGGAGGGGTTTGCGGGATGAACGGGGTGGGACATCGAGCGGTCCTGATGAAGTCAATGGCGGCAGTTTACGCAGGCAGCTACGGGCTGTATATGTATATACAACCTACCGCCGGAGTCCCCCATGACCGCCCTCTTTGCTCAACGCGCTCTATTGCCCGACGGTTGGGCTCATGATGTGCGGCTGGAAATCGACGCGTCGGGTCGCTTCGCAAACGTCGAGCGGAATGCCACGCCGGAAAACGCGGAACGTGTGGCCGGGCCATTGCTTCCAGGCATGCCCAATCTGCACTCCCATGCCTTCCAGCGCGTCATGGCAGGGCTTACCGAAGTCGCCGGTGATCCTGAAGACAGCTTCTGGACATGGCGAGATCTGATGTACCGGCTCGTCGCACGGATCACGCCGGAGCAGATGCACGTGGTTGCCCGGCAGCTCTATATCGAGATGCTCAAGGTTGGCTATACGCGCGTCGCGGAGTTTCACTACGTTCACCATGATTCGGACGGACACCCGTATGACGACCCGGCCGAGCTTGCCAGGCAGCTGAGCCAGGCGGCGCTGGATGCCGGAATGGGGCTCACGCTGCTGCCGGTGCTGTACAGCCACAGTGGCTTTGGCGGCCAACCGGCCACTGCCAGCCAGCGCCGTTTTATCCAGACCACTGATGCTTATCTTCGCCAGCATGAGACGCTGGCCGCGATGGCCCGCGGAACCGGCCAAACGCTCGGGCTGTGCCTGCACTCATTGCGGGCCGTGACGCCTGAGCAAATGCGCACGGTCATCACCGCAGTCGACAGCGCCTGCCCAATTCATATCCATATCGCCGAACAGCAGCGTGAAGTCGACGATTGTGTGGCCTGGTCCGGCCAACGGCCGATTCAATGGCTGCTCGAGCACCAGAACGTCGATGCACGCTGGTGCCTGGTCCACGCAACGCATGCCAATACGAAGGAAGTTCAGACGCTGGCCAAGAGCGGTGCGGTGGCCGGTCTTTGTCCCACAACCGAAGCCAACCTCGGGGACGGTATCTTCCCGGCCAACGCCTATCTGGCCCAAGGAGGGCGCTTCGGAATTGGCTCGGACAGCCATGTTTCGGTTAGCCCGGTTGAGGAATTGCGCTGGCTCGAATACGGCCAACGCTTGCGTGACCAGCGCCGTAACCGGCTCTTTACGCCGTCGCAACCCAATGTCGGACACACGTTGTTCGAGCACGCCCTCGTCGGCGGTGCTCAAGCGCTTGGCCAGCCGACCGGGCGCCTTGAGGCCGGGTATTGCGCCGATGCAATCGTGCTGGATGGCAGCGATCCGTATCTGGCTTGCGCGGGGGACGAAGCCATTCTGAACCGCTGGATCTTCGGTGGTGGCGACCGACAGGTGCGTGATGTGCTGGTCGATGGGAAATGGCGCATACGGCAGGGCCGGCACGCGGCTGAGGAGGCCACCAGCCTGGCGTTCGCCGACGTATTGCGAGCCCTGCTGCGCGACGCCTGACAGGTGACGACAACACGCAAACGCGCTACCTGCTGAAAGCCGAGCGCCGACCAGCGGCGACCGCTTCGCTGAAACTCCCGCGGCCAGCGGCCAGTCACCTTCTATGTACGCAGCGATTCGACGTGTTACCGAAGTCCGTCGAAACCCATGCACCTGCCGCGAGGCAGTACATAGACGGAGACAGACAATGGCAACTCCCTACGATAACGACCGAGCACGAACCGAACGGGATGAGTTGAAGGCATCCGCGAGCGGCCTCCAAAACGAGGCAAAGCAGGCCAAGGATCAGGTCAAACACGAGGGCGAAGCCCAGTTTGCACAGTATCGCGACAGTGCAGCAGATCAAGTCGACAAGGTTGCACAAAGTGCCGATGCCGCCGCCGAAGCGATGCGTCAGCAGGATGATCCCGTAGGCCTTTCGCACTACGTGGCCGACCTGGCTGGCAGCCTTGGCAAGTTCGCCGAGACCCTGCGAGGCAAAAGCGCCGAGGATCTGCTCCACGACGCGAACCGACTGGCACGGGAGAACCCGGCGCTGTTCATTACTGGCAGCGTCGCCATCGGTTTCGGGCTCAGCCGCTTTGTAAAAGCATCGAGCAATAGCAGCCAGACAGCCAGCTCGACCACCCCGATGGCATCGAAAGCCTCCGCCACGTCCACATCGTCGGGCCCCTCGACGTCTGATGCTCGCGCGCCGAGTGCTCGCTACTTCGATGACGGTGAGCCTGACGTTGATACCGATGCCAGCTTCGGCACGTCCACGCGTCCCTTCGATGACCTCGATTCGCCTAACCGGGCACCGATTTCCACCGAAGCCGAACAGGCCGAACTTCCCACCTTCAATCCCGCCAGCAAAGCCGAACGTGACGCGAAGACGCCACCCAACCCGCTCTACGGCGGTGGGACAGGCAAAGGCCCGAACGGAGGACTTCACTCATGAACCAGCCAAATCGCACTACAGAGCCGACCTACACCATGCCCGATACGCCAGACGTGAAAAGCGACGCGCGCTACCAGCCCAGCGCCAACGATGGCTCGGTGGGCGGCCTTGTGAAACAGCTGACCCGTGAAGTGCCGGATCTTTTCATCAAGGAAATTGCACTGGCAAAGGCAGAGATCACGGAGTCGATCCGCGCAACCAAGGCTGGCGCCGTCAGCATGGGGATGGGAGGCGCGGTATTGCTTGCCGGGCTTGTGATCCTGCTACAGGCCGCGGTCTACGGGCTTAGCACCGTCCTTCAGCCCTGGGCCGCTGCCCTGATCGTGGGCGGTGTCGTCGTCATCGTGGGCTTCATCATGGTTCAGGGCGGCAAGAAGAAATTCGAAGCCAGCTCCTTCAAGCCCGAGCGCACCGTCGACAGCCTGAACAAGGATAAAGACGCCATTCGGAGGAACCTGTAATGAGTACACAAAGCCGAATTGACGCCGAATCCCATAAGGACCCGGCCACACTGGAACGCGAAATCGACCAGCAACGCGAGTCCATTACGCATCTGGTCAACGCCCTTGAAAGCAAGCTTTCACCGGGCCAATTGCTGGACCAGGCGCTCAGCTACACCAAGGGCCATGGCGGCGAATTTGCCGCGAACCTGGGCCAGACCGTCAAGGCCAACCCAGTTCCCACCTTGCTCACCACGGTGGGCCTGGCATGGATGATGATGGGGCAGCGTCAGCCGTCCACATCGAGTACCGGCCACGGCGTCGACCTGCACGGGGCCGCCGAAAGCGCCAAAAGCGCAATGGCAGGCATGAAGGACAAAGCCAATGATGCACGCCACTCGGCTTCCGACATGACCGACAAGGCCAACCGCATGCAGCACGACGTGCGTGACAAGCTCAGCGCAACCGGTCAGCAGATTGGTGACAGCAGCCGTCAGGCCGCCGACAGTCTTCGCCGTCAGGGCGAACGTGCGCAAGCGGGCTTCCAGAACCTTCTGCATGAGCAGCCGCTTGTCCTGGGCGCGCTTGGTATTGCAATTGGCGCAATGCTCGGCGGCGCGTTACCGCGTACCACCCAGGAAGATCAGCTCATGGGCGACAAGAGCGATCAGCTGACCGAGAAAGCTAAACAGAAGGCTAAAGAGGGCTATCAGAAGGCGGCGAACGCCGGCGAAGACATGGCTCACGAAGTGAACGAGCGCATGCGCTCGCAAGGCTCCGACTCCAGTCGTACAGGCACCACGCCTGGCCTGCATTCCTGACCTGTTGCCACAGGTGTACCAACGCCTGTGGCAGCTTTACTGGCGAGAGAGGATTTGGCACTGATGAGTGACCCCAGAAACGTGAATACCGAGCAGACCGACGAACAGGCATTCGAGAGCATTTCGCCCACGGGCGGCGACAAGGAGCAAGAACGTCACCCCAGCGAGGCCGACGACGATCAGGTAGACGAGGCCCTTGAGGAAACGTTTCCCGCCAGCGACCCCATTTCTCCCTGACCCTACCGCTTACCGTCAAACAGCCCTGCCCTTGCAGGGCTGTTTGCGTTTGGCGTAGCCACCGGTAATCCACCCCATTCACCGCGTATACCAGACGCGGCGACCCATCGCGGCGGGTTTACGCGTTACTAAGCCGCCCTACGTGACTACATGGCCGCATTCCCGGCACCCTAAATGCGGTAACCGCACACACGTAGGGTGGAATCCCGTAGGGCTTCCACCGTTTACCGCGCATCATTCTCTGAACTGGAACAGCTCTCCATGGGCGCAGTCGCTTGAGGACATTGCACACCCCCGCGCTATCGATCAGTAGTGACACCCTTGAACCGCTCGAACTCTTTCGCGTCGTGACTGCAGAACATCCGCACATCCGCGTCGGGTTGAATCGACAGCGCCCTTAGTCGCGCCTGATTGGAAAGCCGGGCGGTACGGTCGACTTCCATCATTCGCTGATAGAAGCGCAGCCCTGGCGTGCAATGGCGCTGTGCCTGGCCAACTTCATCCCGGTAGAAGTAGGCATCGCCCGCGTGAAGGAGCCACCCGCTACCGGTGTCCAGTGCAATGCCGGCGTGCCCGAGCGTGTGGCCAGGCAATGGGATCATCAGAATCTCCGGCGGCAGTCCATCGAGTTCCCGCGTCCGATCGAAACCGAACCACCCTTCCCCTTCTGGCCTATACAACCGCCAGTCCGTCACGCCGTCCCACTGTTGGACGCGATAACGGTTAGTGGCGATAAAACCACCGGGCGCCCGTGCTTCGTCCATTTCCCGTTGAAGCAGGTGCACGCGGGCACCTGGAAAATCCTCCAGGCCGCCTGCATGGTCGAAATCAAGATGAGTCAGAACGATGTGTCGCACATCCGATGCGGAGAATCCCACTGCTTCAATCTGTGCCTTGGCCGTAAGCGAGTGGCTGTACCGGATATTGTTGAGGGCGCGAAAAAAGCCGCTCAAGCGGGCCGACGGCTCTGCCAAGTCTCGCGTGCCAAACCCGGTATCGACCAGGACCAAACCACTGGAGTCGGTCTCGATCAGCAGGCAGTGACAGGCGAGTCGAGCTGTCAGGCCACGGCTGAACCCGTCGAAAAGTCTGCCGCCTACCGGGCACATGCAGCCGCAATTAAGATGATGTATTCGCATGGGTCCGCCCTGAATATGAGGGGTGCGACGGGAGCGAATACGCCAAAAGCGGTGCCGTTGACCTCGCCTGATACGACGGGCAGGCATCCACAGCGAACCTCTCGCCTCGCCGCTGCTCCAACGCAAAAGCAAGGACATTCGGCATGAGATACCCAATCGCGATCCTGTGGGACAGCACCATTGATATCTACATACCGGACATTCCCGGCGCTTCAGCATCGGGTTCAGTAATGGGGGTTGTGTATCAGCAGGTTGTCGAGTCCGCGCACGAGCAACTGAAGAAGTTGGCGCATGCGCATTTACCGGTTCCACCGCCTTCACCGGTGGAGCAACTCCGGGCTGATCCATCCTATGCAGGTATGGCCTGGAGCTCGGTGGACATCGACATCAGTGACTATGAAAACTGACGGCCGCACGAGGCGGCCGTCAGGGGTTTCACTTACTTTTTGAGGGCTGCGCCTGAGCCCAGATCGGCGCCCGTCAGCGGGTCGACCGACGGATCGGACATCGTGCGCTTCGTTAATTGCGTGACGACTTCTGCATCCTTGGCCGGCAGTTCCACCGATGCCATGCCATCCCCGCCATCTACTGCCGGCTGCGGATTCTCCACGTATTCCCACTCGTCGCCCTGATTCCAGGAGCCGCGCATCTCACCCTCACCCTGGGAGAGGTTGTAGTACACGTTGGTGAACTCAGGCATGCCGGGTAGCTTGCCCTGTGGGAAGTTCGGTTGCATGGAATGCAGTGCTTTCTCGAACGACTTCTGGTGAGCCAATTCACGTGTCATCAGGAATTTGAGCGCGTCTTTCACGCCCGCATCGTCTGTCACGTTGATCAGTCGTTCGTAGACGATCTTGGCCCGTGCTTCAGCAGCGATATTCGAACGCAGGTCGCATGTTGGATCGCCGATGGAATCCACATACGCAGCGGTCCACGGCACCCCACCTGAGTTGATCAGCGCTGGGCCGCCGCCATACAGCAGCGACGTCACATGGGAGTCGTTACCGCCGTCAGTCAGCGAGCGATACAGCGCCGCCTCTTCCTCGACGCCCTCGGAAATCTGCCCCTTCGCGCCCCGGTTGAGCATACCGATGATGGTGCCGATTACCTCGAGGTGGCTCAGTTCCTCGGTGGCGATATCCATCAGCATGTCCTTGCGACCCGCATCGGTTTCGGCCAGGCCTTGAGTAAAATAACGCATGGCGGCGGCAAGCTCGCCCTGCGGGCCGCCGAACTGTTCCAGCATCAGGTTGGCCAGCCCAGGATTCGGCGCGCCAACACGCACGGTGTACTGAAGTCGCTTGTTATGAACAAACCTGAATTTTCTCCACGGTCGGAAGGATCCGTCTCCTTGGATATCTATTGCTTCTCCTGATGAGGTGCCGCTTGCAAGTTTCGCAAAACCCATCTATCGGCACATATTTAATGGAAGCCTGATGTTACCTCGAAGTTCACCCGCTTCGCTTAAAAGTAAGTGTGCCGTGATAAATGGATCGCGCTGGAATCCGATAATGCAGTTCATCGCATTGGCGAAACCATGCGCGCTCAATAACTTCAATTATAGGAACCGACACTACTGGAGAAGACTAAAATGGCATCACGAACCAACAACTTGCTCGATTGGCTGCGCGACGCTCATGCCATGGAGCAACAGGCCGAACAAATGCTCTCGGCGCAAGCAGGCCGTCTTGAACACTATCCGCAATTGAAACATCGGATCGAGCAGCACCTCGAGGAAACGAAAGGGCAGAAACAGAAGCTTGAGCAGCGTATTTCGCAATTGGGAAGCAGCCCCTCTACACTCAAGGACATTGGCGGCAAGCTGATGGCGTTTGGTCAGGCAGTGGGTGGAATGGCTATGTCTGACGAAGTCGTAAAGGGCACTATCAGCGGCTATGTATTTGAGAACATTGAGATTGCGACCTATACCACGATCATTGCTGCCGCCAAGGTCGCCGGCGATCACGAAACTCAGGCGATGGCCGAATCCATCCTTCCCCAGGAGGAAGCCATGGCCAAGTGGCTCTTGGAACACCTGCCGGAAATCACTCGAGCGTTCATGGAACGCTCCGAAATGCCAGGCGAGACGGCCAAGAAATAGGCACCTCCAAGCGGCGACGCCGCAGCCCGCAGGCGCTCGCCCCTCCTGCTCGTTTCGGGCCCTACGTATAGTGGGGCCCAATCAAGCGCACTCTACCGTCCTGTCACCCGTGGCCTCACGAGCGTTCTTCGCCTGCTCGCTGGCTGTTCACGCCCAACGACTCGTTCGCGTGATTCCGCAGCTTTCGTCGGCGCGCGGCCCATCGCACCTGCCCCAGCCAAAAAAAAAGCAGGCCATTAAGGGCCTGCGCAAGTTCCCGAGTTGGGCCTGTGATCGATGTAGGGGCCGTATTAACAGTGGGCTCGCCTATGCAAGTTCGAGGGTAAGCTAATACCCGATACTCGCATCGATCTCTTGATGAATCCGTTTATTAAATGACGAGACTCATTGACCTGATGTTCGGGCGTGTCGACGAATGGGCTAATATCAATACAGGTCTTTCTGATATTAAAACCAAGCGAGATGATATCAGCAGCGCCAAGCCCGCGAATTCATGTACACACTCTTTACATGTGGCATACAAAAAGTTGTACAGACGTTGTACGAACCGGTACTCGTGTACATATTTTTGTGCATAAATGCATTAAAGCGGTATTCATTCCAATCGGGCGCCGCGAAAAGTCACCATCCTCGATTGATTTGAACGACTGGCACTTCAATCAGCCAATTGATGTATTCGGGCCGATCCGTTGATCCCTACCTATAACGTTCAAATCACTTCCGATCACGGAGTGGCTGGCAAGCCATGACATGTCCGGATCCTTACCGAATATTCACGACGCGCATTTGTAGACGAATGGCCTCTTCCCGGGATCTTTCTTGTTAAAACTCAGGCACTCCTACGAAGACCGGGCGGTCAAAAAAAAGGCATAACGAAAAAACTTATCACCAATGGAGACGCCCCATGACCATGACTCTCAAATCCTGCCAGGCCATCGCTTCGGCGCTGATCCTAGGCGCTGCCGCATCCTTCGCACACGCTCAGGAGTCGGCTTCCTCGTTCGTGGACAACGCATCCGCCAAAGGCATCGCCGAGATCGAAACGGGCAAGCTGGCGCTTGAGAAAGGCACTGCACAGGATGTGAAATCGTTCGCTCAGTCGATGATCGACGACCACACCGCGGCCAATGAGAAGCTCGCAAGCATCGCCAAGCAGAAGGAACTGGAGGTCTCCGATAACGCTACCCTGATGGATATGGCGAAGAAGATGATCCTGCAAGTCCGCGACGGTGAGTCGTTCGACAAGGCCTACGCCAATAATCAGGTCGTGGCGCACGAGCAGACAATCGAGCTATTCCGCGAATATGCCGAGAAAGGCGACGATGCCGAGCTGAAAGCGTTTGCCAACGAAACACTGCCCAAGCTCGAAGAGCACCTGAAACACGCCAAAGAGCTGGCCAAGGCTCATGGTGGTGATGCAGCGCAGTAAGTTACCGCGTCGGATTCAAACAACCCCATGCCGTACGCTGCGGCATGGGGTTTTTCTTTGGGCACTCGCGGCAGGGTTGCACTGCACGCTTCGATCAACTGCGGCCCGGGTCCGACTCACCGGGCCGGGTCTCGTTAAGCGATTTTCCGCTTCGCACCCACGGTACTCAAGGCAACGGCTACGGCATGAACACGGCGCGCATGCAGTGCTCCTGCTTTTCCTTGAACAAACGGTAGCCTTCCGGGCCCTCCTCAAGACTCATGGGATGGGTCAGCAAGTAGCTGGGGTCAAGTTCACCTTTCTGAATATGCTCGAACAAACGTTTTGCGTAACGCTGTCCGGGCTGTTGCCCGGAGCGCAGCGTGAGCGCCTTGTTGACGATCGCACCCATGGGGAATTTGTCCATCAGGCCACCATAAACACCGATCACCGAGACAGTGCCGCCCTTGCGGCACGCGCGAATAGCCTGCCGCAACACGCTCCCGCGCTCGGTATGCAAACGCAGCATCTGTTTGGCCTTGTCATAGGGATAGTCGATACCGGTGCCGTGCGCTTCCATCCCGACGGCATCGATGCAGCGATCCGGCCCGCGGCCACCGGTAAGCTCCAGCAACGCTTCATGGACATTCGTGGTTTCGTAATTGATGGTGATCGCGCCTGCTTTACGCTCGGCAAGCGCCAGGCGATCCGGGAAACGGTCAATGGCGATCACGCGCTCTGCGCCCAGCAGGTAAGCACTGCGGATTGCCATTTGCCCCACTCCGCCGCATCCCCATACAGCGACCGTTTCGCCTTCTCGTATGTCGGCCAGATCAGCGGCGAAGTAGCCTGTCGGCGCAGCGTCCGAGACGAATACGGCCTGCTCGTTCGTGACACCTTCCGGCACCTTGAATACGTTCACGTCGGCAAACGGCACCCGGATATAGGTCGCGTGGCTGCCCGCATAGCCCCCAAATGCGTGGCTGTAGCCGAAGATGCCCGCGCATGGCTGCCCATAGGCAATGTCGGTGGCCTCGGGTTTCGGGTTGGAGTTATCGCAACAGGAAAAATCCTGGCGCTTGCAATGCTCACAATCACCACAGCCGACAATGGATATCGTGATGACGCGATCGCCCCGCTTGAAGTCCTTGATGCCCGAGCCGACTTCGACGATCTCGCCTAGAAATTCATGGCCGATGATATCGCCGGGCTTCATAGCCGGTACGTAGCCGCCAAGCAAATGCAGGTCCGAACCGCAAACCGAGGACATGATTACCTTAAGGATCACATCGCGCGGGTTGATGATTTCCGGATCCGGCACCGTCTCGACGGAGAGTTTGTTAGGCCCCTGCCAGGTCAGCGCTCTCATGCCGCACCTCCGAAGCCAGCCTGCGCCACGCCCGGGCCAGGCACGGCATCACCATTCGCCTGGCGCTCCTGAAGCGGATTGAGGCCCGAGGACGATACCTCGCCGGTCTCAAGGTACTGTTTGATACGGCGCAATTCGTTGGAAAGCACCCGGCCCGAGAAGGGGCTGACGAGCGACGCCGCAGCATAGCCCACCCGCCCTGCGGGCGGCTGGCACGCCAGCACGGCTCGAATCTCTGTGCCTCGACCGTGCGGTGCATCGACCAGGGTCAGCGTGAACCGGTGCTCGAATGGGCAGCCGCTTTCGCTGATCCACACCAGCCTCTCGTTCGGTGTTGCCTCTTCCAGGCGAACGGTCCATTCCGGCTTACGCCCCATCAGCCCATGCAGCGTCCAGCGATAATCAGTGCCCTCTCCTGTCGGCTCGATCCGCTCTACGCAAGAAAGCACGCTGGCCAGCGTCTTCGTATCATGAATAGTGGCGAACACTTCGCTACGTGGCCGGGCGATCGTCACACTGCGCTGGATGGCCTCGGCATTGCGCCAACCGTATTGCTTGGCCAAGTCGCGCTCCCAGGGCGAGGCCTCAGTGGCGCGTTTTAGCGGTGATCGTCCGGTGGCAGCGTGGGCCGCCAGCATGACCCCGGCGGCTACCTGCAGCCAACCGGAAACACCGCCTCGACGAAGACCATTGGCAAAGAGCGCGCCGCCGCCCAGAGACAGCGCGACGCGCTCGCCGCCTGTAAGATCGGGTTCCGCCAGGCGTTCCGGTGAGTGGTGTGTTGCGGCCAGTGGCCGATCGAATTCGGACATGACTATCCCCTTTTACAGTGACTATTAAGGGGACTCGACGCTTGAAGGGCACGTTCACCATAAGGGTATTCATCCCGACGGACGCAAGCTGATCCGGAGCAGATTACGATGACACAACGGTATGCTTGGCTATCGCCCTCACGGTACTGTGCATACGCTCCGATGCCATGCGGGGCCACGACGTCAACAGGACACCTGAACGCTGGTCCGATACGGGACTCTTAGCAACAACCGCCATGCAACGGCTCGGCCGTCCTGCACGCTATCGTGGCCGGATCGAACCTGCCGGATCACGGGCACATCCCGCTTTAAGGAAGATAATGAACAAAGCCTCCGCGACGGTCACCGCTCAGAGCGAAACCAATAACGTTGCCAGGAGCACGTTGAAGTTCCCGGTCGTGGGGCTGGGGGCTTCTGCAGGAGGGCTGCCGGCCCTGTTACGGTTCTTCGAACACATGCCCAACAATTCCGGGATGGCGTTCGTGGTGGTGATGCACCTATCTCCCGATCATGAAAGCAATGCCGACAGCATCCTGCAGAAGGCAACCAGGATGCCGGTTTCCAAGGTCACCAAGCCGACGCCCGTAGAACGAAACAAGGTCTATGTGATTTCACCAGGCATGCAACTGTCGATGAACGACAGTTATCTCCGGGTGACCGACCAGCCGCCCGACCGGCCTCGTCACATTGCCATCGATGTATTTCTGCGGACCCTGGCCGACGCGCATCGCGAGTACGGCATCGGTATCGTTCTATCGGGCAGCGGAAGCGACGGCGCGACAGGGCTTGTGCGCATCAAGGAGCAAGGCGGCGTCACCTTCGCGCAGGCCCCCTCGGACGCGGAATACGACAGCATGCCGCGCAGCGCCATCGCAACCGTAGCCGTCGACTTCGTGCTGCCGGTGGTGGAGATTCCACAAAAGCTCGTCGACCTCTGGGAAAACATCAAGCGCATTAACCTGCCTTTGGAGAACGGCTCGGACGGCCCAGCTCCGGATGAGAAGCATGGCAACGAGGTCAATATCGAGGCGCCGTTGCGGGACATCGTCACGCTGCTCCGGACCCGTACCGGCCATGACTTCAAGCAATACAAGCGGGCCACCGTGCTTCGTCGGATCGAACGCCGCATGCAGGTCAATCGAATCAGCGAGCTTGATGCCTATGCCAAGTATCTTCATGGCCATCCGGAAGAAACGCGTCCGCTACTTGATGACATGCTGATCGGCGTGACCAGCTTCTTCCGAGACCGCGAGGCATTCGAGGCGCTGGAGCGCGAAGTTCTTCCGATTCTACTGGACCTGCCACGGGGCGAGGACAACTGCATCCGTGCCTGGTCCGCCGGGACCTCATCGGGGGAAGAAGCCTATTCACTTGCCATTCTGCTCTCCGACGAGATCGCCGAGCATCACGCCCCGGTCCAGTATCAGGTCTTTGCAACCGATATCGATGACCACGGAATACATGCCGGCCGCACCGGGCTTTATCCCGAAGCAATCGTGACCGACATTGCACCCACGCGGCTTCGGCAACATTTCATAAAGGAAGATTCCGCCTATCGCATCCGCAAGGAAACGCGTGAGCGGGTATTGTTCGCGTCGCACGATCTCTTGCGCGACCCTCCCTTCTCCCGCCTGCAACTGGTGGTTTGCCGTAATCTTCTGATCTATCTCGACCGCAACGTGCAGGCGGACATCCTGCGCATGTTCCATTTCGCGCTGGTGCCGGGTGGCTACCTGTTCCTGGGTAGCTCTGAATCGGCGGACCTGTGCAGCGATCTCTTTGAAGCCGTCGACAAGCGCAACCGCATCTACCGGGCAAGGGCAGTGTCCTGCAGCCGCCGACCCATGTCCGAAATGCCGGCCAGCGCGCCAATCCCGAACAGCAAGAACATCACCTCAGCGGGCTTTCGCGAGCGCGATAGCAGTAAGGTCTCCTTCTCCGAGGTCCACCGTCGGGCAATCGAACAATATGCCCCACCCAGCGTACTGGTGAACGAAGACTCTGAGATCGTGCATATGTCCGACCGGGCGGGCCGCTTCCTTCGCTACATCGGCGGGGAGCCTTCCCGCGATCTGCTTTCGCTGGTTCAGCCCGAGCTCAGATTCGAGCTCCGCACCGCATTGTTTCAGGCGGCCCAAAGCGGCATGAGCGTTGAGGCCCGCCGTGTTCAGGTAACGCGTGACGGCCATGCCTACTACGTAAACATGGTCGCCCGCCCCTTCCGGGATGGGGAGGCCGCTTTCGTGCTCGTCCTGTTCGATGAGGTGGAGGAAACCCTGAGCATCGAGGCCAAGGGGCCTCGCGATGAAGACAGGGACTCGGTGCTCTCCCACCTGGAACGAGAGCTGCAACGCACCAAGGAGCATTTACAGACGACAATCGAGCATTCGGAGATCTCAACCGAAGAGCTGATGGCGTCCAATGAAGAGCTGCAGGCGATCAATGAAGAGCTGCGCTCGACGACCGAAGAGCTGGAAACGAGCAAGGAAGAGCTGCAATCGATCAACGAAGAACTGATCACGGTAAACCAGGAGCTCAAGTCGAAGGTCGAGGAAACGGACAAGATCAACGATGACCTGCAAAACCTGATCGCCTCGAGCGATATCGCAACGGTGTTCGTTGATCGGGCGCTGCGCATCAAGTGGTACACACCCAAGGCCAGCGCCATATTCAGCCTGATTGCATCGGACACCGGGCGCCCTATCCTCGATATCACCAATCGCCTGGTCTATCCGGAGCTTGCAGCCGACGCCGATACGGCATTCACCGAGCTGCGTACCATCGAGCGCGAAGTGCGAGGCGTCGATGGCAGCTGGTACATCGCGCGTGCCTTGCCTTACCGCACCACTGAAAACCGCATCGATGGCGCCGTGCTCACCTTCATCGATATCAGCCAGCGCCGTGAAGCGGAAACCCGTCTGCGCGAGGGTGAGGAGCGAATGCGCCTGGTAGCGGAAAGCACGCGCGATTACATCATCATCACACTCGACGATGACGCCGTGATCAGAAGCTGGAACCACGGTGCAGAACGCGTATTTGGCTACACCGAGGTGGAAGCGGTTGGCCAGCCGCTTTCGATCATTTTCACGCCGGAGGACCTGGCGATCGGGGAACTGGAGCGCGAACTACGGACGGCGCGGGAGGAAGGCCGCGCGGAAGACGAGCGCTGGCATGTCCGCAAGGATGGCAGCCGGTTTTTCTGCAGCGGCATCACAACGCCCTTGCATGCACGCGGCTGGGAGGGCTTCGCGAAGATCGGGCGCGACGTAACTGAACGCAAGCATACGGAGACGGCTCAGGAGACTCATCTGGAGCAAACGCAGGACATCGCCAAGCTCAAGGACGAATTCTTCGCCGTCATGTCCCACGAGCTCAAGCATCCCCTGAACCTCATCCAGCTGAATGCAGAGCTGGTATCCCGGCTTTCGATCGTGAAATCCCAGGCAATCGCCAAGCGGTCAATCGATGCCATTCTGACGTCGGTCCGCAGCCAGGCGCGCATCATCGATGATCTGTTGGATCTTTCCCGTATCAACACGGGGAAATTCAAGCTCAATCGCGAAGCCGTGACGCTGCAGGGGCTGGTATCTGATATTGCCGATGTACTTCATGCCGAAAGTACCGCGCGCGACATCGCCATTTCACTTGAAGTACCACGCGCCGATGAAGACCCGCTGACCGTCAATGCGGACCCGGTTCGCGTTGAACAGATCCTGTGGAACCTGCTCAATAATTCGTTGAAGTTCACACCGAACGGTGGCGAGATCACGCTGCGCCTGCAGCGCGAGGATGGCCATGTGCGCATCGACGTGCAGGACACCGGGCAAGGCATAGCCGAGCAATTTCTGCCGAAGGTGTTCGAGATGTTCGGTCAGGCACCAAACCGCCGTGCCCGGAACATGACAGGCGGACTTGGCATCGGTCTGGCCTTGGTCAAACAGCTCACCGAAGCTCATGGAGGCCGCGTTGACGTCAGTTCGGCCGGCATCGGAAAAGGAGCCACCTTCAGCGTATGGCTACCTGCCTGCGAAGGAATAGAGAAATCGGACGTCGAGGGCGAGACGGTCACCGGTCGATTCGTAGGGCTGCAGATCCTGGTTGTCGATGATTCCCCGGATATCTGCGAAATCATGCAGACCTTGCTTGAGATCGAAGGCGCCCGGGTGACAACCGCGGGTAACGGTCAGCAGGCGCTCGAGTTCTGCGAGTCAGTGGACTTCGACATCATCCTGTCCGACATCGGAATGCCCGGCATGGACGGCCACGCCTTCATGCGGGCGCTCCGCCAGACCCAACGCCACGCGGCGACGCCTGCACTTGCATTGACGGGTTATGGGAGCGAGCGGGATATCAACGAAGCGCTCGAGGCGGGATTCATGGGGCACGTCGATAAACCCATTTCGTTTGAGGCGCTGCTGGCCAAGGTCAGCGACCTCATGGGACGGTGACCCTGGTGTGCGGGGACGCGCCGGATGTGTACGCTGGCGCTTACCGACCCGGCGATCCGGCGATCCGGCGTTCCGGCGATCCGGCGATCCCAGGCAGCGCCTTCGAACAGGCTGCACACTGGGGGTTATCAGTGCCGCACGCGCACCGACGCAAACGCCACGCCGTCGGCAGGCAACATGGGCATACGAGAGTGCGATACCTTCTGGGCCTTCTGCGAAACGCGGTAGTCCATATTGCCGACCATCAACCGAAGCGCCGTGTCGATCAATTCAATCGTCAGCTGCTCACCTGGGCAACGGTGATGCGATGCGTAGGTGCCACCGCCTTGCGTGAGCAGTGCCTCTTCTCGCGTCGGATCTTCCCGGAATCGCTGCGGCAGAAACGCCTCCGGTCGCTCCCACTGTTCCAGATCCCGGTTCGAGCCGAACAGGTCGAGCAAGGTCCTCGTACCCTTGGCGAAGTGATAGCCGTTCCACTCGAAGTCCTCCCGCACCCGTGCGGCGGTCGCCGGGAAGAACGCATACAAGCGACGAACCTCCTGGGTGAACGGCCGGACCCAACCCTCGTCGGCCTGGAGCCGCGGCTTCCATTCCGGGTGACGATCCAGCTCCATGGCAGCAAACGTGATGAACCGAGCAACGGCCACAGTTGGCCGAATGACATTGAGCAGCTCGACAGCGGCTACCTGCTCATCAAGCGGTTGGCCATCTGCATCGCGATGATCCGCAATAAGTGCCAGGGCCCGATCGCCCTGCGCGGAGAGTTGACCGTCCCGATAGGCACGCACCTGGCGGATCGCCCAGCGCTCGGCCGCCTTGCGATCGAACCGCGCCTTCAGGTAACGCGGATCCACCCGGCCGCCCCCGTCGATGAGGCTCGCCATTTGGCGCGAACGTCTGCGCTGCTCTCGCGGGCCCGGCAACGGCACGCCCGCCCACTCGCAAGCGACACTGAACAACAGCCGCTCGACCTCTTGAAGCAACGGTACGCGGCGCATCCGCGACCACCTCGGCAGCGCCGCTTCCCAGGCGTTTGAAAACCGCTGAACCAGCGCGTGCCGATGGGCCGGCTCGACGACTCTCATGAACATTGCCTTTCGTACCCGGTGGGCTTCACCGTCGAGGCCCTGAACGCCCCCCTTCCCCAGCAATACCCCCAGCATGCGCTCCGGTGCCGCCCCTTCCCGGATGAACCGCGACTCGTCGTAGAAAATCTCTGCGGCGGCCGCGCCACGCATGCAGATCGTCTGCTGGAAAAAAAGGCGTGTGACGAAGACCGGGCTGCGGTACCGATCGCATCGCTCACGTATAAATTCGTAGCCCTCCTGGACGAAGGCCAGGGTGCTATCGCGAAGGGTATCGCCGGGAATGTTGCTCACAAGAACCTCGCTGTTGATGATGGAGGGCATCAGTCAACCGACCGGGCAAGTCTCGAACGGGTTCAAGCGCAGCGGTGACGGGTGGCGTTTCAGCGTGCATCCGGAAGGACGTGACGAAAGGACGAAACGACGCCGTTCGTCCGTCGGTCAGCTTCTATGTCATTCACATAAACCTCATGCCACGGGCTATCGATTCGCCTCATGCTTTACGACTGGATACGCGAGAACAATTTCATCTTCACGCTCGGCATCTCGACAGCCACGCTGCTCGTCTGGATCTTCTACGCCCACCTTCTCCTCCTCAGCCATCGACGCCAACGGCGACCAAAATTGATCATCAACCGCGGCGCGGGCCGCGATCTGCGTTCGCTGTGCCTTATCTCCAACATGAGCGCGGAGCCGATCTTCATCAATCAGATCTTCTTTCTCCTGCACACCTCCAAAGGCACATTCTCCTGTGACGTCACTGACGAGCGTGAAGGTGGCGAAGATGAGAATCCCGGCGACATCGTGCTGAGCCAGGCGACCCACCAGGGGCCGCTTCGCACGGGTGACTTCACGCACATTGGCAGCTTCGCATCGCTCATCAGCCGCGTGTCCAAGCAACACGGCCTGGATGTGGATTACAAGCTCTTCCCCAAGGGAGACATTTCGTTCCACTCCATCGAGATTCGCGTCGTCGCTTACTACAGCTCAGAGCCAGAAGCGATTGGTGTAATGCGAGGTTATGAGCTGCGCGGATGCGACGGGGCGTGCCGCCTGCATGCGGAGGATCATCAGACCAAGCAATTCACAACGCCGCGCCAGCGCCGTTTGATCAAGAAGCAGTGGATAGTGGGCGACTGAAAACCATACATGATGGCCGACGCGCCGGTCAGACCATGCGAACGCTGCCCCTTCAATGCCGTTCTACCGGGTAACGTTCTGTCGCGTCGGGACACCATGGCCATGGCTGGTCAGCACCACAATGACGTCAGGCCCGGCGCGCTGCCGGAGACCTGCCAGCACGTCAGCGCATCGCCACCCGGCTACCGCTGGAGCCCCGCTGTAGACGCTCGGACTGCGCATCATTCGAATTGAAGCAGACGACGAACTGACCTCCAGTGATCTACCCTTGTGACCTGAGGAGCATCATCCATGAACGATGTACAAGAACTGGTGGATTACCTCGCCAAACATGAGCTTAAACTGGCGACAGCCGAATCCTGTACGGCAGGAAAGATCATTGATCTGCTCGGGAGTTGCCCGGGTAGCGGAAGCTACCTTGACGCCGGTTACGTCGTGTATTCGCCTGAGGCCAAGACGCGGCTGCTGGGTGTTACACCTGAAACGATCGAGCAGTACGGGCTGACGAGTGAGGAGGTTTCCAGTGCAATGGCCGAGGGCGCACTGCGTGACAGCGAAGCGTCTGTGGCGCTGGCTACGACGGGTGTCGCGGGGCCCGAGCCAATGGATGACATTCCCCCAGGGACTGTCTGCTTTGCCTGGGGATTCCGAATAAACGGGGACATAAAGGTCTATACCGAGACCCGCCGCTTCGAAGGCGAGCGCAGTGATGTCATCAGCAACGCCGCCCTGTACGCACTCGACCGTATACCGACCATTCACTCGAACATGACTGAAGGAGAAGCAAACCCATGACCGATACCGAACAACGCACGATCATCGAAGAGCTGCAGGTCGTCCAGGCGTTCGACGCCGAACGCGAAGCCGAGCGACGTATCGCATTCATCGCAGAGCAGATGCAGGCTGCCCGCCGGCAGACGCTGGTGTTGGGCATCAGCGGCGGGGTCGACTCCACCGTGGCCGGTCGTCTGGCGCAGTTGGCCGCAGAGCGCGTTCGCGCCAACAACAATATAGACGCTCGCTTCATTGCTGTACGGTTGCCCTATGGTGAGCAGCATGACGAGGCCGACGCCCAGGCTGCGCTCGATTTCATCAAGGCGGATGAAGTCCTGACCATCAACATCAAGCAGGCCAGCGACGGCATGCGGGAGCAGCTGAAGGCAGGCGGGCTGACTTTCCGCGATGAAGCTCACGAAGATTTCGTCATGGGCAACGTCAAGGCTCGCCAGCGCATGATCGCGCAGTATGCGATCGCGGGTGCTCGTGAGGGACTGGTCATCGGGACAGACCACGCTGCCGAAGCGCTGATGGGCTTTTTTACCAAGCATGGCGATGGCGCGTGCGATATCGCACCGCTTTCAGGCCTGACCAAGCGCCGTGTGCGAGCGGTAGGAAGTTGGCTGGGCGCACCTGCCGCCATGGTGAACAAGGTGCCTACGGCAGATCTGGAGAGCCTGCGACCCGGCCACGCCGATGAAACGGCGCTGGGTGTGACGTACGAGGAAATCGACGCCTTCCTTGAAGGGCAGACGATCGCTGAAGAGTCGAGAGCCATCATCTTGAAAACGTACGAAAACACCCGCCACAAGCGGGCGCTCCCTACGGCCCCGTCGAGCCACTCCTAAAAAGGCTCGAAGAGCCGCTGTGCTATCCGGGTGGTAGCACAGCGGCCGTTCTCAACCCACCGAAGCCACCGGGTCAGCGCTACGCGGATAGGTGCGCTCCTCCTCGATGGTGCCGTCCTGTTTGTGAATTTTGACCGTTCCCTCACGGGTTCCCATGAAATCTGCGGTCAGCTTCAGCAGTTCAGCCTTGGTCTCAGCACGTTTAGAGGCTCGTGTGGCCCCCTGCTTCTTGAGCTCCCACCCTCGCTCCGTCTGGGTGATGTGGTACTCGTTCATCTTGGCCCTCCGCAAAAAACACCAATTGACGAAATTCAACACGCGCCGTTTGTATTGTAAGGGCGCAATAATGTTGAGCAGCGCTCGCTACTGATTGATCCCTCAAGCAGACGAGCGACAGCATTCTAGTTTAACTTCAACCCCAAAAAACAAAGTGTTTCAAAAGTTGTATCGCAAATAAGGAAAATAGCTATACAGAACTTGTACAACTCTTATACACGCTAAATAAGTTGTATAAGTCATCTTTGAAACGTACGAGTACCGCTATAAAAAGAAAGGGCTCGATACGAGCCCTTCTTCACTGTCTACGCCTCTTCGTTGCGTCTACTTCGGCTGTTCTGGCCGCCCGTACGGCCTGCCTCGGACGCGCGGGCACGGTCATTCGCAAAGTTACCGCCGCTGTTATGCCCGCCCTTGCGCCCTGCTTCTACGGCCTTCTCACGGTTATTGGCAAAGTTGCCAGGGTTAGTATTCGCCATGATCCTCTCCTCGCGTCCACTTTAAAGAGCAATCCCGAACTTGGGTTACAACTTTCAGAACGAGGTTAGTTATGACTAGTTCTGGGATTCGATATCAGTCGCGACCGGTGGACTGTTTTGATATCAACGCCTCGGCTGACTGCCATCATGCCGAAATCGCTGCAATATCAGCTGCGCCTAGCACAGGATGGAATATGTAATCTTTGTAATCTTGTCGTCTGTCCAAAAATTACGCACGACGCTAATAACGCACTATGATCGGAACGAGCAGTGCCCGCGCGCTGCCCAAGTTTAGATGGCCGCCTCAGGCAAACCGGGCTCATGCGTACCGACATCATCCGGCCCGCTGGCATGTTTTCCATAGCCGCTATCGCCTCCAAATAATTACATCGAGGTACGTATCATGGCCGCGAACAGTCTGGACAAGATTGCCATCGTTGAATCTGCCTTTGCCCCCCTGGCGTGCTCTTGCCAACCGGAGGGCAACCACCTGCAAATTCGCGTCACGCAGCAAAATGCCCAAGGGGATACGCTGCTCTACGATGCGCATCATCGATACGAAGAACTGGACAGCCTACGCTCCACCGCACAACTGGTCCTGGAGATACGTCAGCACCTGTCGGCAAACACAGGCGTTGGCGCGGCGTGGAAACGCAAAGGCCTGCTGGGCTAATTCAGTACGTCATGGCGGGCGCCTTCCAGGCGCTCTGCCTGGGGATTCGAACTACGCCTCCTGCTTTTCCGGAATGATGCTGATACGGCCATTCTTCTCCAGGATCGCGAACTTGATCTGGTCCAACCGCTCGATACCCTGACTGTTCCGAGCTGCTTCCATAATGTCGCTTTCGCTGATTCGCGACTTCCAGATCCTGTGTTTAAGCAGTCGCCCACTTTCCACCACGATTAGTGGCTCACCGTCCAACACCCGCGCAAGACCTGTCGATCGGCGCTTGAGCAAACTCAGCCCTACATCGAACGTGATCAACGAAATGATGACGATGAGTGCGTTCGTTACGGAAAAGTCATCGCCGAGCAATGCCTGCTGCGTGGCCTCGCCTATTACAAGCAGCAGCACGAAATCGAACGTCGTGATTTCCGAAAGCGTTCGGCGTCCGGCCGCTCTAAAGATGATCAGCGCAATGAAGTAGATCGCTGCCGCTCGCAATACCGCGTCCATGGGACCTCCCGCTCAGGGGTAAACGAATTGGTTGACGACGACGGACGCTCGGCCAGGTGATCCGATCGTGCTGTAGACGCGTCCCAGTCCCGTGGCCCTGATTGAGAAGTACAGCATCGCGTCCCCATCTGGCGGCGCCTTGAAGCGCAGCTCTACGCCTTCGCCCCGGCTGCGAGATTCAATGGGCGCGGGTGAAAGCGTTTCAACCGTAAAGTTGGCGTAGAACGCCCCGTCCATCCACAGCACGACCTCGCCATGCTCGTCTGCACGTGCCGTCACCGTCAGGTCTGACGCTCCGCCGTTCAATGCGAACCGTTGATAGGTTACGGACAAGTGACCGTCCGCGGTCGAAACCGTACGGTCACTGAGTGGGCCGGAAGAGAACAGGCCGCCAACGGCCAACACGACGACGATACCGAGCACGCCCCAGAGACAGCGCTCGAAGCGCCAGGATCTGGCTTGAAGGGCAATATGCTCGTGGATGGGATGTTCGCGCGGGCGTAATTCGTCTGGATCGAACCGACTCATGGCGCACTCCGGGAAGCTAAAGGTAACAACCCTTAGCAAGGGACCCGGCCTGCACGACCGCTGTTCCCTGGAAGCCCCGCCACAAGCGGGACGGCACCGATACCGTTCGATCATCGTTGGGAACGTGAACGGGTAGTGACCAGTCGAGATGCACGTAATGACTGCTTCAGGAGGCCGCCGTGCTCGCCCAGCGCCATACGTTCGAGATCAACTATCTATACCGCAACGACCCACGGGTCGAGATCGTGGAAGCACAGTCGGATCGTTTCCCTGCAGGCAGCGCCGCGCGCCACCTCTTGCATGTTCACGAGGGGGGGCGAAGCCTTTCAGGCAGCCGCGGACGACGACCGTGAGTTGCTTGATGACGAGCAGACCGCGCTCGACCAGGCAGGCCGCGCCGGCATAACCGACATTCGGGTCACTCGCCTTGAACATACGCACAACGCAGGCACGACACCCGGCCATTACCAGCAGCCGTGAGCGGCTGACGTTTTCTTCCTTGTTTATCACTGGAGGCTCCATGTCCGACTTTCCCCGCAACCCTATGCCCCGACAGCAGCAAGCAGTACCGGGCAGCCAGCTCAAGATGAACCCGAAACCCGATTGCGGCGAAGAGAGCTATAAAGGTTCTGGGCGACTTGCTGGCAAGGTCGCCCTCATTACCGGCGGTGACAGCGGCATTGGCCGCGCCGTCGCGATCGCTTACGCCCGCGAAGGTGCTGACGTTGCTATCTCCTACCTCGACGAACACGAGGATGCGCAAGAGACCGCTCAGTACGTCGAGCAAGCGGGCCGAGGTTGCCTGCTCTTGCCGGGTGATATCGCCAATCGACAGCAATGCCTGGATATCGTCGAGCAGACGGTCGCGCGCTATGGGCGCATCGACGTGCTGGTCAATAACGCCGCGTTCCAGATGACACGTACCAGTCTCGAAGACATCCCGGACGAAGAATGGGTGCGCACGTTCGATATCAACATCACCGCCATGTTCCGAATCACACAGGCTGCGGTGAAGCATATGCCCAAGGGTGGTTCGATCATCAATACCACCTCAGTCAACTCGGACATGCCCAAGCCAACCCTGCTGCCCTATGCGGCCACAAAGGGAGCCATTGCCAACTTCACGGCGGGCCTCGCGCAAATGCTGGCCGAGAAAGGCATCCGAGCGAACAGTGTCGCGCCGGGTCCGATCTGGACGCCTCTGATCGTTTCCACCATGCCGGAAGATCAGGTTGAAAGCTTCGGTGAGCAGACTCCAATGGGCCGTCCTGGGCAGCCCGTGGAACTGTCCTCGGTATACGTGATGCTGGCATCCGATGAGTCCAGCTATACCTCGGGTGCGCGGATCGCCGTTACCGGCGGCAAACCCATCTTGTAATCGCCCTGAGAAGACGAAGGCCCGCCGCAGCAACGCTACGGCGGGCCTTTTGTTTGTGGGGTCGTCGCTCAGCGCACCTGGGCGACTAACGCCTCACGTTGCAGGACACGCCTGATTTCGTGTCGAGCCAAGTCCGAATGGAAGCACCGCGGGCGGGCCCAGGACTGCGGGCGGCCCGCCGCGCCGCCGAGGAGACCTCAAGCCATAGCCACCGTCGATGGCCGCACCTCCCGCCCAGCTTGCGAACGCGATACCGCCCGTGATGACTGACGTATGCATCGTATTGACCAGGGGCCGCGGCTGCGCGGCGTTCATGACACGCGCGGCCATTGCCGGGTTCAGCGAAACGCCGGTCAAACCCACCAGGAAGAAGGCGATCATGCTCGGCAACCAATGCTCGGCCAGCAACGCAAAGCCGGCCAACGCACACGTCAGGGCCGCCAGGCCCCATGCCTGAATTTGCAAGGTGTAGCGGTCCGCAAAGCGCCCGACGACAGCATTACCCACTACGTTGGCGACGCCATACGCGACGAGAAGCAGCGGAACGGTTTTTTCGGATACGCCTGCTAGGCCCGTGAAGATCGGCGAGAAGTAGCTCACGGCAGCCAGCGCAGCGCCAATGATCAAACCACTGGTGGCATACGCGGCCCACAAACGACGGTTCTTCAGAAGACGAAACTCAGCAGCGAGGCTTACCCCCTCGGGGCCCGACGATGCCGGAACCCGCAGGATCACCATGGCGGTACAAACCAGCGCGAATACAGTGATCGAGCCGAAGCTGATCCGCCAACCAAACGCTTGCTCGATGAAGGCCGTTCCCGGCACGCCAAATACCGGCGCCAGCATAAGGCCACCCAGCATCACCGCTGCAGCCCGGCCGCGTGTATTGGGCGCAACCATCTCAGCACCAATCGTCAACGACACACCGATACACGCCGCGCTGGCGATACCCATGACGATCCGCATCGCCGCCATCATGGCGTAGTCAGTCGCCAATGCCGCCAGCACGCTTGCGACCACATAGAACGTGAGCAGACCCACCAACGCGCGTTTATCCGGAATCCGAAACGCGAGAACCGACGCGGTCAGCAGCGGCCCACCGAGGGCCATGCCCAAGGCATACCAGGAAATGAGATATCCCACCTCGCCGACGCTGCGATCGAAGGCATGCGCCAGCGCCGGCATCATGCCGGCGACCATGAACTCGGCCGTGGTAAGGGTAAAGATGGTGAACCCGAGCAGGTACACCACGAAGGGCAAGGCAGTTTTTTCTTTCATAGGAACAACGGTCACTTCATACATTGAGCACAGGCGTCGCACCCGGCTTGAAAACAACGATGCCTGTCGATAGTGACAGGCGATGGCTGACGCGAATGGGCGCCAAACGAGATGCGCCGCCAATCCAGGCGGCGCTTACGGGGAGCGGCTCGATGTGGTGAGCCGCAAAAAACAGCGCCGGGTTGCAAGGCCCGGCGCTGTGAAACGGTCTGACCTCACGCGTTCATCGGCAGATGCCGCGGCGTGGGAGTAGACAGTCTTTTTATGCGAAGCCATCGGACGGCACCGTTGTGTGTCCAGCTCCAGCAGGAACGACACCAGGCGGATGGCGTTGAGCACGCCGACGATGCACCGAATGGTTATTGGGCGCGAAATGCTACCGGAAGTTGCACGCGTCGCCAAAGGCTTTCAGCTAGCAGCCCATCGATCCGGGCATACACACCACCGCCGAATGCATGCCGACGTCAGTCGAGGCGTTGAGACATGAGAATGGAGCGTCGCAAACGTGGCTTCCGATGGACAAGAGGCGCCAACGCCTTCAGCACAGCCGCCCCGAGCGCTGCAGAAGCGCCCCACTCTGTCCAGGGACACGGCGCGGCTGTTAAAACTGGCCAGAAGCGACCGCTCTACCCAATAGATAACCTGTCGGCTTTCGCGCTGCTGATGGCCACACAGCGTTTCGACACTCCGTCTCGCTGAGCCGCTTCGCTAAAACTCAGTATCTGCGTCTACTCTCTAATCAGCAGCGGGCTGGATCCATGCCCACTCGCTGCTGATAGCAGCGCTCTACACCCATCCGTTGTTTACCTGTTAGGAGCGGATTCCGTGACCAACCGTAGACATTTTCTTATCGCAGCCGCAGGCGTTACCTTGGGACTGACACTTGCGCCTTGGCTTGGAGTACATGCAGCACATGCGACAGGCCGTATCATCTGCGGCACGCCAGGCCTGGTTGGCAAGCGCCTGGCCGATGGTATGGCGACGTTGGTCAACAATGATCCGGCATTGGACTACAACGTTGAAACGATTGACCGTGATAACACGCGGGAGGCCGTTCGCATGGTGCGCTCCGCCGTCGCGGATGGGACGGTGCTCCTACAGACGCATTCTGGGCCACTGGTGATCGCGCCCGCGGTCTACAGCAAGCTGGCTTATTCCCCCTTGGACGACTTCAAACCAATAGCCTTTCTCGGAGACTTTGGGTTTGGTTTGTTCGTCGGCCCAGCAGTGCCGCCATCCGTTACATCAGTTGATGAATATCTCCGCTGGATGCGCCAGAACCCGGACTACCGTGACATTGGCTTTACACAGGCAGGTTCCCAATCTCACCTCCTTGCGATGCTGTTGGGACGGATCAGAGTAGCCCCGACGCGTCCTCAGGCGTACCAATCCACACTCAGCCTGCTCAATGACCTGAAGACACAGGCTATCGCAGGGGCCATAGCCAGTACCGGCAGCATCACGGAAGCCGAAGATGCAAGCATTCGACTGATAGCCATAAGCAGCGACGAACAGAACCCAAGGCTCAAGTCCATCCCTACCTTCACCGCGCAAGGCCTTGGGGATATGGACCAACGTGGATGGTTCGGCTGGTTCGCACCGGCCGGCACGGCAGACACACTCATAAACGACCTGAGCGCGCGGGCAGCTGCACTGATCAGCACACCGGCTTATGCATCGCTGCAGAGCGACCTGCTGCTGACTCCCGCGACGTTATCCACGAACGAAATACACGAACGGATGCGGGCCGAGGCGCTGACGTATGAGGGTATTGTCAGGGCCTATGGCATCCCGAGACTTGCTTAGGCGCCAGTACCGGAAAGATAGTGCTCGTCATGGCGGTACCGGTAGGTCATCGCCATGGCGAGCACGCAGAAAATAAATCTGTCCCCTAATTTTCGTATCAAGTCTCCCGACATCACTGCTCTATCACCGCTTCGCTGCCTGCCAAGCTGGACGCCCGAAGAACAATTGCGATAGGTTTGTTTCACAAACTGGCGACATCCTTGATAACAAAGCTCGCCACCTTCTTCCATTTTCCTCCCAGTAGAGAATAAAAATAATCAGATGGAAAGAGTATTCAGTCTAAACCTGTCAAGCACTGAAAATACAAATGGAAGCATCATCATGACAATAAATAAGATTACCAGCTGCGCCGGTCTATTGCTGACCTTCACTATGCACTCATACGCTGCTGAGACAATCGAGATAAAAGATATTGGCAGCTTTCACGTCGGTGGAAACTTGACAACTTTATCGGGCCTTCCAGTGAAGGAAGTTCAGGCAGTTGCGAATGGCCCAATCCGAAAATCTGATCCAAACGGGGATTATCAAGTCGGCCAGATGTACGTTCAGTACGTAAAACTAGCCCACCCTAAGTCGAAGTATCCGCTATTGATGTGGCACGGGGGCGGGATGACCGGAGTCAACTGGGAAACGAAGCCGGATGGGAACTCGGGCTTCCAAAGCTTCTTCCTCAGATCCGGATTTGATACTTACGTCTCCGATGCAGTCGAGCGAGGTCGTTCCTCATGGCCACGCTACCCCGAGATATTCAAAGACGAGCCCGAACATCGGACACAGAACGCTGCATGGGCCTCATTCAGAATTGGCCCGGACGATGGGTACGCAACAGATCCGGCTAAGCGCAATGCGTTTCCAGGGACACAGTTTCCTGTCGACGCTTTTGATCAATTCTGGAAGCAAACGGTGCCGCGTTGGACCGGTAGTAACGCACTCGCGCTCAAGGCATACGAACAGGAATTGGAAAAAGTGGGCCCAAGCATAGTCATGGCTCACAGCCAAGGAGGAGCGTTCGCTCTCACAACTGCGCAAGAAATGCCGGAAAAATTTCGGGCTTTAATAGTTCTTGAGCCTTCCGGAGCACCCGATCCAGAGAAGGTTGACGTGACCAAGGTGAAAAATATTAAAACCTTGGTTGTATGGAGCGATTATTATGGAAAGAGCGAGCTGTGGCAGAAATATCGGGCCAACGTAGAAAAGTATATAGCCGCAGTTAAGGATGCAGGAGGCGCTGTAGAAGTGATAGACCTTCCAAAACAAGGAATAACGGGAAATTCGCACATGCTGATTATCGATAAAAACTCTGATCAGATAGCGCAGTTTATATTAGACTGGATAAAGAAGCAAAGCCTCGTCGAGTGACCTATTTTCCAACACATCTTTTCCTTGCCATTGATCAGTTTGCTTTGGGCATGTTTGCCATTACATGGTGCATGCCTAGGCACGATTCCAATCAGTTCCGGATCAGCAGCAAGCGCAAGCGTATTTGCTCGCCAATGCTGCCACGTGGGAGAAGAGGAACAAAAAAAAATAGAGACAGATTTATATTCTCGATGGCGACGGCCGAATAAATAAATCTGTCCCAGAGGAATCCCGGGCCGTTGGAGTGAGTTACTCGAAAAATAAATTGCGAGGGCAACTAATGCCAAGACCGTCACCATTCGAGATCGGCTGCCCTTCGTCGGACGCGCGTTGTGTTTCAGTTTGGACGAGGGTTGCGAGCTATTTGGGATCATCCCAACGTAATAAAAAAAGTAATCACCAATGCACCTGTAACGCTCGTTCGCAGCCCCTCTCGTAGACCGGGTGCATCGCGCGAGAACTTCACGCCGATGCAACGTCAGCGAGCGCCGCCGCGGGTTGCACGTGCCTACAGCGGCATCCTGAGTACGAGGCTAGGGCGGCGTAACTGAGCGCGGCCGGTGATGATTAACGAACATTCAGCGTGCTGCTGTTGCGGGGTGTTTTAGGAACCACCTACTGCCGGACATCAGCCCTCACCAAAGGAAGCACAACGTCGCGGGTTAGCGGTGCTAACTCCATATCACAAGGCTCCAATACCGAAATCCATAAGACCTCATCGATTTCAGCGGCGGGAATCACTCTATCTGGTAGCTTCGACATCACGTGGTACAGTTCGCAATCGACGGTGGAACCTGGCTCATTGGCGGCAGGAGCCTGATAGTTGCCGATCGACAGTACATCGCTTGGATCAACAACGAGATTCAGTTCTTCGCGTAATTCACGCACGAGCGCGTCCAATGGTTGCTCGCCGCTGTCGATCTTCCCGCCAGGCTGCATGAAAGCCAGAGTACCCCGTTTGCGCACCACCAGCATCTGCTGTTCGCCATTGATGACGACAGCTGCTGCTATACGAATGATTCGTTTCAACCGGAAAACTCCGTGTATTCGAGAAACGGATCAGCGTGCCGCGAAGCGATCTCAAAGGCAATCGCGTAAATTTCCGTAAGGGTGGCCGCGGTCGCGCCTTGCTGTTGCTGCACCCCCATGTCAGACCCACGTCATGTGGCACAAGGTTGCCGAACCATTGGCGAAGCATGCTGACGTTTGAGACTACGGCGACAGCGATAAAGCACTGGGTGACGCCGAACACACTGCGTAGTCGAAGCGTCAGATGGCGCCCGACGGCATAGGCCTTATGCACGCATTGGGCTTCGAGACGCTCGACCTGCTGGCCCATGAAAGAGGAGCGCGCGTCGCGCACCGCATGGCGATGGCTGACCGCCAACATGCACCCGCTGCGTTGAAGCGCAGGTACTGATGTATGGGAGTCTTCCCGCCTTAGGGTCAGAGCCATAAGCCGTTTGCAACACCGCGTTGTGATAAGTGCCGCTCACGACTATTATCGCGAACACTTCTCATTATCCGTAACGCTGGACCGGGTCTTTCATGCCTTCCACGCACGTTCTCGATCAGTCGGTACACCGCTTGTACGCCCGGCATTCTTCATGGCTTTTGAGCTTCCTGCGTCGGCGACTCAGTAACCGGATAGATGCGCCAGACCTGCTTCACGATACCTTCGTGCGCGTATTGGGCCGCCCTCGCCTGTCCACCGACGAGGGCGGGGAGCGGTCTTACCTGGCGACAATCGCGCGCGGGCTTTGCATCGATCGCTGGCGGCGGGAAGCGCTGGAGACGGCTTATCTCACCGCATTGGCTAACCAACCGATCACGACGCAGCCTTCGCCCGAGCAGACGGCAATGGCGGTGGAAACACTGGTCGAGGTTGATGCCATGCTCGCCGGTCTACCTCCAAACGTGCGCGAGGCGTTTCTGTTGGCTCAGCTTGATGGCCTGCCCTACCGCGAGATTGGGGAGCGCTTGGCCGTGAGCGAGCGGATGGTGAAAAAATATATGGCTCAAGCCTTCGTGCACTGCGCCGTGCTCGAAGCGGAGCTCGACGGGTTGCTGGTGGAGTGAGCGATGGAATCACGCGCAAACAGGATCCAGCACACCAGTCTGCAACAGGCCGCTCACTGGTACGTGACGCTGCAGGACGTCGATTGCCCGACGGCGCTGCGAGAACAGTGGCGAGACTGGCTCGAGCAACGCAGCGAGCATCGGGCGGCCTGGCGCTACGTGGAGCGTGTCGGCCAACATTTCGAGCCATTGCGTGGGCAGGCATCCCAGGCGGGCGGAGTCCTTCGGCAGACGCGCACGCAAGGGGTTTTCCGTCGGCAAGCGACCAAGGCGCTCGTGTGGGTGGGCGTTGGTTCATTGGTTGGCATGAGTGGCTGGCGAGCATCGACGCTGACGGGCTGGACAGCCGATCTCGCCACGGGAACCGGCGAGAATCGTAAGGTGCGCCTGGAGGATGGCAGCGAACTCTGGATTGGTGCCCGTACGGCGGTCGACACCCGATTCGATACACGCGCTCGTCGACTCGACCTGCGTTTCGGTGAGCTGCTCCTGCAAACGGCAGAACGCGATACCCGTCCATTCTTCGTTCGTACCGAGTGCGGTGAGTTGGAAGTGGCCTCAGGCCCTGCCCGCCTGGGTATTCGCCAACACGAAGGCCACACGCGGCTCGATGTCTATCAAGGCGCGGTAAACGTCTGTACGACGCACAACGACCGTCGCCAGCAAGTGCGTGCCGATCAGGGCATCGACTTTACGCCTTCGATCATCCATTCGCCGACGGCGGCGCAAGCAGCGGGAGAATCCTGGACCCGTGGCGTGCTGGCCGCTGAAGCCATGCCGCTGTCTGCACTCATCGACACGTTGAGTCGGTATCGCCATGGCCACCTTGGCTGCGCACCGAGGGTGGCCAATCTGTCCGTGATGGGTACGTTCCCTCTAGGCGATACCGACCAGGCACTGCGCTTGCTGGAGGCGGCGTTGCCTCTGCGTGTTCAGCGGCTGACGCACTGGTGGGTCAGCGTCGAGGCGGCGTGACCGATAAATAATATTAGAGGGTGGGTTCCCTTTTTCGCAGGTCGTTCGGTTCACCTTGCAGCACTCACTGCCTTACAGGGATACCCATGCAGTCGTCTCGCTCTTTCGCTATGCGCGTCGCTTTTTCCGCGCCGCTATCGTTCTTCGCACTAACCCCGTTGGCCGCCATGCCCCTTGCCGCCCACGCAGTGGAAGCAAGCAGCAAGCAGGCGTTCAATATTCCCGCGGGGCCATTGAGCCGCGTGCTCAATCAGTTCAGTAGTCAGGCAGGCATCTACCTGGTGGGCAGCAACGCGCTGGCGCAAGACCGGCAGAGCGCAGGCTTGCAAGGTCACCACACCATTCAACAAGGGTTACAACAGGTGTTGCGGGAAACCGGGCTGCAAGCGGTGCCACAAGGTAGCTCAGGTTACGTACTACAGCCCGTTTCGAGCGGTGACGCGGTACAGCTTGAACCGACCTCGGTCCTGGGCGCCGGACTGTTGGCCGCGAATGGGCAATCGGACCGCGGCTACCGCGCGGTCAATTCAGCGACCGCCAGCAAAACCAGTACCGCGTTGGCCGACACGCCGCGTTCAGTTTCGGTGGTGACGCGGCGCCGTATGGACGACCAGAAGTCGCAGACACTAACCGAGGTGCTCGGCTACGTACCTGGCATATTCGCGCCACCCTTTGCCGCCGGCGACGGTGCGGCCGGCGATCTGTTCTTCATTCGCGGCTTCAATGCGACCGACTACGGCTATGGCCTACTACGCGACGGTCTGCGGGTCCAGGGCAACCGTTACGACACCACCGCCGAGCCTTATGGGCTCGAACGCGTGGAAGTTTTTCGAGGTCCCACATCCATTCTGTATGGCGAGAATGCACCTGGCGGAGTGGTGAACCTCGTCAGCAAACGCCCGACCGCCGATACGCGCGGCGAACTCCAGCTGAGCTACGGCACCCACGACCGCCGCCAGCTGGGTTTGGACGTATCTGGACCTCTGAACGATAGCGGCAGCGTGTTGGGACGCATGGTCGTGCTTGGCCGCAAATCCGATACGCAGGTGGATCACCAACCGGACGACCGCCTGTACCTGGCCCCGTCATTGACGCTCAATATCGATGATGCCAATACGCTCACCCTGCTGGGGACGTATCAGCGGGATCGCACGCTCATGGAGTTGGGGTATCCCGCAGCCGGCACACTGCTGAATAACCCAAACGGCAAGATCGACAAGGACACGTTGCTCGGCAATCCGGACTGGGACGACTTCGAACGGGAAACCTGGACGCTGGGCTATGAGTTCACACATCGATTCAACGAAGCCTGGCAATATCGCCAGAATTCCCGCTACATGCAGTCCCGTATCGACCGTCAGGAAATCTGGCCGGGCAACCTCAACGACGGCGGCTTCGGCACGACCCTGAGCAACACGGCCTACGACCGCGAAAACAAATCCATCGCCTACGCGCTGGACAATCAGGTCGAGGGCAATTTCGCACTGGGCGAGGTGGATAACACGCTGCTCTTTGGCGCGAGCTTTGATCGCACCTCGTTCAACCAGGACTGGTACGCAGGTTTCGGCGGCGCCATTAATGTGTTCGATCCAGTCTATACCGGGCCACCGGTGACCTCGACGGCGGTACAAAACGCCTTGCTCGAGCAAACGCTCTACGGCGTCTATACACAAGTCCAGAGCCGCGTTGATAACTGGGTGCTTTTGCTGGGCGGGCGCTACGATCGAGTCAACAGCAGCTACCGCAACAAGGCTGGCACGCTCAACGCACCCGCTGATCTCGATTACTGGGATGGCCAATTTACCTGGCAGGCCGGGCTGATGTATCAGTTCGAAAACGGCGTGTCGCCGTACGTGAGCTACTCCACGGCCTACAACCCGACCCAACAAATCTCCAGTTCCAATGGGCCGCTCGATCCGACGACGAGCGAACAATACGAAGCCGGCGTGAAGTACGAACCCAACGGCTGGAATACGGCCATCAGCGCGTCGGTCTACGATCTCCGCAAAAAAGACGACTCGCTATATGACAGTACCGTTGGCGACTACCGCAACGTTGGACGCAGCCGCGCCAAAGGCGTGGAGCTGGAAATCAGCAGCGACCTCACTGACAACCTGAACCTGACGGCGGCGTACACCTACACTGACTCACGCATCACCAAGGACGCGCCGGGTTCGCTGCTGGAAGACCATCAGATCACCGGCGTACCGCGCAACCAGGCGTCCGTCTGGGCGAATTACCGTTTCCTCGACGGGGGTCTGAAAGGCTTGCGCATCGGCGGGGGCGTGCGACACTTCGACAGTACGTTCGCCTACACCAGCCCCTCGCTCTACGGAACGCTCGACACGGGTGATGTCACCCTCGTCGATGCCGCAGTGGGCTATTCCATCGACGAGCAGTGGTCAGCAGAACTTAACGCGCGGAACCTGTTTGATAAGGAATACGTAGCCGGCTGCAACAATGCAGGCCGCTGCTACTGGGGCGAAGAAAGAACCCTTCTGGCGACCTTGACCTACAACTGGTAATCGGTCGCTCAAGCCGGGCTGTTGCGAAGCAGCAACTCGGCTCGAGCGAGAAAGGGACAGATTTATTTTCTAGGCTGGAGACCTGCTGAATAAATAAATCTGTCCCCTTTTTCGCAGGTGATCCTTCGCGAGCGTTGGCGATGAATCTGTACGGAGATCCTTGTCAGTGTTGGTCGTAGCTCGGCGGCTCTAACGCTCTTCAGATTGGCATGCAGGTTTCTGTAGCATGTGTAACGGTGAGTCCATGTTATTGACTAAATATCGCCGGCTCCCGAGGAAAAGTGGACAGATTTATTTTCCAGGGTTGCGAGCTGCTGAATAAATAAATCCGTCCCCTTTTTTATATGCCGGCTCTTACGAGTTTGTGAGGTCGACAGACGCTAGTGACGTCACTATGTATACCCGTGCAACGCATGCGACGCTTCGGCGTATTCGCGTCACGCGGTGCTTCTGTAGCGCCGAAGGCAAATTCAGCATCACGATCAAACCAAGCGCTTGCGATGTCGAACCATTCTTTCCATAGATAAATCTGTCCCCTTTTTACCCGCACCGGCCGGCACGGCAGACACACTCATACACGACCTGAGCGCGCGGGCAGCTGCACTGATCAGCACACGGGCTTATGCATCGCTGCAGAGCGACCTGCTACTGACTCCCGCGATGTTATCCACGAACGACATACACGAACGGATGCGGGCCGAGGCGTCGACGTATGAGGGTATTGTCCGGGCCTATGGCATCCCGAGACTTGCTTAGGCGCAAGCGCTCCGAATGCAAAAAGGAAGCAAGGTTTATTTTCCAGATGTGTCCCGTCCTGAATAGGGTTTACACCTTCTGATCTGTTTTTCAGGAGGATGCGATGGAAACAGCAAAAAGGCGTAGCCAGCGGGACTACACGATGACCTTTAAATTATCGGTCGTCGATCAGGTCGAAAAAGGCGAGTTGAGCCACAAAGAGGCTCATGAGCGCTACGGAATTCAAGGCAAGACGACCGTTCTGACATGGTTACGCGAGCACGGTCGGCAGAACTGGAATCCAGGTGCATATTTAGGCTCGCCGAGGATGGGGTCCATGTCCGAGCAAAACCGCCCATTGACGCCAGAGCAGCGCATCAAAGAGCTTGAAGAGCAGCTCGCTCTGTCGAATCAGAAGGCACAGTTTTTCGAAGCTGTCGTGGATGTCTTGCAAACCGATTACGGTCTGTCTGTCGTAAAAAAGCATCCCGGCAAGTCCTCTCGCAAAAACGAGTCCAAAACCTAAGCATCAGCAGGGCTTGCCAGTTCATGGGGATAAGCCGACAGGCTTACTACAAGCGAAATCGCGCTGATGTTGCTCGTCTAGCTCTGGATCAAAAAGTGGTTGATTTCGTTGCGCAAAAACGCCTGCGGCAGCCCCGCCTGGGGACGCGCAAGCTACATTATTTGCTGCATTGCCAACCACAACATGCGCTGAAAGTAGGTCGAGACCGTTTGTTTTCAATTCTGCGCGAGAGACGTTTATTGGTGACCCGCAAGCGGGCGTACCACAAGACAACTGACAGCCATCATCGCTTTCGGCGGCATCCGAACCTACTCAAGCCTGGTCCTGATCAGGTGGTTCCAAGCGGCCCGGAGCAAATCTGGGTAGCTGACATTACTTACCTGCCTACCCAAGAAGGTGTCGTCTATCTGAGCCTCGTGACGGATGCGTTTTCGCGAAAGATCGTGGGCTATCACGTCCATGAAAGCTTGCACACCGAGGCGGTAGCTCAGGCACTGCGTCGAGCAGTAAGCCAACGCCAAACCGTTCAACCTCTGATCCATCACTCGGACAGAGGCAGCCAGTACTGTTCGGGAATGTACCAAGCGTTGCATGCGAAACATGACATCAGGTGTTCGATGACGGATGGCTATGACTGTTATCAAAACGCCCTGGCAGAGCGGATGAATGGAATATTGAAAACGGAGTTTCTGCTTCAGCGACCGCAGGACCTAGCACAGGCAAAAAAGATGGTGAATGAGTCGGTAGCGATCTATAACCGCGAGCGTCCGCACCTGTCTTTGAAATACAAAACGCCCGATGCAATGCATCAGGCGTTTGGGTGAAACAGGTGTAAACCTATTTCAGGACTAGACAATGGCGACTTGCTGGACGGATGTACCCCTTTCTCCCCTTTTTTACATTGTTCCTTTCTTAGGAAGTATCTGCTCGCGTGTATTTCGGTCAATGACATAGGACTCGACAGTTATTTCCATCTGTTCCCTGCCTCTTACGCCTGTGATGTTCGTCGTAGCAACCCACGTGGCGAGATACCTTTTCCCCGCCTCCAAATGCAGGCTAGGAACGACAAACCCGCACTTACCGCCGCCTGTGCCCAATTTGTTCATCGATACCCAGCACCATTCGAGCGAGTGCTCCCCTGGCGTCATTCGAAGCGCTTGATAGCCGGAGTAGTCCATGATCGATTTCTTTCCCGCATCCGGGAGTAGCTTGCCGTCGGCACGGGTTGCCAGGAAAAGCCGGTGAAAGGGTATTCCTACTTCCCGGTACTGCAGGGTATCGAAGTAGATGACTGGGGCGTCTGCAGCTCCTTCAGAGAGGTCAAGGATCTTAAGAGCCGGGTCGTCAATATCGCCTACGTAATCCTTGTACTGATGGCTTGAACACGCTGTCATAAGTAGAAGCGCAGTTGCAGTCCCTAATCGCCGTATCGTCATTCAGTCCATCCCGGAACAGTTCTAGATTTATAAAAGGCATCGCGCCTGATGATCCTAAAGCTTGGCGTGGCCTAGATAGCGTTTCGGCAGTTTTTTGAAATCTTGAGGGAAGGGTCTGTGGGGCGGGGCCGATTCATCTCTAGGCCTTCCACTAGCGCACTATTAATAATTTTTCGCGTTTATGCTGACGCCGAATCCCGAGTGCGAGCCCAATACGGGGCCGACGAACCTCACCAGCAATGCGTGCAATCTTTAGTGAGTCAACAGGGGCGGCGAATATGGTCGCATTGAACAAAAATTTGCCACCACGGCCTTCCCGGATAAACAGCAAAAGCGCGCCCAGCGGGCCAAGAGGAAGGCAAGACAAATGGCACGGGCGGAGGGAATGACAACGTGACGCATCCCGGAACAAGGAGCGGCTGAATTACTTTCCTCGTTGGCAACTTCTAAATAAATCTGTCCCCTTTTCCTACAACCTGCTGAATAAATAAATCTGTCCCCTTTTCCGTTGCGATGCTGTTGGGACGGATCAGAGTAGCCCCGACGCGTCCTCAGGCGTACCAATCCACACTCAGCCTGCTCAATGACCTGAAGACACAGGCTATCGCAGGGGCCATAGCCAGTACCGGCAGCATCACGGAAGCCGAAGATGCAAGCATTCGACTGATAGCCATAAGCAGCGACGAACAGAACCCAAGGCTCAAGTCCATCCCTACCTTCACCGCGCAAGGCCTTGGGGATATGGACCAACGCGGATGGTTCGGCTGGTTCGCACCAGCCGGCACGGCAGACACACTTATAAACGACCTGAGCGCGCGGGCAGCTGCACTGATCAGCATACCGGCTTATGCATCGCTGCAGAGCGACCTGCTGCTGAGCCACGCAACGTTATCAACGAACGAGATGTACGAACGGATGCGGGCGGAGGCGTCGACGTATGAGGGTATTGTCCGGGCCTATGGCATCCCGAGACTTGCTTAGGCGTGGGCGGTCGGAATGTAGCGATAAGGATAGCTTTGTCTTCTAGATGGTGACCTGCTGGATAAATAAATCTGTCCCCTTTTTCTATCGTCCCCTTTTTCTATCAAAGGAGGGGGCTGACTTGGCGCCCTACCCTACACAATGCTTAAGCACCGCTCTTTTGCCGGTGCCATGCATGTATTCGACATGCAAACCCTGACAGCCAACGATCAATGCCAGCAGAGGCCTTTCGTCACGCCGATCAGCAGCCAGAATCTGCCACTCATGAAGATCGATTGAAGAAGGAATCGGGTGATCCTGAGGGTGAGTGTGCCATTCACCTACGTAACGAATCAGTCCCTGGCTATCACTCCACCTTTTCATCGCAAGCCGATGGTGAAAAAAAGTCATACGCTCGAAGAGGTACCGGAAACGCCTATCCCAGGTGCTTGGCTCCGTAGCCTCGATGATCTCCAAGTGATCACCACGGACGTGCCCGAGCAAGATCCCACCAGCCTCTTTCGAGTCAGCTCCATCTTGGATATACCGACCAAAGACTTCCAGTGGCTGCTGCTGCAAATAAACGAGCTGATTACCACCAGGTACCTTCCAGGTATTCATGAACTGCATGCAGGACATCCAGGACGCTTCAAAGGAGAACAATCCTGAGTCAACAACTCGTAACTCGTATCAACTACGCGAGTTGAAAGCGAGGGCCAGGTTTTTGCGCCAACCCATGCCAACGCTGTGTCGAGTGCCAAAGCAGCCGCCTGTATCGAAACAGAAGTCGGGAAAGGCACATACAGCCCTCACACCCCTGCCCCGCATATATAGGCTCCAGTCCACCCTTGACGGATACCAATGCGCCCTCATGATTGTGATCAGTCAGACATCGGTAACAACCTTGCCGCGCGTCGAGCTTGGTCAAAGCTCTCACAGCTACTCCTGCACCTTCTATCCAAACGTGCAGCAGTGGACTAGGGATAGCCTTGGCCAGCCAGTGCCCGAATGCCTCTTCGCCTGTGGCATCAATGACGAGATCAAGTCCAGATAGATTCACCTCTAGGGCTTTGACCTCAAATGCTTTCACGTTCAACGCCGGCATTGAAATCTTGAGTTCCCTCGCCAGGGCAGACGATTTCGGAAGAAATAGCCTATTAAACCCCAGTCGATGCCTGCCCAAATTCTGTGGTGACAAGCTGTCGTTATCGATCAGCAGCAGCTCTCCCCCTCCAAGGCCTGCCCCCGCCTTCATGAGCATCTCGGCAAGAAAACCTCCAATGGTGCCACAGCCAATCAAGGCGATACGCTTTCCGATAAAGGTGGTTTGCTTAGGGATATTGCGCTGACACAAATACTTGTCATCCACGCGCACCATTTCCAAAGGCTGAACAGGGCAATGGAATATCGGGAGCCCCTGATCAGTAGATGCCTGACCTAGTGGTCGGTTACGTTGGAGTTCGTTTACTAGAAAGCCATAGCTATAGCCTGTCCTTTTAGACTCGATGACAAATACGATGGCTTTCCAGCGTTCACGGTAGGCATCAACGATTTTGTCGTAGATTTTGCGCCGACAGGCATCATCCAATTTCCCCTGCCATGCTAGAACTTGATCAACACTTTTCGGTGGCCAGTGCTCCTGCAGGGGCCTGGGGGCAGCATTGGACGTTAGCATGACCAACTGGGAACTAAAGTCTTCAATCGCCCTGCCGCAGCGAGCAAACTTGAGCCGACTTCGTTCATCGTCGTCAGTAATTACGTACATGCCTGTGTCGGATAACCTGAGCATTTTCAGCGAGCCTGACGAACGTCGCTCTACGTCATGAAAGCAGGACGCTCCCTGCCAGAAGGAAAAAAACTCCTCTTGCAGATCCTCAACCATTCTTCCAGTAAGAATCTGCTCAAGCACGTAAGCGGCTTGAAGCAATGAGGTACGGGTCTGTTTAACAGGGTCGAAGATGTCGACCACCTCAGTGCCTGGAGCCGAATAACAAAGCAAGCCCGACGGCCCCAGATGGGGTAGAAGTGCCGGGAGGTGATCCGGTAGCCGGGTGAGCCTAACCATGGGTGCCTGTTGGTGGGTTCGATCGATCCAAACATCACACGCCACGTTGCCTTGCGTAGCAGTCGGCAACTCACCGTTCATGACGATCCAATCGCCAGCTGGCTGAGGATCCACTTTGGTGAACCCCCAAGCCCCCATGTGACGAAGCACCTCCGGTAACTGCTCCACGCGCTTAACCTGCCTTGGTGCGCTTAACGGTCTCTGCTGGGCCCGCTAACGGAGCAATAGCGGCCATTGATGCTGGCATGCCGTCAGACGACTTCATCCGATGCGGAGCATTTGGGAACCGGTCACCGAGCATCTTATGCATCCAAGCGTAGGCTGTGTGTGCATCAGGCGAATCAATGGCTCCCTCAAGATATTCTGCAAACTCCTGGAAGTGCTCTACTGCTCTATCGATGTCCTCTTGGCTCAGATGGGCTGTGAGCGAAGCCTCCGGATCGACGGGACTCATCACGCCAGCACGAAGCGCTGCGGGGATACCCTTAACCACGTTCAGTAACGAGCGATCATCACGCTTGTCGTAATAGTTAAACAGTGGGCAGGCAGCGGCCATTAGCAGGATGGAGCTTGGCCCCTTGTGTTCCCACTGTTTATCTCGAAAAGCCTTGAGGTACCGTACAACCCGAACGAGCTGATCGCCTTTTTCCGAAGCCTCACGCTTGAACCAATTTTTCATCGCCATCGGATCGGATTTACGCCAACCCTGCTCACGGTCTGCCAACAGGATTTTATCCTTTGGCAAAGTTTTCCAGCTGTCCTGCTCAGAGTTGATAGCAGCGTCGAACACTGCATGCCCACGGCTCTCCATGCTGGCTTTGATAAGCAAAAACAGCTTGTCGGGGATGACGTACAAGGGGAGGTCAATGTGAGCACGATCGGAGATCGTTACGCGGACGCAGGTGTCTTTGCTTTTCGTACTCCACTGGTTGGCGCTGCAAAGCGGTTCGAGCACTTCAATCACTGCTTCGAAAAACAGATTAATTGCAAGTCTGGGGCTGTTCTCCTCCCGCATGACACTCAGCGGCAGATAGACGCCATCATCGATATCTGACTGCTGCGGGGGAGTGAAACAGGGGCTGTTGAGCGTCTTGTAAGCGCGAGATCCTTGGATGTAAAAGCGCGGCTCGCAGATATCTCCCTCCAAGCCTTTATCGCGTAATTTCTGAGGAAGACCAGCCTTCAAGGCCTCTCTAATATCCTTGCGCGCGCCGTCAATCTGAGCCAGTTCTCCTGAGTCAAGGTTGAGCTCATCAAGGAAGCAAGACTCCCCGGTCGTCGTGAACAGCAGTGGGCTAAAATTTGGCATGAGAGTCTCCGCTCAAATGGGTGTTGAACGGTGCCAGCTGCAATTGCTGAGCGAGGTATTGAGCCCCTTTAGCACCCAAGCGCCGCCGGATCCCAAGACTGTAACCCTTTGCCATTTAATGCCAGCCAATGGCCGTTTCTAAACTAGGGCAGCAGCAAGTGGGCATGACCACACGTCTGAGATGACATGGTGCCACTACACAAGATGTAGATCAATAATGCTTAAACTAAACTACATATTGTAATTGTAACTTTTAGCGTCAAAGATTCGCTACTCGGATTAACCAGCCAAAGCACGAGTCAAGGTAACCTTCCCTGCAGTATTGAGACCCTCTGTCCAGTTACGATCTGTGAAGTACGTTCCTTCCATAAATAGGTGCTCATCATCTTCCTTGAGGAATACCCTAGCCGCACCATTATGCGAATTGGAGTCAGTCGGAACTGGCATAAGGGTGCTGTTGACGAACATGTAATTCAATTCGAGCAGGCCTGCTTGAGTAGTCGGGCGAACCGAGACACAAATCGTCTTGGAGTCTGAATAACGGTCGTTCGACTCGAACTCCATACCTACGTTGAAAAACCTCGATTTGATTCGTACCGTCCCCTCGACAACATGGAGCTGCGTGCCGTCACCTTGGCCTAGCCACTTTTGAATTACTCCCCAATTCGAATCCAGGCGCATATTCCAAACACCGTCGATAGGAGGAAAGATCTTGCGGATGAGGGGCAGCCTGCAAATCAGAGTGAAGATGGGAGTTTGTCCCACAAGGAAAAGAGCGAGGCTACCCGCTGCCACACTCGATGAAACGGCACGTCCCAGCACCGGCAGTGGGCCCGCCATCAGGGCACTGATATTGCCGTGATGAAGCGCGATGAAAGCTACCAGACACATGGTCGCAAAAATACTGAGGGTCTTGGCGATCCCTATAGCCTGATACATGCACCCCTCCAACGATCAAGAATTTCAGCTTTACTGTAATACCATCAATGACAGTACACGCGACCTAATATGCTTAGCCCACAGTATGGTTGGTTATACGCAGTGGATACGAGCGTTCCATCGAAGCGCAAAACCGAGACTATGAGAGACAGCTAGAGGCCTAGATCGCCGGCATAGTGGCTATCCCTCGTTCGGGCCGGTGAGCGACCATCATCCATTAATCGCCGATAAAAGTGCCATTGCAGTCGGTTCCGAAACCAGACGAGATTTTGCCCCCACCGCTCGCGACAAGAAACCGGCCCGATGCGTGGCAGAAAAGTGCATCGACGATGCCTCCAAACCCTGCTCACTAATAGCTTGAATTTCGATTATTTGGTAGAAGCACTATCTGATCCCACTGCAACCACTTTCACCTTTCCCCATTTTCTCTCTGTGGCCACCGGCTAAGAATCCGCGCACGCGAACCAAAAAATATGGAGCAGTTCACGATGCCCCCCCCAGCACAACGTTGCCGTCCGACGACGAGCGTGCTCAGCTATCCAAACTGGTGGTGCAGGCCAAACGACTGGCTGTCCGGTACCGGCAACTGACCGGAAAGCCGTTAGGCATCACTGGCGAGATCGCCAAGTGCGAAGCTGCCGCGATCTTAGGGGTGGATCTACATGCAGCCCGTACAGCTGGCTATGACGCCACAGAGACGAGAGACGGGATTGCTATCCGAGTGCAGATCAAAGGACGTGTGATAGACAATCCGAAAAAAATCACGGGCCGGGTAGGCGCCATCGACCCAAGACAGCCGTTCGATGTTGTTCAGTTGATTCTCCTGGACTGCGACCTCAATGCGTTCGCGATCTATGAGGCCGAACGCCCCGCGGTAGAGACACTACTCACAAGACCAGGCTCGAAAGCACGAAACGAGAGAGGGTCGATTGGGATCGCCCAATTCAAGGCGATTGCACGATTACGATGGTCGCGCCCATGAAGCAGGGCCGCTCGCTAGCGGTTGTCCCCTGCCAGCTTCATCACCCGGTAGTCCTGAACCAACACCAGCCGCTCCATCATCTCGAAATCAGGGTGGTCGCCCATATGCGTGCGCATCAGGTCGAAAGCATTCATCGACAGGGCTATCGCGTATTTGCTCGTTTCAGCTTGAGTTAGATGGGGCATATTGAGTGCAATCGCATCGAAAAGCCCCTGTGCCGCCTTGCGCTCAACGCTCTGTAAAAATTCATCAGTTGGCGGGGTGAAGTCGATCGTTTTCCGAACCATCTCCATCGCTATCTCATTCAATTCTCGGATCTGAAGCTTGGTCGACTCGGCGAAAGGGACTGCCTTGTTGTGCGCGAGATCGGTCAGGCCGCATAGCCGACTGACCTGTGCATAGATGTCATTTTTCTCGGTCGAGCCGCTTTTGTCCTCAATCAGATACTTAAGCTGATCCAGCTCTTCGGTTATGACTGCGACTATAGATGCTTCCCAATCTGAAGCCTGCGGATTCAACATGATCTACCTCGTGTTCCGTGAACGGGAGATAGTACCTTCACTTCCGGGCTTTTCGATGATTCATCAATCATGTGCGGCTACTGGATGGTGCCGAATACCAGAGGCCGCCTTCGGCCTGAAGCGGCCATAGAGCTCAGATTATTAGCTACCTGCTGGGCAGGGACTAAAGATCTCTCTCACCTCATTGCCTACGACGATGGGAATAGGCCCGCTAGTGGCGTAGACGTTGTGGACACCGTACTCCTTCCTGCCTGTCTCTCGCGTTATGGTCGCGGCCTTACCTGTCAGGTAAGGCTGGCCATTGCTCAGCAGCATCTTGATAGCCTTTGCTCGGTATTCAAGATTGTTTACCGGAGGAGATCTGTGTACTTCGGTATAAGGAATTAGCGACACGGCCAGCTGATCTTTGAAGATGTAGAAATTCTGACCGTCTCCGTCGCTGATGCACTTCACGTCCTCCGTTTTGAGGATGTCTTTCTGGACGTAAGTCCCTTTCTCATAGTCAACCAAGAGCAGGCTGTCAGGGGTGAGAATGCTGATACCTGGCGTGTATTTGCACTGTCCGTGCCCCCCAATCCTTAGCCAGCAAAAACTCGTTAACGCCGTATCGGTGATCTCAGTGAGTTTGAGGTCTTGCTTGATCTGCTGTCTGGCCTCGGGTGTCTTGTGCTCGACGTTGGCGCAGGCGGTAACGAGGAAGGCGGTTAATACGATGACAGTGTAGCGGAGCATTGTCAGTCCTTCGATTGGGGTTGTTTAGTGACTCGGGCTGTAAGCAAGGCTCCGTGTCTGAGAGGAAAATTTGCCATGCTCATGGAGATCATACTGGGCTGACTGTCCGTTTCTGGCCGATAGCTGGCATTTAGAAAGTATCCCATCGGGGGATCCCGGCCAGCTGCGGCATATGGCTGTATCTCCTAGAGAAAGGGGACAGATTTATTTTATCGAGGGCAGATATGGCAACCCTCGCCGCCCATCTCTTCAAGAAATACCGAGCTCTACCCTCGGCGGGAGGAAGCTGCTGACCCACAAAAACAAAAGCCCGCTAATACGGGCTTTTGTCTGTCACAGCTTAGCGGCTTCTGCCCGCCTACTCATTCCCACTCAATCGTTGCCGGTGGCTTGCTCGACACGTCATACGTGACGCGGGAGATGCCTTCGATTTCGTTGATGATGCGGTTGGAGACCTTTTCCAGCAGTTCGTACGGCAGGTGTGCCCAGCGTGCGGTCATGAAGTCGATGGTTTCGACGGCGCGTAGCGCCACGACCCAGGCGTAGCGGCGGCCGTCGCCGACGACGCCGACGGAGCGGACGGGCTGGAAGACGACGAAGGCCTGGCTGACCTTTTCGTACCAACCGGCATTGCGCAGTTCGGTGATGAAGATGTGGTCGGCCAGACGCAGGATGTCGGCGTATTCCTTCTTCACTTCCCCGAGGATACGCACACCCAGGCCCGGGCCCGGGAACGGGTGGCGATAGACCATATCGTGCGGCAGGCCGAGTTCGAGGCCGATCTTGCGGACTTCGTCCTTGAACAGCTCGCGCAGCGGCTCGACCAGTTCCAGGTTCATTTCTTCCGGCAGGCCGCCCACGTTGTGGTGGGACTTGATGACGTGTGCCTTGCCGGTCTTGGCGCCAGCAGACTCGATCACGTCCGGGTAGATGGTGCCCTGGGCGAGGAACTTGATGTTCGTCAGCTTGCTTGCTTCGGCATCGAAGATGTCGATAAAGGTACGGCCGATGATCTTGCGCTTCTTCTCGGGATCCGCCTCGCCTTCGAGGTTGGACAGGAATTGCGCTTCGGCGTCGGCGCGGATGACCTTCACGCCCATGTTCTCGGCGAACATGGCCATGACCTGATCGCCTTCCTTGTGCCGCAACAGGCCGTTGTCCACGAAGACACAGGTGAGTTGGTCGCCGATCGCCTTGTGCAGCAGCGCCGCCACGACGGAGGAATCCACACCGCCGGAGAGACCCAGCAGGACGTTGGCATCACCCACCTGCTCGCGCACCTGGCGTACGGCGTCATCGACGATGTTCGATGGTGTCCACAGGGCTTCGCAACCGCAGATATCCAGCAGGAAGCGCGACAGGATGCGACCGCCCTGCTTGGTGTGCGTCACTTCAGGATGGAACTGCACGCCGTACCAGCCGCGCGTGTCATCTGCCATGGCGGCGAGCGCACAGCTCGGGGTGCTTGCGAGCGCATGGAAGCCTTCCGGCAGTTGAGAAACCTTGTCGCCGTGGCTCATCCAGACGTCGAGGCCCAGGACGCCGTCTTCGTCGACATGGTCTTCGATGCCGTCGAGCAGGCGGCTCTTGCCGACAACATCGACCTTGGCGTAGCCGAACTCACGGATCTGCGAGCCTTCAACTTTGCCGCCGAGTTGCTCAGCCATGGTCTGCATGCCGTAGCAGATCCCGAACAGCGGCACGCCGAGTTCGAAGACGGCCTTGGGCGCACGGGGGCTATTGGCTTCGTGGACCGATTCGGGGCCACCGGCGAGGATGATGCCGCGCGGCGCGAAGGCACGGATGTCTTCGTCGCTCATGTCGAACGGGTGCAGCTCGCAGTAGACGCCGATCTCGCGAACGCGGCGAGCGATGAGCTGGGTGTACTGGGAACCGAAGTCCAGGATCAGGATACGGTGAGCGTGAATGTCAGGGAGAGACATGGGCTTTCCTTCGGAAAGTGCTGAAGCTTAAAGCCGGAAGCTGGAGGTGAACGTCCGAGAGCATTGCTTTCGTCGTTCTCACTCCAGCTTCCAGCGCCTATCTAGAGTGGCGTGCGGGCGAGCATTGAGTACGCTGCGCCCTGCCCCGCCTGTGCCCGAATCAACCGACGCGGTAGTTCGGTGCTTCCTTGGTGATCTGTACGTCGTGGACGTGCGACTCGGCCATGCCAGCGCCGGTGATCCGCACGAACTCGGGTTTGGTCCGCATCGCTTCGATGGTGGCGCAACCGGTGTAACCCATCGAGGAACGCAGGCCGCCCATGAGCTGGTGAATGATGGCAGACAGCGCGCCCTTGTAAGGCACGCGCCCTTCGATGCCTTCTGGAACCAACTTCTCGGCGCCAGCAGAGGAATCCTGGAAGTAGCGGTCGGAAGAGCCTTGCGCCTGGGACATGGCTCCCAGCGAGCCCATGCCACGGTAGGCCTTGTAGGAGCGGCCCTGGAACAGCTCAACTTCGCCGGGCGCCTCTTCGGTACCGGCGAACATCGAGCCCATCATGACGCAGTAGGCGCCTGCGACGATGGCCTTGGACAGGTCACCCGAGAAGCGAATGCCGCCATCGGCAATCAGCGGAACACCGCTACCCTTGAGCGCTTCGGCCACATTGGCAACGGCTGAAATCTGAGGAACGCCTACACCGGCAACGATGCGGGTGGTGCAGATCGAGCCTGGACCGATACCAACCTTCACGGCATCCGCACCGGCTTCAACAAGCGCAAGCGCTGCTTCGGCGGTCGCGATGTTGCCACCAATGACCTGCACCTGCGGGAAGTTCTGTTTGACCCAGCGAACGCGATCGATCACGCCCTTGGAGTGGCCGTGCGCCGTGTCGACGATGACGACATCCACGCCCGCGGCCACCAGTGCGGTCACCCGGTCGCCGGTATCAGCGCCAGTACCCACTGCGGCGCCCACGCGCAGGCTGCCCTGCTCGTCCTTGCTGGCGAACGGGTACGCCTTGGCTTTTTCGATGTCCTTGACGGTCATCATGCCCTTCAGCGCGAAGGCGTCATCGACGATCAGGACCTTCTCGATACGGTTCTTGTGCAGCAGCTCGCGAACCGTGTCCTTGTCGGCGCCTTCCTTCACGGTCACCAAGCGCTCTTTCGGCGTCATGACTTCACGTACGGTGGCTTCCAGGCGGTTTTCGAAACGAATGTCGCGCGAGGTGACGATGCCGACCAGGTCACCGTTCGACAGAACCGGCACACCGGAAATGTTGTGCATGCGCGTCAGATCGAGCAGATCGCGGATGGTGGCGTCGGCCTCGATCGTGATCGGGTCCTTTACGACGCCCGCCTCGAAGCGCTTCACCTTGCGCACTTCGGTGGCCTGCTGCTCGATGGTCATGTTCTTGTGGATGATGCCGATGCCGCCTTCCTGCGCCATGGCAATGGCGAGGCGGGCCTCGGTCACGGTATCCATCGCTGCGGAAATCAGCGGGATGTTCAGCTCGATTCCTCGGGTCAGCTTGGTCTTCAAACTGACATCTTTCGGCAGCACCTCGGAATAACCGGGCACGAGGAGAACGTCGTCGAAAGTAAGGGCTTCTTGGCTGATGCGCAGCATGGCGGGGGCTCCCGGTCGGGAAAAAGGAAGCGCGGCATTATACCTAGGAGCTGAGCCGGTAGAAAGCGCACATTGACGTCTGACACGCCTGAAAGGCATGGGCGCCGACGAACACCCCACGGCCCACACATGGCGTATACCCCGGCCGCCGCATTTACTTGTACACCCGGTCGAACCGGCAGTATCAATGCCGCCAGCGTGCTATTCGCCTGCGTTTTATTGCTAAGCTCCATCGACCAGATCAAAGCCCTCGAGGTGGCCGATGAACGTTGTGATCCCGGATGACTACCAACATGTGGTCCGCTCGCTGGACTGCTTTGCTCGGCTCGATGGTCACGACGTTCAGGTGTTCCACGACACCACCTCCGATCTCGACGACCTAGCCCAGCGCTTCGCAGAGGCCGATGCGCTCGTGCTGACCCGCGAACGCACGCGTATCGATGAAGCGCTTCTCGCGCGCCTTCCGCGGCTCAAGCTCATCAGCCAGACCGGTAAGGTGTCCTCGCACCTCGACCTCGCTGCCTGCACCCGGCATGGCGTAGCCGTTGCCGAAGGGCGCGGGTCGCCCGTTGCGCCGGCTGAATTGGCCTGGTGGCTGATCCTGACTGTCAGGAGGCGATTGCTCCAGGCCGTCGATGCGTTCCGGGAAGGGGCCTGGCAGGTAAACCTTGGGGACCGGCTTGCCGGGCAGACACTTGGCATATGGGGCTACGGCAAGATTGGCCAGCGCCTGGCTCGCTATGCCAGCGCCTTCGACATGACCGTTCTCGTCTGGGGCAGCGACGCATCGCGTGCGCTGGCGATCGAGCACGGACACCAGGCTGCGAAGACCCGTGAACAGTTTTTCGAGACGGCGGACATCGTCAGCCTCAACCTGCGCCTGAGCGACCGTACACGTTACGTCGTGACGGCAGAGGATCTGGCACACATGCAGCCGGACGCCTTACTGGTAAACATAAGCCGCGCCGAACTCATAGCGCGCAATGCGCTGCTCGACGCGTTGGACAAGGGGCGCCCTGGGTCAGCAGCGATCGATGTGTATGAGCAGGAGCCGATCTGGAACGCTGATCATCCGCTACTCAAACATCCACGCGCGCTATGTACACCCCACCTTGGGTATGTCGAGCGAAACGGCTACGAGCTGTATTTCGGCGACGCGTTCGACAATGTCGCTGCGTTCTTCCGCGGCACGGCGACCAATATTGCTAATCCCGAAGCCCTGGATCGGGCGTTGGCGAAATAGATTCCGTAACACACCGCTCGTCTGCGATGAAGAACCGCTCCGCCTCGAAGGGTCGAAGTCACGAGCCTGCCAAACAGGCCCTTACCCGGACACAAGGAGCTTTCCCCATGCAACGCCTGTTGCCTGCCCTCTGCCTCGCCGCAGCCCTGCCCGCGATGGCGGCCGAAACGCCAAGTTATGGACCCGAACTGGAAGGGTTCGACTACGACCGCCCTGTCGAACGCTTCGAATTCCAGTCCCAGGGCGAGAAGCTGCAGATGGCCTATATCGACGTCAAACCTGAGACGGCGAACGGCCGGACGGTTGTGCTGATGCACGGCAAGAATTTCTGCGCCGGCACGTGGGAAGGCAGTATCGATGCGCTAAGCAAGGCCGGTTACAGGGTCATCGCACCCGACCAGATCGGCTTTTGTAAATCGACCAAACCCATGCGCTACCAATACAGCTTTCATCAGCTGGCTCAGAACACGCACACGCTGCTCGAGCACCTGAAGGTCGACAAGGCCACTGTGCTTGGCCACTCCACGGGCGGCATGCTGGCGACTCGATACGCTCTGCTCTACCCCGATCAGGTCGATCAGTTGGTGATGGTCAATCCGATTGGACTGGAAGACTGGAAGGTAGAAGGCGTTCCCTATCAGACGGTCGATCAGTGGTACGCCAATGAAGCGCAGACCAACGCCGAGGGCATTCGCCAATACGAGCGAGATACCTACTACGCCGGTGAATGGAAGCCGGAATACGACCGGTGGGTCGACATGCTTGCCGGCCTGTTCAACGGCCCAGGCAAGAATCTTGTTGCCTGGAACTCGGCGCTCCTCTACGACATGATCTACACGCAGCCCGTCATGTACGAGTTCGGAGAGATCAAGGCGCCTACCCTGCTGCTGATTGGGCAGAAGGACAACACTGCAATCGGCAAGGCAAAAGCGCCCAAGGAGCTGCAGCCGAAGCTGGGCAACTACCCTGAACTCGGCAAGCGAGCCGCCAAGGCGATCCCCAACAGCACGCTGGTGGAGTTTGATGAGCTCGGTCACGCGCCGCAGATCCAGGCACCCGGTCCCTTCCACGAGGCGCTTCTCAAAGGTCTTTCCGATCTGAAGTCATGACACGGCGCTAGCTCTCACGAAGCCGGACAGGAATAATGACGCCCGTCCGGCCTTGGCCGGCTCGTTCGATTTCCCCAGAGATGAAGGCATACCCATGGTCAACCCTACGCAAAACGAAGATCGCCTGCGCCGGATGAAGCGCCGTCTGCGCAAAAAGCTTTACCTCGGCGAATTCCAGGAGCACGCGTTCGAACTCAAGGTGTCCTTCAAAGAAGCCCTGGACGACGATGCCCTGGACGCTTTCCTCGACGATTTCGTGAATCTGGTGGAAGGCCGCTCGCTGGATTACATCGGCGGCTTCGATCCCAAGTGGCTCGAAGGCACCATCATGGCGAACAAGCGCTATCACTCGCCGACTGACGAAGACCGTCAGGCACTTCAGGATTGGCTGAAGGCACGTGACGAAGTCACCGAGGTAGAGGTCAGCGACCTGTTCGACGCCTGGTACGGCTACGAATAAGCCACCGCGCTCGATCCAACGAAAAAGGCCCCGTGCGATCACTCGTACGGGGCCTTTTTCTATGGGGCTGTTTTTACAGCATGCCCCACGACCAGCAGAACGCCAGCAACACGAGCGAGAAGCCCCACATCCAGAACAGGGAATAACGGATGTGGCGTCCCAAATCGAGATTCGCCAGGCCAAGCGCCAGCCAAAGTGCAGGCGAGAACGGGCTGATGAAGGTGCCGATGATATTGCCGACCATCAGCGCATAGACCACGCTGGCTGGGTTGACGCCATAGGTGCCAGTGACTTCCAGCACGATCGGCATCAGGCCGAAGTAGTACGCGTCGGTACTGAGCAGCAACTCCATCGGCAAACCAAATACGCCGAGGATGATATGCAACAGGGGAATGGCGGCATCCGGCAGGATGGTTACCAGGTCCTGCGCGATGGATGTCAGCATCTTCGTGCCAGCGAGCACACCCAGCATGGTGCCCGCTGCAAGAATGATCATGCCCATGTTGAGCGCCGCCCCTGCATGCGCCGCGACACGCGCCATCTGCAACTTACCGCCGGGATAGTTGACGATCAGCACGATACACAGGGCGATCATGAAGATGTAACCCGCCGGCAGCGCCCCTGTGAACAGCGACACCAGAACGGCCAGGAACAACAGGCCGTTGAACCACATCAACTTGGGACGCTGCAGCGATTTGGCTTCCTCGCTCAGCTCCTCGGCCTCCAGCATCACGGAGCTGCTTGCCTCGATATCCTTCACGGTTGCGCCGCTGGCGATACGACGGCGCTCGCGCAGACCTAGTAGCACGGCAAGGCCCACGAGGAGCACCGCGCCTACGGCCTGAACCGGAATAAGGTCGCGCCAAAGATCGGTCAGGTCGATACCCGTCACCGCCGAGGCCCGCCCCAGCGGCCCGGACCAGGGCAACATGTTGAAGATGCCCGCGCCGAGCGCCAGAAGCAGCAGCATGAGATAGGGGCTCATCCGCAACTCACGGTAAAGCGGTAGCAAGGCCGGAACAGTCAGCAGGAACGTCGTTGCGCCTGCACCGTCAAGGTGAGCCAGCATGCCGATGATGGCGGTCGCTACGGCGACGGCCACGACGTTGCCTCGTGTCACCCGCACCATGCCGCCGATCAGGGGGCGGAAAAGCCCCGTGTCCTGCAATACGCCAAAGAACACGATGGCGAACACGAACATCACGGCGATCGAAGTGACCTTGCCGATCCCTTCGTTGAAGAAGGTCGTCAGCTCAGCGGGCCCGAAGCCTGCGAACAGTGCACCGATGAGGGGGACAGAAATGAGAGGGATGATGGGAGAGGTACGGCCGAGGATCAACAGCAGGACCAAAGCGCCCATGGTCAACAGGCCAATCAGCGTAAGCAAAAGCAGATCTCCAAGTTTGTTTTTGTATCGATCACACGCAGGGGCGGACCTTACCTGTCCGCGGCATCCCGGCAAATCGGGAAAATACTACCGAATGTGGATTTCGCAACCCCTCTAGGACGCACATTACCGCCGCTATGAGTATGAATCCGCCTTAGTAGTTCACATGTGAAATAGATCGTGGATGTATCGGCAAGTCCCGGAACGCTTGCCTTCATTGGTGTGCGCGCACATGGCGCCAAATCCGGGACAGACTGATCGACTGTACCCAGACGCCCTTTCGCCAACCTTTCAGATGCGCTCGTGCAGTCTCGGCAAAGGCATTGGCCCTTTTTAGCCGCGCACAACGAAAAACCCCCGCGCCGGGCTCCTTGCAGAGTCGGCGCGGGGGTTTTCGATAGCCAGGGGGTCGATCAGCGACCGGCGTCCGCCTGGTCGTCCGGATCGGGTGTGACGTCGTCTTCGGGCCGAGGCTGTTCGCCCTGCTCGTTGAGTTGCTTGAGGTCCTCGTCGATATGCTCGGCGCTTTGCTCTCTGCGCTCGCCTTCGGCAGCATTGGATTTGTCTTGGTTTGCCATGTTCCGCCTCCTGTAGTCGCTCATGCTTTAGGCAACGATACCGGCCAAGGGTGCCCTGCTCAGGCGCCGGTCCGAATCAGGGCGACAGGCAACCCAATCCGCGCGCTGATGGCATCCAGAAAGTCGTCGGAAAAGCCGGCTCCGGCCCAGCCATTGAAGATGAAGCCCAGGTTCGAAAAGGCGCAGGGTTGCAGAAACAGAAAGTTGTTCACCTCGTCTTCGAACCCGCATTCCGGGCACTCGAAATGATCGGTGTCACCGGCCATCCACTCGTCCAGGTTCTCGAAGAAGGATTCGCCCACCTCCTGCCGACATTCGGGGCAACCCGCCTCCTCACGAAAATCATCGGTTGGCGTATAGATGCATCGCCGGGTCACGATCTCGAGTCCATTCGTATCGTGGTCGAACGGAACGCGCTCCGGCCGCTGGGTGACGCGACGAGCACCTGCGCCGGGCGGATAGGCCATGCGCGATCCCGTGACACCGCATGTCGTAGGAATCGACGATACGACCTCGTTGCGTACCAGCCAGTGCAGGACCTTCTGGGCCAGCGCCTCATGCGCGGGCACGCGGGAAAGACGTGGTACGAGGATGCATTGGTCGGACATGGAATCGGCACTCGCGTGGGAACGGCTACCTATTATCCGGCACAAATTCTCCGGCGTACGTCGATATTTTTGATAACAGCGGGTTCGAACGGCTTTTGACCCTTCGTACCAAACAGACCCGGGCCATGCCGCGCGCAGCAGCGCGGTGAAGACACGGCGCTACCGTGCGCGCTTGGGCAACCGCTCCGAGGACTTGAAGCACCGCATGCGCGTTGCGTTATCGATCAGCCCGCGCCCCGCCTTTGTTACGCATGGCGAGGTTGTACTGCATGATGCACTCACGTCGCTCGATGCTGCCTTTCTTCGTCACGCGTTCGCAGACAGCTTCCGCCTCGCTCGCCCTGCCTACGATGGTAAGCCCCGAACGCGGGGTTTGGACGCTCGGTTGCGAAGGTGCCGCATAGGGCTGCGGGCTGTAGGAACTGGCAGGCGACCGGGGTGTGTAGTTCTGCGCGTTGAAGGCCGTTTGCCTTGGCACTTCCCTTGGCTGGTCTAGTGAAATGATGCCGGGATCCGCTGCCTTGACGACGCGATCCACAGTACGTGCCGATTGCCGGACGTACTGCTCAATGGCTTCAGCTCTGGCCTGTTCCAGCCGTACTGCTTCCGCCGCTTTTGAACGGACCTGATACTCGTGGAAGGCAAACGACGCGGCTGCGCACGCACTGATAAATAGAACGGCTGGCCCGACACCAATGCCACGCGCCCGCCTACGTCTGGGACGGTCGTCGTAATCGTCCCAGGCACTGAATCCCTTGTCCCTGCTCATGATGCTCCTTTTGGCCACCGCTATGACGGCGCCGTTGGCTTCCGTTGCTCTACCTCGCCACATGCGAACGTTTGGCTCCGCGTCGAGCCTGAAGTCGCGTTCGATGGACTGTCTGAATGCTTGGCGGAAGGCAGTGAGAGTCGAACTCACCCGGGAACGGCTGCCGTCCCCAACCGGGTTTGAAGCCCGGCCGCACCACCGGGTGCGATTGCCTTCCGTTGATCTGGAAGGAGAGGCGCAAGCCTACCAGAGCAGGCGCGCGAATGCTTGAAAGAGACCGTATGAAATGCAGGTGATCAGCATTCGGACAGGTTGGCCGAGCCACCGGCCAACCCTCTCCGTGCCTCGGCCCAATCCAGCCAGAGTCACACTGCATGGGCTTGAAAAGTGGTGCTCGACCTGACACGCACTGTCCTACGCTGGCCTGACTGCTCCGCGGTGCAGAGAGCGCAGGCACACCGAACAGCAGGGCCAAGGGCTATCAGCTCCGTACCGGTCACGTCTTATGCGCCGGGCGGGCATCCCTGATCACGGTCGGTGCGCATGGCGGAATGGACGGCCCCACATATGCTACGTAGGCCCGACTTCAAGCCCTCCTCCAGTGTTGGATGGTAGAACGGCATGTCCAGAAGCGAACTGGCGGTCTCTCCCCGCATAAGCGCCAATGCGAACAGGTGGGCGATATGATCCATCCCGGGTCCGATCATGGCAGCACCGGTGAGCTTGCCGGTAACCGGTTCGGCATAAATGCGCGCGACGCCTTCGGCCCGGCCTTCCATTCGGGCGCGGCCCTGGTCCCCATAGGGTGAGCAGCCAACGATGCTGTCCTTGCTGGCCGGGGCACCTAATACCGCCACCGGTGGATCCGTAAAGATCAGGGAGAACGACGGTGAGCGCGGGCTGGACTCGACATCAGGAAAATTCGCGGCGTTATGTCCAGCGACCGCGCCTTCTTCCGACGCTTCGTGAAGGATCGACCGATAATGGTTGGCGTCACCGGCGATGAAGATAGACGACTGCCCACACTGCTGCGTTTCCCGATCGAAAACCGGCGTGCCATGGTCATCCAACTCGATCTCAGCATTCTCCAGATCCAGGCCTTTCAAGCGGGGCGGTCTGCCAGCGGCGACAAGCACGTAGTCGAACCGGCGCTGTCCGCTCTCCTCGCCCGACCACGAGATACGTACACCCTCCTGCTCGCGGGTCGCCTTGAGCTCGACGCCCAGGTGAAGCGCCATATCACGTTCGAGAATCGCCTTCAGCTCGGCCTGTACCGCGTCGTCCTTCAGTCCTCCGAGCGTATCGTCCGGCGCGAACAAGGCGACGTCCACTCCCAGGCGTGCCATTGCCTGCGCCAGCTCCAGCCCGACAGGTCCGCTGCCTATGACGGCAAGCGACGTCGGCAGATCAGGTAACTCGAAAACGCTCTCGTTGGTGAGTACGCGATCACCCAGGGTGTCGAACGGCTCTGGAATGGACGGATAGGAGCCGGTTGCGATCACGATCGCTTTGGCATGCACGGCGCGGCCGTCACTGAGCGACAGCTCGTTAGGGCCAGTGAATCGAGCGAAGGCCTTCTGCGCAACGCCGTCGGGTAGCGATTCGAACCCTTCCTTCGTCGCCGCCACGAAATGATCGCGTTCGGTCCGAACCCTGTTCATCACGGCGCGACCGTCAATGCGGACCTCGCCGACTTCGATTCCGAACGTCGATGCGCGCTTCACGGCTGTGAGCGCTTCGCCAGCAACGATGAGCAATTTCGATGGCATACAACCGACCGATGCGCAGGTCGTTCCAGCCCAGTGATCGTCGATCAGGACCGTCGTCGCACCATGGCGACGTGCAGCCCGCTCGGCTGCCAGACCTGCTGTTCCGGCGCCGATCACCGCGACATCGCACTGCAGCACTTCTTTTCGCGCCGTGTTTTCCCACTCGCTCATCGCCTCACCTCGGAACGTCTGGCTTCGGCTCGAGTGAGCCTGTTCCATAAATGACTCGCGAGTCGCCGCTTCGGTTGCAGGCGAAGGTACGAACGGACGTCAGGCTTTTACGAAACGCAACACGGCTGATTGGACTGGGAGCTTAAACCTCAATTGCCTGCGCGAGAGCGCTGTCGAGGCGAATTTTTCGTTCATTGCCAAATCGCCGCGTGAAACCCAGGCGATCGAAATACTCGAGAATCTGGATACTGCGTTTACGCCCGATACCAAGCGCGTTGCGAAACGCTGCAGCGCTGATCATGCCGTGGTCCTTCTCCAGACGAAGGGCTACGGCTGCCAACTCATTCGCCGTCGCTTCCGGATAGAACAAATCTCGCACGACCTGATGCAACTGCCCCAACCGCGCCAGCTTTCGCAGCAGATGCCGGGCCGCAGCCTCATCCGTTCCCAATTGCTTGGCCAAGTCTCGGACCCAGGGCGGATCGAAGCGCCCTGCCAATAGCAACGGCAGCACCCGGGCATGTAGCGCTTCCTCCTGCGGGGTGAGCCGGACTCGATGCTCCGGCCTGTGCAGCCAGGGACCACTCGCCTGGATATCGCCACTGGAAATCAACGACTCGAGCAATGCAATGAACACCGGACGCTCCAGTTCGGGCGCGGCGTATCGCCTCAGGCGATCGCGATCCGGCCCCAATTCATCCGGCTGTTCCTCGTGAAAGGTCTGCAACTTCGCTATCAGGTGTTGCTGCCAACGCGACCAGCGGGTCCTGGCGAACAAACGGCGTCCCTGACGGGTTGGCACGTCGATAACCGAGTCCGGCAACGACCATGTCTGAAGCGGCTGGTTGAACTGACGAGCCAGACGCTGTGGCTCCAGGCCACCGTCGCTGTATTCGAGCAACGTCGGCAGCACCGTTTCGAGCTGGCCATCCGAGAGCGCCCGCAGCTGGGTCAGCCGGGACTCAACTCGCCGATGGCGCGCCGGCGCGAATGGGTCCAGCACCTTGCCGCCGCCCAGTGTTCGCTGCGCCGACTGATCCCGGATCACAACACGGTCGCCATGCACCGTTTGGACCGGCGCATTGAGTACCAGCTGCGCCAACGCCCGTTCGCCCGGCTGCAGCGACTCGCCCTCCAGGAGCGCCACGCGCGCGGTGACATCATGAGCGCCGAGGTGCACATGCACGGGTGTCCAGTGCTTGAAGGGCGTACCTTCGCCCGACAATAGGCGCAAGTCGATGTCGACTCGCGTCGTTGGCGCATGCAGCCAGTCAGCTTGCAGCCAATCCCCCCGGTGGATGCCATCGACACTGAGCCGCTCACCAGCCAGGTTAAGCGCAACACGTTGCCCCGCGAAGGCGCGCTCGACTTCACGGTTTTGTGCGTGAAGGCCTCGGACGCGTACTGGCCGGCCTGCGTTGCCCAATACCAGCGTATCGCCAACCGAGACCTCGCCTGCGAAAGCCGTACCCGTGACGACAACGCCAGCGCCCGAAACACTGAAGGCCCGATCCACGGCCAGCCGAAAGCCATTGGCTGATGCCCGCCCGCGGATATGGGTTTCCGCGTCGATCAAGGCATCCCGAAGCGCACCAACGCCCTCACCACTGACGCTCGAGACCGGGAAGATTGGCGCGCCCACTAGCGGGCCGGCGGCAAGCAGCTCATTGATCTCGGCAGACACCTCATCGACACGCACAGGCTCGACACGGTCGCATTTGGTCAGCGCGACCAGCGCTCGCTCGATACCGAGCAGCTCGACGATTGCCAGGTGCTCGCGCGTCTGCGGCATGACACCGTCGTCCGCTGCGACGACAAGCAGGACAAGATCGATGCCGCTTGCGCCCGCCAACATGTTGTGAACGAACCGCTCATGACCCGGAACATCGATGAAGCCGGTCAGCGGCGCTTCCGGAACAAGCGGCGCGTAGACGTAGCCGAGGTCGATGGTCATGCCACGTTCGCGCTCTTCGCGCCGACGGTCGCCCTCAATGCCAGTCAGTGCGCGCAGCAGGGATGTCTTGCCGTGGTCGATGTGCCCGGCCGTGCCGACAATCACGGCGCTACCGCCGCTACATCCAGTGTGCTCAGCTGAGCGACGAAGCCCGGCTCGTCATCCAGCTGGCGCAGATCCAGCCACAGTGCATCGTCGTCGATTCGTCCAATGACCGGGATATCGAGCCCGCGTAATGCCTCTTCCAGATTACGAAGCGAACGTCCCTTCCAGCGCCGGGAAACGTTCGGGCGCAGGCACAGCGCTGCGCTGGGCAAACGCGCCACCGGTTGCGTGCCGCTGCCGATCATCCCGAGCGCTGCGACTGCCTCGACCTGCCAACCTTCGCCCAATTGAAGGGCCAACTGGGGCTGCAGGCGTTGGGCCTGCGCCATGATGTCAGCCTGGGACCGCGACAGCAGACGCAGGCTGGTCAACCTTTCACCAAGCCGGTCCGGGTCCCGGTAGAGTGAAAGCACGGCTTCGAGCGCGGCAAGCGTGAGCTTGTCGACCCGAAGCGCGCGCTTCAGGGGGTTCTTCTTGATGCGGGAGATGAGATCCTTGTGGCCGACGATGATCCCGGCCTGCGGTCCGCCCAACAGCTTGTCGCCGCTGAATGTCACGATGTCCGCGCCATCATGCAGCGCTTCCTGGACAGTCGGCTCCTTTGGCAGGCCCCACCGGGTCATGTCGACCAGGCTGCCACTGCCGAGATCCTCCAGCAGCGGCAACCCATGCGTGTCCGCAATGCGAGCCAGTTCGGTCGTTGGGACACTCGCCGTGAAGCCCTGGACGCTGTAGTTGCTGGTGTGTACGCGCATCAGCAACCCGCTGCGCGGGCCGATTGCGGCCTCATAGTCCTTGGCGTGCGTACGGTTCGTGGTGCCAATTTCGACCAGCTTCACGCCTGCCCGCGACATGATGTCCGGAATGCGAAAGGCGCCGCCGATCTCGATAAGCTCGCCTCTGGAGATGATGCCTTCCTTGCGGGCGCCCAGGCTGTTGAGCGCCAGGAGCACCGCAGCGGCGTTGTTGTTCACCACCGTGACGGCTTCTGCCCCAGTGAGCTCCTGGATAAGGCCTGTGATCAGATCGTCCCGATCGCCGCGCTTTCCGGTCGCAAGGTCAAACTCCAGGTTCAGCGGATAACGCGCCGCGAGCGAGACGGCCTCGATGGCTTCGTCGGGCAGTAATGCGCGGCCCAGATTGGTATGCAGAACCGTACCGGTAAGGTTGAACACACGGCGCACGCGGCTACGGTGACGCACAGCCAGGCGCTCTCCAGCGCGGCCAAGCAGCACGGCCTCCGCCATTTCGGCCTCGCCCAGTTCGCCCTTGTGCGCGGGCCCACGCAGTTCATCGAGGAGGTTTCGTAGCGTATCGAGTGTCGTTTCACGCCCGTAGCGCTCGAGCAGCGGCTCGCAAGCGGGATGGCGGAGCAGACGGTCAATGGAAGGCAGGTGTGCAGCGGTCATGCGCCGAGCCTCGGCAGCGTGATCGGAAGGCATTGGCAATCTCCGGCGGGAAACCTCAATAGGAAAACAGAAGCGAAGGACCCGCCCGACTCAAAGCCAGGCGGGTCAGCAGGCGATCAGCCGTCGCCCGGTGCAAGCATCAGGTTGGGCGTTTGCCGCTGAAAGCCTTCCTCATCCATTCGCATATCCAGTGCAAGGCTGGCGAGGTCGGCCGACAACGCTTCAGCATTGGCATCGGATTCAAGGTAGACGAGTTTGAGGTAGCTCGTGCAGTTCGGACAGGCTTCAGCCCGGATCGGTGCCCTGTCCGGCGCGTATTTGTCGTTCTCGAACGTGTAGTACTTCAGGCCCTCGCTCGAGTCGCAGTGAATGCACTTCACACGCACGAGGTGCCACTCGCAGGCGCACAGCGAGCAGACCAGAAAGCGCAGCCCGTTGTATTTGCCCTGATGGCGAATGACGCCTGCCATGGCGGGCGAGCCGCAGCAGGGGCACTGCGCATGGCTGCCGATATCTTTCACCGTTCCTTCGGGCAGCTGAAGTAGCCAATGACTAAAGGCGGCCTGCAGCGCGGCACTGAGAAACGGCACCAGCGCCGCTGGGACGCCAGTGTATTGGCCGGCCAACAGCATGACCGCCCAGGCGCGGCGTTCATCTACCGGAGCCTTGCGCAGCGTGTCGAGGGCGTCGGCCACCGGCCCTTGCGCCGGTTCGGGCGTAACGCGCTCCAGCAGGGCGTCTAGAAAAACCAGCCAGCCGTCTTCACGCACGAGTGTGTCAGCGGCAAGCGGCGGCAGCTTGTGGGCAGCGCATTGATTGATCCGATGCATGTCCAGTGCGACGTTTTCCGGCGGCTGGTCCAGCAGGCCTTGCTGGGTGTCACACAGGGATGCGATCAGGCGAAGGTAGTCGCCCAACGGATGGTCTGTCGCCAGGTGCCGAAGCCGCTCGGCGCGAAGGCTGAACAGGCGCTTCGGCGGAAGATGGAGATAAGGCAGCGCGGTCGCTGAAATGGCGATCTGTTCGGGATCGAGCGTTTGACCAGGCAAAGCGAGGCTCCTGTTAGGGGCCGAACGGGCTGCTTGAGGCCGCTCGGTCAGTGATGCGGGATGAGCGTATCGAAGCGGATCGATCACCCGGAGTTGAAGTATCTGGTGCAGGGCTGTACGCAGATCTATAAGCCACCGCCTTGCTGGCGGGCGCTTCCAGACAGGTCATGGGTGGTCAGGGCGGGCGCACCCTCGCGAGACGGTCGAATCCTTGCGACGTGCCCCCGCCCTACCCTCTATAGCACTAGCGCTTCTGCCGCTCCTTGCGAACCACGTCGTCATACCACAACTCGTGGTGCTTCTTCGCCCACGCACGGCTCACCCATCCGCTCATCATGGCGCCGAAGGATCCCTTGATCCAGATCGCCGCGTAGATGTGCACGATGATCGAGGTCACCAGGACGAATGCGGCGAACGCGTGCACCAGCGAAGCCAGGCGAATCAGGTCGATGCCGAAGAAGTGGCTGAAGTAGGCGCGCCACATGACCACCCCGGTGACCGCAAGCAAGAGCATGCTCACGATCAGGCTCCAGAACAGGAGCTTTTGCCCCGGGTTGTACTTGCCAATCGGCGGCACCCCCTCTTCCTCATTCTTCATGACCTTGCCGATGTTCTTCAGCCACAACCGGTCATTCTTGATGAACAGGTTGTTGCGCCAGAATCGGATGACCAGCCACAAGAACATCACGAACATCCCCACCCCGATGAAGGGGTGAAGGATGCGCGTCCAGGTCCCGCCGCCGAACAGGTTGCTGAGCCAGAACAGCGCCGGGTGAAACAGCGCCAGTCCGGATAGCCCAGCGAGCACGAACAGGATGGAGACGATCCAGTGGTTCGTCCGCTCGTTGGCGTTGTAACGCAGGATCATCTTTTTCATGGCCGCCCCCTGTCGTCGGGTCGCTTCGGATCGAAGGTCTGTACGCTCGGGTCGACCGTCACCGGAGCACCTGGCTTGGAGGACGCCGCGCCCTGCGCATGTTTCGCCGATTCGGAATGCTCAGCCTTCTCGTCTTCCTCCTCGACCCGTTGCGGGCCGATCCGTACGTAGTGGAAGAACCCCGCCAGGACCGCAGCGCCCATAGCAAGGAGGCTGAGCGGCTTGGTGATGCCCTTCCATAGACTGACCATCGGGCTGATGGCCGGCTCGTTCGGCAGATTGGCGTAGAGCGACGGCTGGTCCGCGTGGTGCAGCACGTACATGACGTGCGTGCCACCGACACCTTCGGGGTCGTACAACCCCGCGTTCTCGTAGCCACGGGACTTCAGGTCGACGATGCGCTCATCCGCATGCACCTTCATCTCTTCCTTGGTACCGAAGACGATGGCGCCCGTCGGGCAGGTCTTCACGCATGCCGGCTCCAGGCCAACCGCTACGCGGTCGGAACAGAGCGTGCACTTGTAGGCCTTGTGGTCCTTCTGCGAGATGCGCGGAATGTTGAACGGACAACCCGTGATGCAATAGCCGCAGCCGATGCAATGGTCCTGATTGAAGTCGACGATACCGTTGGCGTGCTGCACGATTGCGCCGGGGCTGGGGCATGCCTTGAGGCAGCCCGGCTCGGCACAATGCATGCAGCCATCCTTGCGGATGAGCCATTCCAGATCACCATCGGGCTTTTCGTGTTCGGTGAAACGCATCAGCGTCCACGATTCAGCCGTCAGGTCCATGGGGTTGTCGTACACACCGTGGGTGTGCCCGACTTCGTCGCGGATGTCGTTCCATTCGGAACAGGCCACCTGGCACGCCTTGCAGCCGATGCATTTTGAGACGTCAATGAGCTTGGCCACCGACTCCATATCGCGGATCGAAGGCGGCGTCGTGGTCGTCGCGGAGCGGGCAATGATATCGAGCGTAGCCATTACACCTTCTCCAGGTTGACCAGGAAGCACTTCGATTCGGGCGTCTGCGAATTGCCGTCGCCGATGAAGGGCACCAGGGTGTTGGCGATAAAGCCGTTACGTGCCACGCCAACGAAGCCCCAATGGATGGGAACGCCGATCTGGTGGACCGTCTGGCCGTTCACTTGCAGCGGACGGATCCGCTTGGTCACGACCGCAACCGCTTCGATATAACCGCGCTTGTTGTTCAGGCGCACGCGGTCACCTGCCGCAATCCCTTTCTCATTAGCCAACACTTCGCCGATTTCGACGAATTGCTCCGGCTGCATGATCGCGTTGAGTCGGCAGTGCTTGCTCCAGTAGTGGAAGTGTTCCGTCAGACGATAGGTCGTGGCGGCGTATGGATAGTCCTTGTGGTCGCCCAATGTCTCCCAGACCGAGTCGAACACGCGGCCAGCCGGGTTGCTGGTGACCTGCTTGTTGTTGGGATGGAACGGGTTGATCCCGATCGGCGTCTCGAACGGCTCGTAGTGCTCAGGGAAAGGGCCCTCGTTGAGCTTGTCGAGCGAGAAGAAGCGCGCCACGCCTTCGGGGTTCATGATGAACGGATTCATCCCGGCTTCTGGCGGCACGTCCGGACGATAATCCGGTACGTCAGTGCCACCCCACGCCTTGCCCGTCCACCACACCAACCGTTTCTCCGCAGACCAGGGTTTGCCTTGCGGGTCCGCCGAGGCGCGGTTGTAGAGGATGCGGCGATTCATCGGCCACGCCCACGCCCAGCCAAGGTTCTGCTTCATGCCGTACGGATCGGAATTGTCACGGCGGGCCATCAGGTTGCCCTGATCGGTCCAGCTGCCGCAGAAAATCCAGCAACCCGAGGCCGTGGAGCCGTCGTCCTTGAGGTTTGCGAAACCGCCGAGCTGCTGCCCTGCGCGGATGGTCGGCCCTCCGGTCCCTGTGGTGTCCGGAATATCACGGACTGCATAGCCGTTGAGTTCCTTCGCCAGCTCTTCGGGTGTCGGAACGGGCGACTTGTAGGGCCACGCCAGATCGACGATTGGATCCGGGAACGCGCCGCCCTCTTCCTGGTACATGCGGCGCAGACGCAGGAACAGTTCGGACATGATGTGAACGTCGGTCTTGGCCTCGCCCGGCGGCTCGGCGCCTTTCCAGTGCCACTGCAACCAGCGACTGCTGTTGACGAGCGAGCCGTCTTCTTCCGCAAAGCAGGAGGTGGGCAGGCGGATGACTTCGGTCTGTACGTCCGCAGGATCGATGTCGTTGTACGGGCCGACCTTGCGCCAGAACTCGGACGTCTCTGTCACGAGCGGGTCCATGATGACGAGCCACTTGAGCTTGGTCATGGCCTTGAGGACGCGGTTCTTGTCCGGCAACGCGGCGATCGGGTTGAAGCCCTGGCAGAAGTAACCGTTCACTTCGCCTCGGCCCATGCGATCGAACATGCGCAGCACGTCGTAGCCGGGTACATCCAGTTTGGGCAGGTAGTCGTAGCAGTAGCCGTTTTCGGCGGTTGCCGCTTCGCCGTACCAGGCCTTCATCAGGCTGACATGGAACTTGCCGTAGTTCTGCCAATAGGACAGCTGCCCCGGTCGCATCGGCTTCAGGGTGCGCTTGGCTATGTAGTCGTCGAAGTTCTGCTCGGGATCGATCGGCAAGGTCATGTAGCCTGGCAGCAGGTTCGACAACAGCCCGAGGTCGGTCAGACCCTGGATGTTGGAGTGCCCGCGCAACGCATTCACGCCGCCACCCGGCATCCCGACGTTGCCCAGCAGCAACTGGACCATCGCTGCAGCGCGAATCATCTGGGCGCCGACCGAGTGCTGCGTCCAGCCAAGCGCGTACAGGACCGTCATGGTCTTACCCGGCGCCGAACAGGTCGCAATTTCTTCCCAGATCTTCATCATCCGGTCATGCGGCATGCCGCAGACCTGTCCAACCAGCTCCTGGGTGTACCGGCTGTAGTGCTTCTTCATGAGCTGGTAGACGCAGCGCGGGTGCTGCATGGTCGGGTCGACCACGGCATAGCCGTCTTCACCAATCTCGTAGTTCCAGGATGACTTGTCGCTGTAGGTCCGCTTCTCGGCGTTGTAGCCGGTGAACAAGCCGTCATCGAAGTCGAAATCCTCGCGCACGACAAAGGTCATGTCCGTGTAGCTGCGGACATACTCGTGCTGGATCTTGTCTTCGGTAAGCAGGTAATTGATCAAACCGCCCATGAACGCGATGTCGCTGCCGATACGAATCGGCGCGTAATAGTCCGCAACCGAAGCGGTACGCGTGAACCGGGGATCGACCACGATAAGCCGCGCCTTGTTGTGCGCCTTGGCTTCGGTTACCCACTTGAAGCCGCACGGATGCGCTTCCGCGGCGTTGCCGCCCATCACAAGAACCAGGTTCGCGTTGGCGATATCGGTCCAGGTATTGGTCATGGCTCCACGGCCAAACGTCGGGGCAAGACTTGCCACCGTCGGGCCGTGTCAGACACGTGCCTGGTTATCGAATCCCAATAGTCCCAGGTTGCGGACGATCTTGTGCGTCAGGTAGCCGGTTTCGTTGGAGGAAGCCGACGCTGCCAGGAAGCCGATGGTCAACAGACGGTTTACCGTCTCACCCTTTTCGTTCTGGGCGACGAAGTTGGCATCGCGATCGTCTTTCACCAGACGAGCAATGCGGTCCATGGCGTCATCCCAGGAGATGCGCGTCCACTCGTTGGAGCCGGGCTTGCGCACTTCAGGGTATTTCAGACGGTTGGGGCTATGGATGAAGTCCAGCAGGCCGGCGCCCTTGGGGCACAGCGTGCCGCGGTTGACCGGATGGTCCGCATCACCCTCGATGTGAATGATGTTCTGGGCAACGTTCTTTCCTTCGTCCCCCATGCTGTACATGATCAGCCCGCATCCTACGGAGCAGTAAGGGCAGGTGTTTCGGGTTTCCTTGGTGTGGGTGAGCTTGAAATGGCGCACCTGGTCGGCGAAGGCCGGCGTGGGCGCCATACCGAGCGCTGCAAGGCTCGAGCCTCCAAGGCCGACGGCGGCGACCTTGAAGAACTGGCGACGGTTCATGTCCATCGGAGGGTACTCCTGATCGTTTAGCGGGCGCCGATGCATCGCCGGCAGCCTCGCACTGCAAATCACGGTAGAAAACAGCGTAGCAAAACGCACCGCTTCGCTTGGGGACACTCGATCCCTCACCAAAGTTTAGCCAAGCGGAGCAATCTTTCTCATGATCTGGATCAACGGCTTCGCTTTCAACCCGACAGGGCCGCGTCTATCATCGGGCAATGATCAAGGATCCTTTTGAACGTCTCGGCCTCGACCGGGAGATATTGAGCGTCAGTCAGCTCAACAACCGAGCCCGGCTTTTGCTGGAGGACGTGTTTAGCTCGATCCGGGTGGAAGGCGAGATTTCGAACCTGGCCCGACCCGCATCCGGCCACATCTACTTCACCTTGAAGGACAAGCAGGCACAGGTGCGTTGTGCCCTCTTCCGTCAGAACGCGCTGCGTGTTCGACAGGCGCTGAAGGACGGCATGGCCGTCAAGGTGAAAGGCAAGGTCTCGCTCTTCGAGGGCCGCGGCGATTATCAGCTGATTCTCGAAACCGTCGAGCCGGCAGGCGATGGTGCGCTGCGGCTGGCGTTCGATGCGCTCAAGGAAAAACTCGGCGCCGAGGGCCTGTTTTCAACCGAGCGAAAGATTCCCTTGCCCTCGCACCCACGTCGTATCGGCATCGTCACATCGCCGACCGGCGCCGTTATTCGAGACATCATCAGCGTCTTCAAACGACGCGCCCCTCAGGTCGAATTGACGCTTGTACCCACCGCCGTGCAGGGCCGGGACGCGACCGGCCAGATCGTCCGGGCTCTAAGAACGGCTGATGCCCGTGGTTTCGACGCGCTGATCCTTGCCCGCGGTGGCGGCTCACTGGAGGACCTGTGGTGCTTCAATGAAGAAGCTGTCGCACGAGCGGTCGATGCCTGCGTAACGCCGATCGTTTGCGCAGTCGGCCACGAGACAGATGTGTCGATTGCCGATTTCGTCGCTGACGTCCGCGCACCAACGCCTTCAGCCGCCGCAGAGCTGCTGGCACCGCACAGCGCCGACCTTGTTCATCGACTGGACGGGCTACAGCGCCGGCTGGTGATGTTCATGCGCCAGCGCCTTCACCGCGACGCGCTGCGCCTGGAAGGCCTACAGCGCCGCTTGCGCCATCCGGGTGAACGCCTTCTTCAGCAATCCCAACGGATCGACGACCTCGAGCAGCGGCTGACGCGAGCCATCGACAGGCGCCTGTGCGAACGCCATGAACGGCTGGCGAGGCTGGAAACACGGCTCGGTGCCCAGCACCCGGGCCGTACGCTCGCGATGTACAAACAGCGTCTTGAATACCTGCAGCAGCGGCTTCCCCGTGTAATGCAGGACACGATCAAATCGCATCAGCGGCAACTCCTGGGCCTGGTTCAGACTCTGAACGTGGTGAGCCCCCTTGCCACGCTTGGCAGGGGCTACAGCATTCTTCTCGATGAACGTGGCCGTGCCGTACGGGCCGCCTCGCAAACCGAACCCGGCCAGCGCCTACGCGCCAGGCTCGGCGACGGCGAGCTGGACGTTCGCGTGGAAGACAATCATCTGACCCCGACCACGCTTTCTCTACTGGACTGATGCAGAATGATCGAGTTTGACCGCCCCATCCCCCGCGTGGAAGACCCCGACTGGGCGCGCGTCGCAGATATTCCGATCCATGAAAACGCCGAGCCCCTGACCACCCTTCGTCTGGCGCCGACCCTGCGTGTCTATCCTGCCTATCTGCACCTGGGCGTGCCGGATGCGGTCACCGATTGTCACGTGCGAACGGGCGTATTCGAACGACTCCTACACGCCAGTGCACTTCTGCCAGAGGGCTACGCGCTGGTCATCCTCGACGGCTGGCGGCCGATTGCAGTGCAACGGCACCTGTACCGCGCACTCGAATCCACCATGTCCCAACATCATCCGTTCGCTGATGCCGAGACATTGGAACGACTCACACGGCAATTCGTCGCCCCGCCCAGTACGGCCCCCCACTCGCCCAGCCCGCACCTTACGGGCGGCGCAGTGGATGTGACCCTTTGCGACGAGCAAGGCCGCTTGCTCCACATGGGGTCGCGCTTCGATGAGGTTGGCCCGCGCTCGTTTACCGCCTACTTCGAATGGGCCGAACTGGTGTCTGCAGAGGATCATAATGCCCGGCAAAATCGACGTCTTCTGCACCATGCCATGACGCACGCCGGTTTTAGCAACCTTTCAAGTGAATGGTGGCACTACGATTACGGCAACCAGCTATGGGCGTGGCATGGCGGCCACGAGGCCGCTTTCTATGGCCCGACCGAGCTGCCGCGGCTCGAAGCACAGTGGCACCATCAATTAGCCGAACGGTTCGGCATCACCCCTCCCTGAAAGAATGAGGTCCCATGCGTCGCCTGCTCCTTGCCTGTATCGCGGTCCTGCTAGCGCTCCCTGCTTACGCTGACGGCTTTATCACCCGCCTGCTCGACAAACCCGTTCCGGGCGGTGTTGCGGTGGTGGATCTGGGCGATTCACCGCAGGCACCTCGCGTCACCTACCAGCGCAAGCCGGTCCTGGTCGTACGCGAGGACGATGCCCGCTGGATTGCGATAGTCGGCATCCCGTTGACGGCAAAGCCAGGCGCACAGCAGGTCAGCGTCGACGGCGGCTCCACGGGCGAGCTGAGCTTCACCGTCGGCCCTCGCACCTACAAGGAACAGCGAATCACGCTGAAGAACAAGGAGCAGGTAAGCCCCAGCCCGGCGAACGTTAAACGCTTCGAACGGGAGTTAGCCGAGCAGCTGAAAGCCTACGATCAATTCAGCCCACGCCAGCCAAGTAACCTGCTGTTTGACCCGCCCGTTGACGGTCCGCTTTCTTCGCCCTTCGGCTTGCGCCGCTTCTTTAACGGGGAGGAGCGCAACCCGCACTCAGGTCTGGATTTCGCGGTTGGCGCAGGTACGCCGATCAAATCCCCGGCGGCAGGCAAGGTCATCTTGGTCGGCGATTATTTCTTCAACGGCAAGACGGTATTCGTCGATCATGGGCAGGGGCTCATCAGCATGTTCTGCCACATGTCGAAAGTGGACGTGAAAGTGGGCGATGAGTTGACACGCGGCGGCATCGTAGGCCGTGTCGGTGCCACTGGACGCGCCACGGGCCCACATCTGCATTGGAACGTCAGCCTGAACGGCGTCCGGGTAGATCCATCGATCTTCATCGGCAAATACCAACCCTGAGCGAGTGACATCCTTGTCCCGACGAACCATGGGAGCGCGTCCGCTCCCATGGCTCACCCCGGGTTTAGATCTCCAGGATTCCCGACGCCATATACCCCCCGTCTACCGGAATCACGTGCCCGCTGACGTAGGATGAATCGTCTGACGCCAGGAAGGACACGGCGCCCGCCATCTCGGCAGGCGTACCGTAGCGACGCATGGGAACGGCACGGGCATAGGAGGCTCGGGTTGCCTCGGTGTGAATCACTTGAGTCAGCGGCGTATCGACCGGGCCGGGCGCGATGCCGTTGACCGTGATCCCATATTCCGCCAATTCAATTGCCATTTGCCGCGTAAGCCCAATGAGGGCTGCCTTGGACGTACCATAGGCCGCACGCCCCGAACTGGCCCGCATGCCGCTGATCGACGCTACATTCACGATACGCCCCCAGCGCTGCTGTCTCATCGATTTCGCCGCATGCTGCGCACAGAGCATCGCGCCGGTCAGGTTGACGTCCAGCGTGCGTAGCCAGTTATCCAGAGAAAGCTCCTCGAACGAGGTGGTCTTCGCGATGCCTGCGTTGTTGACGAGCACATCGCAGCGCCCGAACCGCTCCTGTAACTCCTCGAATGCGGCGCTGATGGAAACCGGATCGCTCACGTCGATGGCCAGCGCGTAGGCTTCGATCGACTGCGCCGATAACCCCAGCGCCATCTCCTCGGCGGCACCGAGGTTTATGTCCGCCACGACAATCGTATAGCCGTCATGGCCCAGGCGCTCGGCAATGGCGGCGCCGATACCCATCGCCGCGCCAGTCACCATTGCGACCCGACCCGCTGCATTATTGGCGTGCTGCTTTCTAGCTGTCTGCGTCATCTGTGCCTACCTCAAAGAAAACCGATCGAAAGCCATGGGAAACAGGCGACTACGACCAGAGCGACAACCAGCGCAGCCAGGTAGCCCCACACGCGCCGAATGACGAAGTCCGAGGACACCTTGCTGATCGCACATGCGGCGTAGAAACCCACGCCGAGCGGCGGTGCGAACAGACCGATGCCCATGGCGAGAATGACGACCATTGCGTAGTGAACCGGATGGATGCCGAGCATTTCCGCCAGCGGGAACATCAGCGGACCGAAGAGCACGATGGCAGGAATGCCCTCGAGCACGCTGCCCAGAACGATGAAGGTCACGATGGTGATGATCATGAAGCCAATGGCTCCACCTGGAATCTCGCTGATCATGTCCACCAGTGCCGCCGAGAACCCGGACTGCGTAAGCGCCCAGGCCATGGCCGATGCCATGCCGATGATCAGCAGGATCGAGCCGGACAGCGCCGCCGCTTCAACGAGCATCGGATAGACGCGCCGAAACTCGATATGCCGCATGAACAGGTGCATCACGAGCCCCACCATTACGACATAGGCGACACCGATGGTGGACACCTCGGTCGCTGTCGCGGCCCCTTCAAGCACGGCAACTCGGATCAACAGGGGAAGCGCCAGTGCCGGCAAGGCAATGACGAAGGTCCGGCCGATCCTCGATAGCGGCGCTCGCTCTACCTTCGGCAGCGCCTCCTTGCGCGAGCGCCACCAGCAGACCGCTGCGATCGCGAGCGTGGCAATCACCGCCGGCATGAGGCCGCCAACGAACAACGCAGTAATCGAAACACTGCAAACGGCGCCAATGGTGATCAGGACGAGGCTGGGTGGAATGGTCTCGGTCATCGCACCTGTGGATGACAGTAGCGCCGCAAGCTCTTCGGGCTTCGATCCACGCTTCTTCATCTCAGGGAAGAGCGCTGGCGCAACGGCAGCCATGTCCGCCACCTTCGACCCGGAAATACCGGAAACCAGGAACATCGCGCCGAGCAAAACGTATTGCAGCCCGCCCCGTACGTGGCCGATCAGCGAAGCCATGAAGTCGATCAGGGTTCGCGCCATTCCAGACAGTTGGAGTACGACTCCCAGCATCACGAACAGCGGGACTGCCAGTAACACCAGGTGCGACATCCCTTCATCCATGCGGCTGACCACGATCATTAGCGGCGCATGCGTAACCAGCGCCAAATACGCCATGGTCGCCGTGCCAAATGCGAACGCGATAGGAATACCGCCGAAGACACAAGCGCCAAGCAGGACGAAGAAAAACACGATCAGGTTGTAATTGCCCATCGCCGTGAGCAATGGCTCGCTGGCCCACAAGACAGCGGACACAGCGACCAACACTCCCAGGCCAACGCCGAATTGGCGCACTGTTGAATACCGCGCCATACGGGAAACCGCCGCCAGCAACATAAGCACGGCCCCCGTGGGTAGCGCGGCAGCGCGCCAACCGTCAGGAATGCCCAATGCCGGAGTTGTGATCCACATCTGCTCGTGCGAATGCTGCATGGCGGGTGAAATGATCATTGCGACGAAAACACAAACGACCATTGCCGATAGGGTTTCGCAGAACCCTCGCCAGGCTTCAGGCAGCTTGTTGACGATCGCCGACATGCGCATGTGCTCGCCGCGATCCAGTGCGAGTACGGCGCCAAACATGGCGAGCCAGATAAACAGGGACGAGGCCAGTTCGTCCGACCAGATCAAAGGGCTGTGGAACACATAGCGCCAGATGACGCCGGCAAGCAAAACACCCGTTTCGATAACGAGCAAGGCAACGGCAAGAAAGCCTACGACATGCATCGCCCAGCGGTTGAGACAGATCAGCACCCGGGCCGGCAGGCGCGATGAAACGGTAGAGGCCGTAGCGACATGCGTATTCATGCCAGCTGGCCGGAATACTTCTCGAGGATGGCCCATGCGTTATCACCGAACTTGTCATGCCATTCGGCGTAATAGTTGGCGCTCCGCAGCTTTTCACGGAAAGGCACCGGATCGGTTTCGACGATCTCCATCTTCTGCTGTTTGAGCGTGTCCTGAATGCTGCCCTGAAGCTTGGCCAGGTCCTCGCGTTGAGCGATGACGGCCGCATTGACGTGCTTTCTGACGATCGCCTGCATGTCGGCAGGTAACTTCGAGAAGGACGCCGTATTCCCAAGCATCCAGAAACCGTCCCAGACGTGATTGGTAAGCGAGCAGTACATCTGCACTTCGTAGAGTTTCGCCGAGGATATAAGGGTCAGCGGGTTCTCCTGGCCTTCCACGATACGGGTCTGGAGGGCTGAATAGGTTTCGGCAAAGTTGATGCTCGCAGGCGCAGCGCCGAAACCGCGAAAGATGGACATGATGATCGGACTCGGTGGCACCCGCAGCTTCATGCCGACGAGTTCTTCGGGCGTCGCCACCGGCCGCGTGCTGGTCGTGGTGACCCGGAAACCGTTGTCCCACATCTTGTCGAAGGCAAATAGCGTCTTGGTCTTTTCGATTTCTCCGCGAACGTGTGCGCCCAGATCCCCGTCCATCGCGTTCCAGACCTGACCATAATCTTTGAACGCGAAGCCGATGGCGCTGATCTGCACCGACGGCACCATCGTTCCCAGGATGACCGGAGACAGTGAGAACAGGTCTACAGCGCCAGCCCTGAGCTGGGCCAATGTATCGGTATCACTGCCGAGCTGGCTGCTTGGGAAGACCTGAATCTGGACAGCTCCGTCGGTCTCATCCTTGATGGCTTTCGCCATTTCACGTGCCCGGACGTTCATTGGGTGAGTGAGCGGCAGGTTGTTGGCAAATTTCAGTCGGAAGTCGGCCGCACGAGAGCGTGGGCTATACAGACCCAATCCTCCAGCGAGCATCGCAGCCGATGCGACCGATGCGGTCTTGATGAAATTGCGACGGGAAAAATCGCCCATGTCCAGTTCTCCTGATTGTTGTTCTTGTCGGGCAGCCCGCAGTGCACAAGCCTTGCACCACCAGCTGGGGTATTTGTGCTTAGCAAGTCGAATGCCATAGCAGAAACAGCGTTTATCGACTGCGCGCAGCCACGCAGGCAACCCGCAAAGGTTGAGCTAACCTGCTGAATCTAAAGCCATTTCCGCAATGCCAGTCGGTCGCCACAGGACGTTCGTCATCGGCCGTGCGGGTGCACAGGTGTCGCATCGGTATCACCTGTCCGGCTGGGTGCGACACCTGACCGCCGGTTGCAGGTAGCGGATTTACCCACTGGCATCCCAGAAACCCAGCGGCCAGAGGGGATTGGATGCCTTGGCACCGGTTTTGCTGCCGACCGAAAAACAACAACTCGAAAGGCTCACCGATGAACTCACCCGTCATCACCGGCTGGTATCACTCCCCGTTTGGCAAGTTCGATGCGATCGATCCGGAGCACATGATTGCTGAAGCCGGCATCGGCGCGATCACGCACGCTGGCCTCGAACCCTCGCAGATCGATTCGGTTCATGTGGGGCACTTCAACGCCGGCTTTGTCTACCAGGACTTTCCATCAGCGCTTCTGGCCAACAGCCTCCCCGCATTGCGCCATACCCCTGCGGTTCGGGTCGAAAACGCATGCAGCACCGGCTCGGCTGCTATCCACTCGGCCCTTCAGTCCGTTCTGAGCGGCCAATCCAAACACGCGCTCGTGCTGGGATTCGAAAAGATGAATACCTTGCCCACCGCGGAGGTTGGCAAGGTGTTGCTCAAGTGTTGCTACACCCGCGAGGAAGCCGAAATCGAAGGCGGATTCGCGGGCGTTTTCGGCGTCATCGCGGGGCAATACTTTGATCGATATGGCGATCAGTCCGACGCGCTCGCCATGATCGCGGCGAAGAACCATGCCAATGGGGTCCTCAACCCCTATGCGCACATGCGGCGTGATTTCGGCTTCGATTTCTGCCGGACGCCCTCCGAGAAAAATCCGTTCGTGGCAGGCCCGCTCAAACGTACCGACTGCTCGTTGATCTCGGACGGCGCCGCCGCGCTTATCATCAGCCGTGAGGATTGTGCGCGGGAAGCACCACAAGCGGTCCGGCTCAAGGCCGCGGTACAGGTCAACGACTACCTGCCTCTTTCGCGCCGAGATCCGACCTGGTTCGAGGGCGGCGCGCGTGCCTGGCAGAAAGCGCTTCATGACGCCGATCTGTCGTTATCGGACCTTTCACTTGTGGAAACGCACGACTGCTTCACTGTTGCGGAGCTCATCGAATACGAGGCGATGGGTCTGGCCGAGCGAGGCCACGGCGCACGCATTATCGCGGAAGGAATCACCCATAAGGATGGGCGCCTTCCCGTTAATCCGTCGGGCGGATTGAAATCCAAGGGGCATCCCATCGGAGCCACTGGAGTATCGATGCATGTCATGGCAGCGATGCAGTTGAGCGGCCAGGCTGGCGACATGCAGTTGCCTGGAGCGACACGGGCAGGCGTTTTTAACATGGGCGGCGCTGCCGTCACGAACTACGTCACCATCCTCGAAGCGACGAAATGAAGGAGCCAATCATGGGCATCGACACAGTGATGAACCTGGGCAGGCTTCTTGAGCAGGTTGCACGCCGCCTGCCAGACGAACCCGGCTTCATCAGAGGCACCCAGAGCGTGAGTTGGCGTCAGCTACTCCAACGCGTCGACGCAGTTGCTGCCGCGCTACGTGCAAGGGGGATTGGCAAGGGCGACAAGTTGCTCGTTCACTCTCGAAACAACCTCCCGCTTTTTGAAAGCGCATGGATCGCTTTCCGCCTCGGCGCCGTCTGGGTGCCGACCAACGTACGGATCACGCCTCCGGAAGCGGCCTACCTCGGAAGCTCCAGCGGCGCCTCGGTGATGTTCTATGACGAGGGCTTCAGCCACTACGTAGACGCTGTATGCGAAGCATCGCCCGACCTTTCGCTCATCGTCGCACTTGGCGAGCCGCGGGCCGGCGAGATGGCTTATGACCAGCTATTGGACGAAGGCGCTGAGGCGGCTGCCTCGTTTACCCCTGCCGAGGTATGCCACGACGATCCACTCTGGTTTTTCTATACATCGGGCACGACAGGCCATCCAAAGGCAGGCGTGCTGACACATGGGCAGATGGCGTTTGTAATCAACAATCACATCGCGGACCTGATGCCCGGGCTGAGCCATCGCTCGCGATCGCTGGTGGTCGCGCCTCTTTCTCACGGCGCCGGAATCCACGCACTGATCAACGTCGCACGCGGCGCCGCATCTGTGCTTCTGAGCGGAGACAAACTGGATTGCGAGGAGGCATGGCAACTGATCGAGACGCACCGAATCGACAATCTGTTTACCGTCCCTACCATCGTGAAGATGTTGACGGAGTGTGACGCGGTACACCGCCATGATCACAGCAGCCTTCGCTACGTCGTCTACGCTGGCGCACCCATGTATCGCGCCGATCAGCAGCACGCATTACGGGTACTTGGCAACGTACTGGTTCAGTACTATGGCCTCGGTGAGGTGACAGGAAACATCACCGTGCTTCCGGCGGATCTCCACCAAGCCGAAGACGGTCCTGCCGCCAAAGTCGGTAGCTGCGGTTACCCTCGCACCGGGATGGAGATCGCAATTCTCGACGAAGCGGGACACTGCTTACCCGCAGGCGTGGACGGTGAGATCTGCGTGCGTGGGCCTGCTGTTTTTGCAGGCTATTTCGATAATCCAGAAGCCAACGCAAAGGCCTTCAAGCATGGCTGGTTTCATACCGGCGATCTTGGTCATCTCGATGATGACGGCTTTCTGTACATCACGGGCCGTGCTTCGGACATGTACATCTCGGGCGGGTCGAACGTGTACCCCCGCGAAATCGAGGAAGCGCTTCTGCTCCATCCGGCAATCAGTGAAGTCGCGGTACTGGGTATGCCCGATGCGAAATGGGGAGAGTGTGGCGTAGCGGTCATCGTTACAAACGCTGAGGTAAGCGACGAAGCGCTGTTCGCTCATCTGGCACCACGCATAGGCCGCTACAAGTGGCCCAAATGCTTCATCCGATGGCCTGAGATGCCGAAATCGGCGTACGGCAAAATCGTGAAGAAGCAGATCCGCACGCTGCTGGAAGCGCAACAGGAGGTGGCGTAATGCGTCCTCACTTCATTGAACAGGGCGATGTCCGGCACTTCATTCATGCCGGTGAATGCCAGCAACCGCGTCTGCTTGAACAGGAGACGGCACGGGGCACGGAGTGGCGGGTGACCCTGGTGCCCGGGACGAATGTTGGAGAGGCGCTCGGAACGCTGCTGGCGACCGCCGATTTCTCCAGCGGCGTCGGACGCCTACTGAGTGGTGGCGCCTCGCACCTTGCCTATCACCGCATGGTCGTCACTCAATCGCTAGAGAAGCCGTTCGATTACGGGGCGCCTATCGTACTGGATGGCTACATCACGTTCATCAGCGGTGCGCTCACCATCGGAAGGGATGCCACCGGGACAGTCTTGCTTCATTGCCACGCAGGGTTCATCGATCGAGACGGCGTTCAACACGGAGGACACCTCGTATTGAACCGCCTGGTTGTCGGAGGCACGCCTCTGACATTGACGTTGTGCCTGTTCCAGCGCGTACGTTATGAGGTCACTCCGGACAGTGAGACACTGTTCAATCTCCTTCATCCTGTCATACAGGAGGCCTCATGAGCCCTGCCCTGTCGGAGAATCAGATACAAGCGGGTGAGTTCGGCCGATTGGTCGTGGCACGGCTCAAGCCAAACGAGGACATATTGGAAAGCGCAGAGGCTTTGTGTGCTGGCCATGGCATCGAGACGGCTGTCATAAGAGGCGGGCTGGGTAGTCTGATCGATGCCCGACTTGAATATGACGGCCGCGAGGGACCTCGACATATCATCGTCTCAGGTCCGGGTATCGAGATACTGAGCATAACGGGAGAGGTGTCCCAGGGGCGTAGCAGGCTGCAGGCCGTCGTCGCTGACGCTGAGGGCAAAATTTTCGCAGGCAGGCTATCGCGCGGCGGCAATCTCAGCTTCATCACGATCGAACTGACACTGCAAGAATGGTTACCGGCCCAAGCCGTACCGTACCCGGCGGGTGTATAGCGTAACCGGTTGATCGTACGATCAATTCAATGAAAGGAGGGGGTTGACAGCATAGCGCGCCATGCGAATAATGCGCGCCACGTTGGCTACGTAGCTCAGCTGGTTAGAGCATAGCATTCATAATGCTGGGGTCCGGGGTTCAAGTCCCTGCGTAGCCACCACCAATTTTCAAAGGGTTCAGCGAAAGCTGAGCCTTTTTTTTGCGCGCATTTTTGCTCACCCTCCACCGCACATTCCACAGCCCTCTTCTCTTTTGCTGCCGACTGACGGTGATCCAGCCGCAGCGCCACTCGCCGATAACCATGCTGTGCGCGCCGCGCTGAGTTACGGTTCCCGTCTATAGAGAGTAAGTGGCCATGTTCCTTCGCAACTTGAAAGTCGCGCCGCGTGCAGCGGTCTGCTTCGCCCTTATCGCCTTGATCGTGGCATTGCTCGGTCTATTCGCGTTACGGCAATTGAATACACTGCACAGCGCCGCGACCCAGCTCCGGGGCGACACGATGGCCAGCTATGCCCGCCTGGGCGAGATCAACGACTGTATGCTGCGCTTGCGTATCGTGTCGTTTCGTCTGCTGGTGGACCGCGAGCCGGAAGCGGTCAAGGTCGCAGTGGCACGCTCCGCTGAGCTGATCGGCCTGCTGAAACAGGCCAATGCGCGTTACGCCGCACTGATCAGCTCAGAGACCGAACGCGCCCAATATCGCGAGTTCGATGCGATGCTCGGCGACTATATTGCCGTCAACCAGGAGGTAGCGGCACTGTCGGCCGCCGGGCAACTCGAAGCGCTGCGAGTATTGCTAGGCGGCAACTTCAAACGCCTTTCGGACGGCCTCGGCGCGCAATATTCCAAACTGATGGAAGTCAATCGCCAGGCTGCAGACATTGCCGCGAAACAGTCGGATGAGGTGTACTCCAGTTCGGTCACCGGCGTGGTGCTGTTCATTCTTATCGCCGCGAGCATGACGATTGCACTCGCATGGCTTCTGACTCGGAGCATCGTGGCACCGCTGAAGGATGCGGTTGCGACGGCCCAGATCATTGCCTCGGGCGACCTCACCCACCGACTGGCCGTCACCGGGCGCGACGAGCCCGCTGAACTGCTGCAAGCCATTGCTGATATGCAGGAAAATCTTAAAGATACGATTCAACGGATTTCGGATTCGTCCATCCAGCTCGCGTCTGCCGCTGAGGAACTCAACGCCGTGACCGAAGATGCCAGCCGGGGTATTCAGGCGCAAAATGGCGAGATCGAGCAAGCAGCGACCGCCGTGAACGAGATGACGACAGCGGTGGATGAGGTAGCACGCAACGCGGTCGCGACGTCAGAGGCATCACGGGACTCTGATCGGGTTGCCCGCAGTGGTCAGGCAGAAGTCAACAAGGCAGTCGGCTCCATCAATGCGCTGGCGCAGGACGTTAATAGCACTGCTGGGCAAGTCGAAGAGCTTGCCGGCAAGATCAACGGTATCACCAGCGTTTTGGATGTTATCCGTACCATCGCCGAGCAGACCAACCTCCTTGCATTGAACGCTGCGATCGAAGCGGCCCGCGCGGGTGATGCCGGCCGAGGCTTTGCCGTAGTGGCCGACGAAGTCCGCGCGCTTGCACATAGGACGCAAGAGTCGACCCGTGAGATTGAGACCATGGTGCAGAGTATCCAGCTACAGACCGCAGATGCGGTTCGCGCCATGCAGGCGAGCAACGAACGGGCTCATTCTGCCAAGGCGGTCGCGCAGAGTGCGGGGCACGCGCTCGAAACCATCACGGCCGCAATCAGCGAGATCGCCGAGCGTAACCTGGTCATCGCAAGCGCCTCGGAAGAGCAGGCTCAGGTCGCCAGGGAGGTGGATCAGAACCTGGTGAACATCCGGGATCTTGCCCTGCAAAGCGCCGCGGGCGCCAATCAGACCAACGTTGCCAGCCAGGACCTGTCCCGACTCGCCTCGGACCTGAGCGGTCTCGTGCAGCGATTCAAGGTCTGAGCGAATCATGGAATCCCGCCGTTAAAGGCGGGATTTCGTTGAGGCAGCTGACGGCAGGCACCGGTTACACGGTAGCCACCCAGGTGCATCACACGGGCGACACTTAGCTGGCGACTACAATCCGATCTCGGCCTTGCTGCTTGCCGCGGTACAGTGCCAAGTCGGCGCGCTCGAGTGCGGCTTCGAATGACTCATTTGGTCCGAACTCAGCGACCGCTAATGTAGCGGTAACCTTAAGAGCTGCATCCGGCAGCTCACCCACCCAATCTCGGACACGTGCCTGGATCCTTTCGGCAAGCGCCACGGCATCCGATTGCCGTGCAGCCGGCATCAGGATCAGAAACTCTTCCCCTCCCCAACGGGACGCCAGGTCTGTCCCCCTGACGTCGGCAGATATGGCCGCGGCAATGCGCTGCAGTACGGCATCCCCCAGCTCGTGCCCATAGCGGTCATTGATGGCCTTGAAGTGATCGACGTCCAATAGAATGAGCGCTAGCGCATCGTGCTTGCTGTCGAGTTGATCCACATGGTCGAGGATACGACGGCGAGTATAGAGATCCGTCAGGCTATCTCGACTGGCCGCATGGAACAGCTTGAGTTGCATTGATAAGGCAAAGCCTACCGACAGGGCAGTCGAGTGCAACAGCAACGCGATGGCCCCAATGATGTTGATGACGGCGAAGGCCTCGAGCAGCTGAGGATCAATCTGGGTATGGGTACCTGTCCGGTGCCGCCAGATGAACCCTACGGTCGCGACCACAAGGATCAGAATGCTTAGGAACCGGCGAGCCTTAGGCCGCTGCTGCAGACTGAAGCCAACGATCGGCACGATACAGAATAGATAAAAGTAGAAATTACTTTCCCACCCCAACCGCCACGTGGCGAGCGCGGCATGGCAAATGACTTCGATGCTGAAGATCAACCCTGCCTGGGTAAACCTGGAATGAGACAGCGCACGCAAGCAGACGATGTACGCAAGCACACTGAAACCGTTTCCCAGGAACAGCACGTGTTCATCCAAAAGGAAAAACAGGCCGAACAGAACGACATGAATGCCGAGCGCAATCTTTACGATGGGTGTGACGTGGGTCCAGAAATGAGTCGTGGCGTCCTGAAGCACCTTGGCGCGATCAGTAGGCGACAGGCTATGCATGCTTGGGACTCGTGTAGGTCGGTTTCATGGTGAAGAGCTTACGCTATCGAGCCCCGGCGCTACGTGCTGAGTGTATCCAAGCGCGTGCCTCGGTCGCCCAACGGCAGCCAACCAGGCATGACACGCCTCTTCAATGTTGCGGGCCGCCCATCGCTGGTTGAAGGCAGCCCACAGGCGCCCCAGAATAGGCACACCGCGTCAGTTACGCTCCTTACCTATCAGGCCACCATGAGAGACGATTTCGAAAATATTCGTGCTGAGCGCGACGTGCCCGCCCATCGCATGACGCCACAGAGCGAGCGCTATAGCGGACTGTGGAAGCAGATTGCATTGGGCGTATTCGTCGGGTTCGGACTTCTGGGCGCGACAGGCATGCTCGCTTGGTTCCTGCTGGCACGAATCGCCCTGAGCAGCTTGCAGTTCAATGTCCCATAACGCCTTGAAAGGATCTCTCGGCCGTAGGCGTCAAAAAAGTATGAGCCAGGCAATTTCTTTCACACAATTTTGACAGCCACAGGTGCACAGTTAACCCAGCTGAACGGATTCGGCCTCCTCTTGGTGTGTAAATAGCCCGCTGCTTTTGGCGGGCTTTTCTTTGCCCGCATTTTGCTGCCGAAACGACAAAGGCCCCGAAGGGCCTTTTCCGTTTCAGTGATGTCGCTGGCAGTTCACGCTGGAGCGGCGCGGCGTCGCCATAAGTGGCCACGACGCCATGCCTGAGCCCGCTACAAGCCCTTCAAACGGCGTGAACTGCCCAACCCTTTGCTACGGCGCGATGCGTCCCACCTCTCAAGTCACGTACAAAATCATCGCGCCAGGTCGCAAGGTCATTTTTGCGCATGATCCTCATCATGTTTTCCCAACGGTCCTTCCGTTCCGCCAATGGCATTCTCAGGGCACGGTCAAGCGCCTCCGCCATTCCAACCCTGTCGTATGGATTCACGATCAAGGCTGACGTCAGCTCACGTGCCGCACCTGCGAATCGAGACAAAACGAGCACACCCGGATTTTCAGGATCCTGTGAAGCTACGTACTCCTTCGCGACCAGATTCATACCATCGCGTAGCGGTGTGACCAGCCCAATCGAAGCGCCACGGAACAGCCCCATCAGTACCTTTCGGTCATGGCTCTTGTTCAGGTAGTGAACGGGCATCCAGTCCAGATCAGCGTAACGCCCATTGATGTGTCCGGCCTGCGTCTCCAGTTGCTGTCGGATGTGCTGATAGGTATGCACGTCGGAGCGCGAGGTTGGCGCGATCTGCACGAACTCAACTTCGCGATGGTGCTGGGGGTACTGCGCCAACAGCTCTTCATACGCCTGAAAGCGTTCGACGAGCCCTTTCGAGTAATCAAGACGATCGACACTGATGATCGTGCGCCGGGGCTCCCCTGATGGGCCCCTGCCCGATATATGGCGGCGTCCCTTGTAGCCTGCCGCGAGCTCCTGAATCTCGTCCGGCATGACGCCAATGGGGTAAACGGCAGCCTTGAAGGTGTTGCCATAAGCCGTCAGGGTCCCGTCCTTACCCACGAGCCCACGCACTTCACGCGTGATGTAATCCTCGAACGCCTGCCGATCCACTTCGGTCTGAAAACCGATCAGGTCGTACGCGCACATCGTCTTAAACAACTCATTGTGCGGCGGAATGGAGGTAAGTGTCTCTGGTGCGGGGAATGGGATGTGCAAAAAGTAGCCAATGCGATTGCGTATACCGAGTTGTCGGCAATCTTCGGCGAATGGGATCAGGTGGTAATCGTGAACCCAGATGACATCGTCGGGCTTGAGCAGCGGTTTTAGCTGCTCTGCAAGCATGCGGTTTACGCGACGATAGCCTTCGTATTCCTTGCGACGATACCGGGACAGATCGACGCGATAGTGGAACGTAGGCCAGAGCGTTGCGTTTGAGAAACCTCGGTAATAGCAATCGTAGTCACGCTTCGTAAGCCCGAGCGTTGCGTAGGTGATACTGCCATGCGTCTCGCAGGACAGCATGGGGTTGCTGGTTACCTCACCGTTCCAACCAAACCAGATTCCGCCCGACTCCTTGAGGGCGTCATATACGCCAACAGCGAGCCCGCCGGCAGCGACCTTTCCCTCCTTGATTGGCGCAACGCGGTTGGATACCACTACCAAGCGGCTCATTTTGGGCCTCCCGTTTCCAGAGTGTGTTCTGTGTTACTCGCGACATAGGCGAGCAAATCATCGAGCCATTTGCCTACTGCGGCCACGGACTCCAACCTGTACTGAGCGACTGTTTCGCCCTCCCCTACCTTTATCGAAATGCCGCCCAAGGCATTGACGACCTCGAACCCAGCTTCATCGGTAAGATCGTCGCCTAGAAATACCGGCGTCTTGCCAGCGAAGGGGGCTTCTTCCAAAAAGGTCTTGATAACCTCGCCTTTACTGGCGCCCTTGGGTTTCAGCTCGAAGACGAACTTGCCAGGCTGCACTGCCAGGCTCGGATAACGCTCAACCATGGCATGCGCGAGCGAGCGAACGTCAGATTCGATATGGGGTACCTGGCGGTAGTGAAGCGCAAACGCGATCCGCTTGTTTTCGACCATCAGGCCAGGTATCCGCTTGGATGCGGCGTCCAATTCGGCCTCGAGCGCAACCCGTTGGGTGTCTTCGACGGCCAGTGAATGCAACTCGCCCTCGGCAGTGCGGCGCTCGGCACCGTGGACACCAGCAGCAGGCATCACGATGGGCTGGAGTAGCGTATCTAGTTGGGACAAGGGCCTACCCGACACGACCGCAACTGCACCGCCCAGGGATTGGAATCTGGATAGGGCGTGGTGAGTAGTGCCGGGAATGAACACTAGCTCCGGACGGGGCTGGATTTCGGCCAGCGTTCCATCTACGTCGAAGAAGAAGGCGTGGTCGCGGAGGCTTAGCTCAACGCTAGGGTTTGATTTGCTCATGCTATTGAGACTTATGAAAAATCCCCAGCGTTCCAGCGGTTATTGGGATTCCTGACATTCTTCGACTAAAGGGTCGACCAGCCATGGGCCGGTGCGACCGGCTCGTCTAAACGAAGGAATCTTTGCCCGGCCACCTCAGTCCCAATTTGCGAACAGGTTGATGAGGTAATGACCATGACCACCGATCGTAAGCCCTACACCCCTCGTGAAATCGACGACATCGAAGATCGGATGGGATCGATTGACCAGTTGGATTTCAATGATCGCCAAGACGACCGCCAAGGCCGTGTGGGTGATGCTCGGCCCGAGGACGAACTTTCGCAGGAGTTTCCAGATGAACGTGTCCAACAGGCGGGCATGACCGGCGGTGAAGCACTGGGCTCAGGTATTAATGAGGACGGTGTGACATTGGACGATGCCAGTCCTGAAACGCTGATAGACGAAACTGGCGCCAGGTCACCGCGCGAGCGAGGCGATGCTTATCCAGCCGACAAGACGTTGACAGAGGTTGACGCCGTGGATATCGGCGGCGGAACCGGACTGGATGAAGCCGAACTGGCCCGCCGTCGCCCACTGGATAACGAACCATGGGATGGCAATCCGGACGATCGTCTACAGCCCGAGACGGCCGCCAGCGTCGATGATGAGCTGGACGGGGAAGATGCGATTCGAAACCGCTGATACATGATCCGTTATGGCGCAGGCGTCCTAGTCGATGAGCGTACATGCCATGACCAGGGCGTCCTCCCGCCCCCCGGCGGCAGGATAATAATCACGGCGCCGACCGATCTCGTTGAAGCCATACCGTTCGTATAGCCGATAGGCCGGGCCATTGCTCGCCCGGACCTCCAGGAAGCATTCCTTTGCCTTGAGCTCAGCGGCTCGCGCCATCAAATGCTCAAGTAACGTCAAACCAAGCCCGCGCCCCTGGCTCTCCGGTTTCACGGTAATATTGAGCAGGTGCGCTTCGTCGACGATAACGTTTATCACGCCGTGCCCCACTTGCTGCTCACCAACGAACATCAGCCAGCATTCATACGACTTCAAGGCATCGAGATAGATGCCTCTCGTCCACGGGTGTGAGAAGGCTGCGTACTCGACCTTCAGTACTGCATCCAGGTCCGCCTCGATCATCCGGCGAAAAGTTACCGCATCACTCATTCTCGTGGTTCCAGCCAACAGTGGCGAACGTGTTTCATTGCGTTCCATAGAGACGCCTTGCGCGTAGGTTCTTCCATCAGCAGTTCAAGGCCGGGTAAGGCCCAGGCAGATCCAATCCCCTCGACCTGCAGCGTCTGACCATAGCTCGATTCGTCACCGTCTCCGGCAAAACGGATCGCGGGCAATCCAATTAGCCAGAGACACTGACATTGGTCTCCCGCCTCCATTCGGCCTGCGACGAAACCCTGTACGTAATCACGCGCGGCGCCCGGGCCCTGATCGAAGTTTCTCCCGACGAATTGGGGCCAGCGAACGGGTTCACCAATCCACTGTGGACTATCGGGAAGACCTGCCGCGCGAAGAATATCCCGCAGCAACAGATATGCCGGATCGCGACTCTGGAATGGCTCCCCGGTGGGTAGCTCCACCATCAGCAAGCAAGCTCCGGCCCGGGCAAGCTGGAGCGAAAAGCGAGGCGGCGGGGGTGCTTCCATAGCCACCGCTTTAGCCGGCTCAGTCTCTTCGACGGGCTGAGCTGTAGGCGTTGGCGGCGACGCAGTGCCTCGCCTGATGTCCTGCTTGAGGCGCTCGACGATCGACTGCACGGGTGCACCAGTTGGACGCACCGCCATCGGCGCGTCCTTTCTTGACGACTGAGGCTCCGACACAGGATCAGATTCAGGTACAAGTGGCTCGGCTTCCGGCAGCGCCATATCGACAAAGTGCAAAAGCTCGGGCCGCGATGGCGCAGCGAACGGAAGTTCGCATCGGGGTAACCAGGTCGTCACCTGCATCGCTTCGAGGTACGCCCGGCGGCGGCTTTCTTCGATCATGCGATCCTTGAGTTATCCGATTGATGTTCTGCGGGCGGCAATTGTCGCTGGAAACGGCGGATAGGCAAAGTGCGGTTATCGCCCGACCCAGCAAGTCGGCCTCCGATCGAGAATCGCTGAGTAGCGCGGCTGGCTGAAGTACAATCCGCGCTTTTTTCAGAAGTACGTCGCCCGATGATCGATCCCAAACGCGTACTGCGTGCCCTCGCTGAACACTGGACGCTTCTGGAGCCGCTATGTGAGCGCTTCGATGCTGGCACACTCAGCCTTCCCGAGCTGCGCAATCAACTTGGCGCACAGCTCCCGGATGCCACTGCTTCGGATATCACTTCGCTACTGGATCTATGGATTCGCCTGGACATTCTCGTACCGGTAGCGAAGAGTCCCAATCGATTCGAGCTGAACGCGCAGATTCACGACTTCCTCGCCTACCTCCGCCGTGAACACCGGCTCGGACTTTGCCTGGAGATCGAAGCTTACCTGCGGCACCTGGAGCGCCTTGCAGGCCATATCCAGGACGCGTTCGAGATTCGCGACGGACAGGATCTAGCCAGGCAATTGCGCCTGCTGGATATGCGCGTCCGCGACGTCCTCAAGAAGCTCGACAATGATGAACAGGCACTGGCCGGCGTCGCTGAGCGGGCAAAGACCAGTGACCGGCAGATTCCTCTTCGCCAGCGGTATGCCGAGGTGTTGGCAACATGGGACGAATACGTCGAGCCAATGATCCAACTCGTCGCCGCCGACGGCGCCTTCGAACAAGGCGTAAGACGTGTTGAACAGGTATTGCTGCGATTATTGGGCGAACAGCAGCGACTTGGCCACCTTGTAGACGATGACCTGCTTTTGCGGACGCACGCCCGTATCTTAGAGATGCAAACAAGCGCGCAACTGACGCTTCGCCGTGCACGTGAACTGTTGCTACCTCTTCGAGAGGAAGCGCGACGCCATAACGCAGTAACACGCGGTGCAGCTCTCGCGCTTTCCGTTATCCGTAAGCGTGGGCTGGATGCCGTGCCACAGGCAGCGCTGCCGCTGTTCTCCAGGCCGCAGAGCAATCTCCTTGGTGCTGCCAGCCAGGTCGAGGCGTACGTTTACGCGCTAGCCAGATTCCAGCCTACACCCGCCCAGTTCCCCAAATCAGCTGGCGCGCGTCGTCAGAGTTCACCCCGTGCGCCCAAGACAGCTAGAGAGATGGTCGACCGGTGCGAGCAGGCACTCCCTCTCCCAGACCTCATGACCTGGTTGCTGGAGCAGGAACCCGAAGGGCCTACGGATGAACTGCTGTACTGGTTCTCTCGGCTCTCCCGTGACAACCGCTTCGATCGGGAACGACTCGAACGTCGTGAATACCTGACAGCCAACCATCGGGTTAGCCTGAGTTCCTGCGCACTTGTTCGCCGGCCCGCCGCGGAAAACTAATTTCTGCGGGACGTGCCTTGCGTCCCGCTCATTCATTCAAGAGTGCCGAGATGAATATCGATCTCAATGAAATGACACAGCTGGCACCCATCTTTCGCGAGCTGTTCAAGGGATATCACCTGTCGAGAAGCGAGCCGGAGTGCTATGCACAGCTTTCCACGATGCAGGACCAATACCGAGCCTTATTCAAGGCGCTCGGCTATGAACTCATATGCGACCCCCGTGGCTTCTACTACTTCGTACCAGAGCAGGCCAGCGTAGGTGTCAACAAGACTGCGCAGCGCTTGGCGCTCTTCACGTTCATCCTCGTTGAAAGCCTTGCTGACCAGGGCCGTGACCCCCTGAGCGTGCTCGACGGCGGCAGCATCGGTCGAGATGAACTGCCGGCATTGCTGGAAAAATACAGGGATCTGTTTACCCAGGCAGAGGTGAGTACCCTCGAAGAGCTGGAAGAGAAAGTCATTCGCCGTCTCACGCAACTCGGATTCGCGGAAGATAGCAATGGCGTCTACCGTTTCCTGCCGCCAATGCATCGGTTTCTGGACGTATGCCTGTCGGTACAACAGGACCGGGATCTCGCTGCGACATTGCATAGCAAGGATCTGCCACTACCTGCACCGACCTGGGTCGAAGCAGATTCAGAGGAACTCTCTGAGGAAGACGCCTTGGCGCGTGCTATCGCTGAAGAACAGGAGTTTGAAGCATGAGCCAGGAACGCTATGGCATCCGCCGCTTCGCACTATTGAACACAGCCGGCTACAGCCTGGGAGTGTTCCCGCTGGAGAACCCGTTATCGGTCTACGGCGCAAACAACCTCGGTAAATCTGCATCGATCAACGCGCTTCAGTTTCCAATCCTGGCGCGGATGTCCGACATGAGTTTCGGCAAGTACAGTCTGGAGCAGTCGCGCAAGTTCTACTTTGCAACCGATACCAGCTACATTCTTGTAGAGATTTCCCTGCCCCATGGCCCGCATGTCATCGGAGTTGGTGGGCGCGGCCCAGGCGGCGGTTTCGGCCACCAGTTTTTCGCCTATGCCGGTGAACTCAATCTTGAGCATTATCAGAAAGACGGTACCTGCCTAAGGCAGCGCGATCTTTTCAAAGCGCTGGAAGCAGAAGGTATCACCGCTTACGAACTAAAGCCTGATGAGCTGCGCAGGCTATTGGTAGGCGGTCACACCTCTATTCCGTTGGATCTGACGCTCATCCCTCTCAGGTCGACTAGCGAACAGAGCCTGAAAACATTCCGTGCACTGTTCATCAACCTGCTTCATATGCGTGAGATCACGGCAGCCAAGCTCAAGCAACTGTTCCTGGATGCGTTTGAGCACAGCTTGCGTTCTGGAAGCGTCGACTACATAGCTGCGACGGAAGAAGCGTTCCGCGACGTCCGCCGGATGGAGGGAGATTACCAATCACTCGTGTCAGCGGGTCCCCTCATTGAAGCATTGGCATCCGGTGTATCCCAGCGCGACATATTACGCGGCAAGCTCCATCGCATTTCGCCTCTTCTCGACTCCCTGCTGGGTACGTGGCAGGACTATTCAGGCGACCGAAAAGCTGAACTTGTTGCACAAGCTGAGCATTTCCAGCAGGAGCAGGACGGGCTTCAGCGCGGCCAACGTGACAGTACCCAGGAGTTGATGCGCCTCGAACGGGAAATCAATGATGTTCAGCGATGGCTCGGGGAGCTGGCCGTCCTCAGGAACCGCTTCGCACTCGTAGATGACGTCAAAGTACTGGAGCAGCAATTGCTGGTCGCCAAGGATGCCCACGATGAGCTGGCGGGCGCGCTCGCTCAGGCTCGTCAGTTCTCCTCGGACGACATTGATGAGCGTGTGCGGGACCTGGCGAAGCGCCTGAAGGCCGTTCGTCAACAACTCGACCATGCTGACAACAACAGCTACTCGCGCCTGCGTGAAGAGTTTTCGCAGCAAGACGTCGATCGCTTAATGCGGTTGTTTAACGGCCAGCTCTTCAGCCTCCCGCTTGGCGAGAAAGGAATATCACTGGACGCGGATGGCGTCTGGGTAAAGTCCATCGAATCCATCCTCGATGCATTCAAAAGCGATCAACTTGGGATGCCGGGGCTTTCCATAGACCTGTCTACAATTGAGCCGCCGGCCCTTCAAGCATTGGCAGATAGGGCTGCATTGCGCGACCAGAAGGACCGTCTGGAACGAGAGCTGAAACAGCTTAAAACACAGCAAGCCGTGTCAGCGGACAAAGCAGCGAGCAAGGCGCAAGCCGAGGTGCTTTATCAGGCTGTCCTCGATGCCCAGAAGGCGGTGGAGGACTATCGTAAGGCTGAAACCCTTTCCGCCGAAGAGGGCGCCAAGCTGGAGGCGCTGGCCCAGGCCGAGGCACGACAGGACGTTCTCCAACGCTCGAGCGAGGCCTATGCAGAACGCGTCCAGCAACTCTCTGCAAAACTGCAATTGATCGGTCGGCAGATCGCCGATCTTGAAGCGCGCGAGCGTACCTTGGATGACGCACTAAGGCGTCGTCAGCTGCTTCCGGCAGACCTCCCGTTTGGCACGCCGTACATGGAGCCTGTCGACGACTCCATGGACAATCTCCTTCCGCTCCTCAATGACTATCAAGACAGCTGGTCGGCTCTGCAGCGCATAGATAACCAGATAGAAGCGCTTTACGCCCAGGTACGACTCAAGGGCGTGGCGAAGTTCGATAGCGAAGACGACCCGGAGCGAAGACTGCACCTGTTAGTCAATGCCTACGCGCATCGTCAGGACGAAGCACTGACACTTGCAAAGGCTCGGCGCGCCGCAGTCACGGATATCGCGCGTACGCTACGTAACATACGGAGCGACTACGATAACCTCGAGCATCAGCTGGCCCTGTTCAATAGGGAGATCAATAAGCGTCAAGTCTCCAATCTGCAAAGCTTTCGTATCGTGCTGGCACCCAACAAGGATGCGCTTCGCCACATTGACCAGATCATTCACAGTGCAGGGCAGTACGAAGAAGGTGAAACCCTGTCGGTCTTTGATCTCAGCCAGACAGCCGAGCAAGACGTCAAAAACGAAGAGGCCAAGGAATACCTCGCACGGCTGGTAGCGGCCAATCAAAACCAGCTGGGTTTGAAGGACCTTTTCGAATTAGCCTTTGAGATCACGAAGGTGCATGGCCAACCCGTTATTCATACCGATATTGACGGAGCGGCGTCGAATGGCACCACCATGACCATCAAGGCGCTGACCAACATGTATCTGTTGCTCCACCTCATGGACCGAGAGCAAGCAGGCCGTATACGCCTACCCTATTACCTTGATGAAGCGGCCGATATCGACGAGCGAAACCAGCAGGCGTTGATCGAAACAAGTCTGCAGCTCGGATTCGTCCCGATCCTGGCATCCGTAAAGCCGCAGGTATCAGCTCATGTAGCTATCGACCTCGAGGGAGGAAGCGGGCCAGGGGGCATCTACATCGACGAAGCTGACTGGAAGTACATCCGGCCTAGAGAGCATAGGGAGCAACCTTTAAAAGGCTCCGATACGAGAACACTGACTGAGACCGCTTAGACTTAGCGCCGGCTCCGCCGGCGTTTTTCATTCCGCCTGACGAGTGACTCGACAACCGTAGGCTTCCCATTCGCTCATGAATGTGTTTAGGTAATACTTACTAACAATTATTTCAATTGTTCAGTGAGGCCCCGGTGGGGGTTTCATAGAGGCGTAAACGGCGAGCCCAAGCGAACGGGCTCAATCACCTTTCGATTCTAAGAAGGATGCCTGCGTGAAAATTTCAAAAGCCGTCTCCACCTTGATTGCTAGCTTCGCTCCCTTTGCATTCGCGGATACTTCACCTGAAAAGCTAGGGCAACATCTTCAACCAGAGCCCTACCAATACGGTATGAAGCTTGATGTGAAACAGGTGCTGTATCGCACTGATAACTCAAGCAAGGTTGGTGTTGCTCCTACCGAAGTGGTCTATCAAGACAGTTCAGGCGCGCTCCACAAGATTCGCTTCCTAGAATGGGGCGGTCGCACGAGCGTTAGCTGAGCCGCAAAAATCATCGCCGCTATGCTTCCGATGGATTCAACCATGCTCAATGGCTGGCGCTGCCATTGAGCATGCGCACTCGTTAAGCGCTGCCTTCGTACTCAGGTGAGCCTGTCGGCCTCACTACGCATCTCTTACCCTGGTTCCAAGCAATCCGAAGATTCAAGCACTTGCCTGCTTATCGCCTTGAGCCAACCGCTGGACACCTCGCTACATCAGCAATCAATGCCCGATAGGTGAGCCGCACCTTGCAGTTACTGCTACAGGCCCTATTCGCTCGACCTACCTAGATTACCGGTGCTAGCGCCCGCGAGCATCGGTTCCCCAGAATGCAGCGTAGCCGCTGCGGAACGACAGCGTTTGCGCGACCGGAGCTAACCTGTACTAGCTGCCATAGGAATCGCCTTAACGTTCTGCTTGCAGCAATCGACGAATTAAAAAAACTAGTTGAACATGATATAGCCTAATACATGAGCGGTCATGGTCCGACGGTTGTTTATACCGGCGCCCGACCTATGACTACCTATGCTTCCGCCCCAAACAAACGAGCGGGAATAGCCACATACGTTTGCGATGCGCGTGCTATTGCGCCGATAAGGCTACCGGTACCGGTCGAAGACTATCTGATTACTCGTTTTTAACGGCATGGCAGAGCGGCTGTTGATACCACTTCCATCAGCGTGAGGAACGCAGCCTGCATCTCGCCACCAAGCGATCCGGCGCCGCGCTAGGGGTCGTTGGCTTTTTCCTGGCGCAAAGAAGAAACCCCAGCCTCTTTCGAAGCTGGGGTTT